>Ga0207422_1001935_pt1 | contig 32790 bp, 28 predicted proteins | sample MarCyaLeptolynsp_FD_187757 | JGI IMG/M metagenome (GOLD analysis project Ga0207422, IMG submission 187757) | Marine cyanobacterial communities from Panama - species 1 Leptolyngbya sp. (SPAdes) | ecosystem: Environmental > Aquatic > Marine > Unclassified | place: Panama: Panama City | collected... | reverse complement strand
GTGTTTGGGGGCAAGCAGAAAGACAAACAGAAAGATCAGCGTCTGCAAGGTGACGATGATACCGCCAGTCGCACCATCCAGAAAGTAGCTGATATAGGCGCCGGTGAAGCTTGTCAGTGCGCCAATCGCCACGGAAAGCGCGATCAGCCGTGGAAAGCGGTCGCACAAAAGATAGGCGGTTGCGCCGGGCGTGACCACCATTGCGATCACCAGAAACGCGCCTACCGTCTGCATCGCCGCAACGACGGAGGCGGAGAGCAAAACGAAGAAAATCGCTTTCAGCAGACCGGGATTGAGACCAATGGAGCGCGCATGGTTCTCGTCGAAAAAGGTCACCATAAGGTCCTTCCATTTCGCCAGCAGAACCGCCAGGGAAACGAAACCGATGATGGCAAGTTGAAGCGTGTCTTCCGGCGTGATCGCCAATATATTGCCCATGGTGATGGTCTGGATGGAAACGGACGCCGGGCTGACCGAAATAATGAACAGCCCGAGCCCGAAAAAGGACGTGAAAATCAGGCCGATGATCACATCGGCCTTGAGACCTGAGCGTTCAGACAGAAACAGCATTGTGCCTGCGGCAAGGCCGCCGGCAATGAAAGCCCCGAGCGCGAACGGCAGGCCCAGGATATAGGCGCCCGCAACACCCGGAACGACGGAGTGGGACAGGGCGTCGCCAATCAGCGACCAACCCTTCAGCATCAGATAGGCTGAAAGGAACGCGCAGACCCCGCCGACCAGTGCCGATACCCACATGGCATTGACCATGTAGTTGTAGGCAAAGGGCTCCAGCAGGACGCTCATTGCTGACCGCGCTCGGTCGTCTGAACCTCGTCGCCATATTGAACGAACGGGCGTTCATCGTCGGTAAGGATCGTCACCTTGCGCTGGTCGCCATCAGTGTGCAGCGTCTCGTCGGAAATGGTGAAGTGGCGCAGCACGCCGCCAAAGGCCTGTTCCAGGTTCTCGCGGGTAAAGGTCGTCTGCGTCGCCCCATAGGCAAGGACAGTCCCTTTAACAAGCACCGTCCGGTCGCAGAATTCGGGAACCGAACCCAGATTGTGGGTGGAGACCAGCATCACCCTGCCCTCGTCACGCAACTCCTTCAAAAGCGCAACGATCTGCTCCTCGGTCTTGACGTCCACACCGGTGAAGGGTTCGTCGAGCAGGATAACCTGCCCGTCTTGTGCCAGCGCGCGGGCCAGAAAGACGCGCTTTCGCTGACCGCCAGAGAGTTCTCCGATCTGGCGGTGACGGTAATCCTGCATATTGACCCGGCGGAGTGCCTGATTGACCGCGTCGTGATCAGCCTGTTTCGGGCGCCTCAAAAAACCCATGTGGCCATACCTGCCCATCATGACGACATCTTCAACCAGAACCGGGAAGGACCAGTCGACTTCTTCGGACTGCGGCACATAGGCGACGAGGTTCTTGCGCAGGGCGTCGCGAACAGGACGGTCCAGAATACGGATGGTGCCGCTGGCAACCGGGACGAACCCCATGATTGCCTTGAACAGGGTTGATTTTCCCGCCCCGTTGACCCCAACCAGCGCCGTCACCGTGCCGCGGGGAATGGCAAAGCTCGCATTCCAAAGCGCCGTATGACCGTTGCGATAGGTGACGGTCACGTCCTCAGCGGATAGTCCGCCTCTTTCCGCGGTCACGATCGCGGGCGCATCCATCTCCGGGTCCTTGACGATTTGAAGCACAGGTCACCCTATTAAAAAGCACATTTCGCCGCTTCACAATTGCGACCCCGCGGCGCAGATCCGCGAGGCCGGTCATCACGGGGACAGATGTCAGTTGCTGGCTGACTTCAGTCCGTCCGCGACCGTTCCCGCGGTGACTTTCAGAAGATCGAGGTAAGTCGGCACCTTGCCGCCGGCTTCGCTCAAGGAATCCACATAAAGTTCGCCGCCATATTCAGCCCCTGTTTCACGGGCGACCTGCTTGGCCGGCGCTGTGTTGACCGTGCTCTCGCAGAAAACCACAGGGATTTCGTTTTCCCTCACCCCGTCGATGACAGCCCGAACCTGTTGTGGGGTCCCGACCTGATCGGCATTCATTGGCCAGAGGTAAAGCTCCTTCATGCCGAAGTCGCGGGCCAGATAGCTGAAGGCGCCCTCACAGGTGACCAGCCAGCGCTGCTCTTCCGGAATGTCGGCGACGGCCTGCCGGAGCGGTTCGATGGTCGCGCGAAGCTGGTCCTTGTAGGCAGTTGCATTCTTCTCGTAGGTCGCCGCGTTGTCCGGATCCTGTTCCGAAAAAGCCTTGACGATGTTGTCGATATAGACCAGCGCATTGTCCAGCCCCATCCAGGCATGGGGATTGGGTTTGCCCTCATAGGACCCGGATCTGATCGCGATCGGGTCGATACCGTCCGTCAAGGTCGCCGAGGGGACATCCCCCAGATTGGACAGGAATTGTTCGAACCACAGCTCCAGGTTCATGCCGTTCCACAGGATCAGGTCGGCATCTGACGCCCGCACGATGTCCTGCGGTGTCGGCTGATAGCCATGGATTTCGGCACCGGGCTTGGTAATCGACACGACCTCGGCCGTGTCCCCGGCAACGTTTTTTGCAATATCGGCGATCACAGTGAAGGTGGTCACGACTTTCATCTTGTCCGCAGCAAACGCAGCCGGGGACAGGGTCGCCGTCATTGCCGTCATGGACGCAGCCAGAACGAGTTTCTTCAGCATTCCAGACTCCTGAATGGGGTTCGTCCGCATTTCTGCAATTGATATTGCAAATCATTTGCAACTGTCAAGCTTGTTGCGAATGAGTTGCATTAAAAAGTGGTCATGTCTGCTGTGATGTAGAGCGCTTCACGCAGGTGAAAAGCACGGCAGCCGTCACAGATGTCACCGGCCGCTCAAAACGCGTAAATGATCTCTGCCGCGCGCACGGCCGCCGACGCGCGGTTTTCGACGCCGAGTTTTACGAAAATCTGTTCCAGATGCTTGTTGACCGTGCGAGGCGACAGGCCGAGTATCTCGCCGATGTCCTTGTTGGACTTGCCCTTGGCGATCCATATGAGGACCTCAGCTTCGCGCAATGTCAGTTCGAACCGGTCCTGAAGCGCCTTGATCTGACCGGCTTCATCTTCTGCGGTCACGCGGAAGAGGTTTTCATCCGGCCCGACGCGTCCCAGAGGGTGGAGTTGCACCGCCAGGTCCTCGGCCATGCCGAGCATGAAGCTCTTGTGGTGCACGTCCGACTGTGCCGCTGCATCAAGCCACTCTCCCAGAGCCTTGCCCAGCTGAACCAGGCTCGCCTCAGAATTCCCGGTTCGCTCAAGAAGCGTATGGATCTGCGGTGTGGACCACAGAATGCTGCCGCTTGAGGTCACGGCAACCAGATGACGGCCAGCGGCATCAAGTGCCACATGCGCACTTTGCACGGACCGGGCGTTCTTGAGGTGGACCTTGATCCGGGCTTTCAACTCGTCAACGTCAATCGGCTTCGTCAGGAAGTCGACACCACCGGATTCCAGTGCCTTGACGATATGCTCGGTCTCCGAAAGGCCGGTCATGAAGATCACCGGGACGTGCTGCAATGACGGATTGTCCTTGAGCTGTTTGCAGGTCTCGAACCCGTCGAGACCCGGCATGACCGCGTCCATCAGGATCGTGTCCGGTGTCACCTTGTCACAGATTTTGAGCGCCGCTTCACCGCTGGTTGCCACCAGAACCGCAACACCGGTTCTCTTCAGCGCCTCAGTGACAAACCCGAGCGTTTCCGGACTGTCGTCCACCACCAGAACCGTATCGCGGCGATCATCCGTCATGGGTTTCCAATTCGCTCAAGACATCCCTGTAGGCATCGAAGTCAAACCGGTCGAGATGATTGTTCAGCGCCTCCACCAGCGGACGGTTCTCAGGGGTGCCAGCAAGTTCGGCAAGCTTTGCTTCAATCCCTTCCACATATCCGATATCTGCAAGCGAGATCAGATCGGCGACATGCCTAGCACCGGGCGACCGGATTCTGGCCGTCGAGGGCTCGTCTGGATTTTCCGGTTGTCTTGTTTCTGTCCAGGTTACCCCAAGGTGCTTTTGAAGAAGATCGAGCAGCTGACCGATTTCCAATGGTTTTGCCAGCGACGCGTCGTTGAGCGCCGGCCCTTCCGGACGCAGGGACTGGTCGCCGATATTCGCCGACAGCATGATGATGGGCGCGGTTTCGTCTCCTTCGCGAAGCGCTTTGGCGAGTTCCCAACCGTTCATTCCAGGCATCAGGATATCAATGAGATAAAGGTCGGGCTTCAGCTCACGGATCTCGTCAAGACAGGCAGCGCCGCTTTCCGCCTCAAGAACCGTAAAGCCGATCGGTGCCAGGACATCTTTGACAAGCGCGCGGTGATCCGGGTTGTCGTCAACGACCACAATTGTCTTGCGGGCCCCGAGGTACCCCCGCACCTGGTGCTCAAGGCGTACGACGTCCACGGGCCTGTCGACTGCAGCCAGCATGAGGCGCACTTCGAAAGAAGCCCCCTTCCCGGCCTCGCTCGATAGCGCGATCGCTCCGCCCATGGTTTCGGTCAGCAGTTTGGTAATCGTCAACCCAAGACCAAGACCGGGCGCCCTTCGGCTGCTGGCCGCCGCGCTGCGCCCGAACGGTTCGAAGACCTTGGACTGGTCTTCCAATGCAATGCCTGGCCCTGTGTCTGAAATGACGAAACTGGCAACCTGCGACCGGTAACCGACACGCAACAAGACGTGGCCGCTGTCGGTGAACTTGATCGCATTGGACAGAAGGTTCACGAGAATCTGCCGAAGGCGTTTTTCGTCGGTCCGCACGAAGACCGGCAGGTTGGACGCCTTTTCAAAATCAAACCCGAGGCCCTTCGCAGTGGCCTGCATCCGGAACATGTCGACGATCTGGTCGAGAAATTCGTGGATGTTGATCTCATTGGAATAAACCTGCAGGCGACCGGCCTCGATCCGGGAGATGTCGAGCAAACCGTCAATCAGACCTGAGAGGTGTTCCGCGCTTCTGCGGATCGTACTAACGGCGGGTTTTCGTTCCGCAGGCAGCGTTTCGTCGCGTTCCAGAACCTGCGCATACCCCAGGACCGCATTGAGCGGTGTGCGAAGCTCGTGACTGAGGCCGACGACATACCGGCTCTTGGCAAGGTTTGCCGCTTCCGCATCTTCTTTCGCCTTCTGCAATGCGGCGTCGGTGACGCTGTGGGCGTCGATTTCCTTTTGAAGAAGCGCGTTCTGGCGGGCGGATTCTTCCTCGGCGACCTGCCTTGTGTCATGGGCGAGCACGAGAAACCATGAGGATATACCGGCGACGATTGCAAAAACGAAGAAGATCAGAGTGGTAGTCTGGGCGATGATGCCCGTCGGATCACCGAGCCTGCTTGCCGCCTGGGCGTAAATGATCCAGAGGACGAGACCAATCCCGGCAATCGAAAAGGCCGAGACCAGCGCGTAGCGGCCAAGCCTTGAACGCAAAGTCACCAGGACCTTTTCAGGAAGAACAAGAGAGGCAACGGTGCCAACCTGATAGGCTAACCGGGCTTTGGGCTTGCAGGAATCGTGACACCTGGCATCCAGGGAACAGCACAAGGAACAGATCGGTGCCTGGTAGGCCGGGCAATAAGCCATGTCCTCCGGCTCGAATGGGTTCTCGCAGATGGAACAGGAAATATGATCGCGTTCCTGCCAGCGCGCGCGCGGCTTGCGCGCCAGATAGAATTTTCCCCCGGTCGCAAAGGCTATGACCGGTGCGGCGACAAATGAAATCGCCATTGCAAGAAAGGTCGCGAGCGCAGCGGCGGTTTCGCCGAACTGTCCGAATTGCGCGGCAAGGGCAAATCCGGTTGCCAGCAGCATTGCACCCGTTCCGACCGGATTAATGTCGTAAAGATGAGCGCGCTTGAACTCGATGCCTGGCGGAGACAGACCGAGCGGCTTGTTGATGAAGAGATCGGCGGAGATCGCCGACAGCCACGCCATGGCGATAATGGAAAAGACGCCGAGCGTTTCCTCCAGCAGCGTGTAAATGCCGAGTTCCATCAACAGAAGCGCAATGCCGACATTGAACACCAGCCAAACCACGCGCCCGGGATGCGAATGGGTCAGGCGGGAAAAGAAGTTCGACCAGGCGAGCGACCCGGCATAGGCATTCATCACGTTGATTTTCAGCTGAGCCACCACAACGAAAGCAGCCATCAGAAGCAGGACCACGGTCTCGTTGGGGATCATGTAACCGAAGGCAACCGCATACATGCGCGAAGGTTCGTCTGCATGCTCAACCGGCACGCCGTGCGACAGCACCAGAACGGCCAGGAAAGAGCCTGCAATCATCTTCGGTGCACCGAGGATCACCCAGCCCGGACCGGCAAGGAAAAGGGCCAGCCGATGCCTGCGGCGGCCGAAATCCTCCGCCGGCAAAAAGCGCAGAAAATCGACCTGCTCGCCAATTTGCGCCATCAGCGCGAGGATCACGGCCGTCGCGGCACCGAAACTGATGAGATTGACACTGCTCCAGCCACCGGCCTCGGTGCGCGGCGCCTGTGTGGCCGGATCAATTCCGGAGAAGGTCAGCCACTCACCGACCGCTTGCCAATCGGTGAACGCGATGAACACAAAGGGCAGGATGTTCAGGATGATCCAGAACGGCTGCGTCGCGAGCTGAAATCGGCTGATCCAGGTGATCCCGTGCGTGACCAGCGGAATGACGGCGACGGCACTGATGATATAGCCGATCCAGAGCGGAACGCCGAACGCAAACTCCAGTGCGCTCGACATGATCGAGGCTTCGATGGCAAACAGTATAAACGTGAAACTGGCGTAGATAAGCGACGTGACCGTCGAACCGATGTAACCGAAGCCTGCACCGCGGGTCAGCAGGTCGATGTCGACGCCATAACGCATCGCATAACGGCTGATCGGCAGGCCGACAATCAGCAGGACGAGGCTGCCGACCAAAATGGCGACAAACGCATTCGCAGTCCCGTGCGACAGGGTGATTGCACCGCCGATCGCTTCCAGTGCCAGAAAGGAAATCGCACCGATGGCCGTCTGCGAAATCGCGCGTGACGAAAACCGGCGCGCGCCCTTTGCCGTGAAGCGGAGCGCATAGTCCTCCAGCGTCTGGTTGTTGACCCATTTGTTGTACTGGCGGCGAATGGGCAGGATGCGCTGGCGGGCGGTCATAAAGATATCGCCGCCCGAATTTGCAGCACTTGCCTAATAATTGGGCAGCTCGCCGTCACCAATGCCCCGATTTCCCGCCCGTTACTCATGAATCCTGTGAAAGAGCACAATTCATGCCGAACAGACGCGCACGGTGCAGGATTGCCAACCAGCCTGCTACGTCAATTGACGTATGTTGCGGCGCAATGATTCCGGCGCACGATCTTTTCCCGATGGCGGCAGTCCTTCCAGCCGCTATGCACCGGATGGGAACCGGTGCCTTCAAACAGGGGAACTGGCATGAAAAACACTCTCACAAAATTCGCACTGGCAAGCCTGATGGCTTCGACCATGATCGGCGGCGCGTCTGCCCAGGAAGACACGATCAAGGTCGGCATCCTGCATTCGCTCTCTGGCACCATGGCGATTTCGGAAACCACCCTCAAGGACGCCATGCTGATGCTCATTGAGGAGCAGAACAAGAAAGGCGGCCTTCTCGGCAAGAAACTTGAGGCGGTTGTCGTCGATCCCGCTTCCGATTGGCCACTCTTTGCCGAAAAGGCACGTGAACTGATCGAAGTGAACGGCGTTGATGCCGTATTCGGCTGCTGGACGTCGGTGTCGCGCAAGTCCGTTCTTCCGGTGTTTGAAGAACTGAACTCCCTGCTCTTCTATCCCGTGCAGTACGAGGGCGAAGAGTCCCAGCGGAACGTCTTCTACACCGGCGCAGCGCCGAACCAGCAGGCTATTCCGGCCGTCGATTACCTGATGAACGAAGAAGGCGTCGAGCGCTGGGTGCTTGCGGGAACAGACTATGTCTATCCGCGCACGACCAACAAGATCCTGGAAGCCTATCTGAAGTCCAAGGGTGTTGCTGAAGAAGACATCATGATCAACTACACGCCGTTCGGTCATTCCGACTGGCAGACGATCGTCTCCGACATCAAGACCTTCGGGTCCGCCGGCAAGAAAACCGCCGTGGTCTCCACCATCAATGGTGACGCCAACGTTCCCTTCTACAAGGAACTGGCAAACGCCGGCATCAAGGCGGAAGACATCCCCGTGGTTGCCTTCTCCGTGGGTGAAGAAGAACTGGCCGGGCTCGACACCGAGCCGCTTGTTGGTCACCTGGCCGCTTGGAACTACTTCCAGTCCGCAGACACCGACATCAATGCCGAGTTCATCGATGCCTGGCATGCATTTATCGGCGACGAAGATCGTGTCACCAACGATCCGATGGAAGCGCATTTCATCGGCTTCAATATGTGGGTCGAAGCTGTTGAGAAAGCCGGTACGACCGATCCGGATGCTGTGATCGACGCAATTGTCGGTGTGTCCGTCCCGAACCTGACCGGCGGCTATTCTGCGATGATGCCGAACCACCACATCACCAAGCCGGTCCTTATCGGCGAGATCCAGGACGACGGACAGTTCGAAACCGTGTGGGAAACCTCCGGCCTGGTCGTTGGAGATGCATGGTCCGACTATCTGGACGGTTCGAAAGACCTGATCTCCGATTGGCGCGCACCGCTTTCATGCGGCAACTTCAACACCGCCACCGGCAAGTGTGGGGGCTCCGGGTCCTAAGGGAGGAGACGGAGTTGGGGTGGGCCGACGCGGCCCGCCCCCCCCTTCTATTCCTTCCACTTGTTATCCCGAAGGCGCAAAGCGCGATCCGGGAAGAATTCAGAACCAGTACCTCATCCTGAGGAGGACAGTCAGGTCCATCTCGAAGGATGGGCGGCAATCCAAAGAGCAAGTGGCCCATCCTTCGAGACACCGCAATGCGGCTCCTCAGGATGAGGCGTTTATTCAAATTCACAACGCCGGTGGACCGATGTCCTGTCTGAAATCGCTTTTTGTTTTCCTTTGCTTGCAGATAAGTCTCATGGCCGGACTCGCCGGTCCGGCAAATGCCCAAAGCGACAGCGAAACGCTGCGCCCGTTGATCAACGAACTGGCCGAGGGCAAGTTTGCAGAAACGGAACGGCAGATCGGAGCCCTGGTGGCAACGGGCGATCCAATTGTGGCCCCTGCCCTTGAAGCGCTCAGCGCCGGCGACCTTTACGTCCGCAAATCTGATGGCCAGGTGTTCATTGCAGAAAAGGACGGGAAACAATTCAAACTGACGGACCCGCTGACGCTGGAAGCACAAGGTGAAGCCGGCAGGCGCGAAGTCAAGAAGATCAAGGTGAACAACAAGCTGCGACGGGTTATCCGTTCAGCGCTCGGTTCCCTGACGCTGATGGCGCCAGACCCGAAAGTCCGCATCGCCGCCGCCGAGGCTGTCTTCAAGGCGAAAGATCCCGGGAGCATCGAAGCGCTGGATACGGCGATTGCCGCCGAGCAGGACGCAAGCGTGCTCGAGGTCATGCAACAGGCACGCGCCGCGGCGGTTCTCAATTCCGACCTTGAAGAAGCCGAGAAAATCGCAGCCGTTGAAACCCTTTCCGAGATGGGCAACCGCGAGGCCTTGTCACTGCTCATCGGTGTCAGGTCGAGTTCGGAAGGCGCGGTTCAAGTTGCCGCCGCAGCCGCCGTCACGAAAATCGAAAAGTCCATCGCCGCCTGGGATGCGGCACAGAACATATGGTACGGCATCTCGCTCGGCTCGGTCCTGTTGCTCGCCGCTATCGGGCTCGCCATCACGTTCGGTGTGATGGGCGTCATCAACATGGCCCATGGCGAGATGGTGATGATCGGTGCATACACGACGTTTGTCGTTCAGGATCTGATCCGCACCTCGATGCCGGAATTGTTCGACTATTCTCTCTTCATTGCCCTTCCCCTCGCCTTTCTGACCGCAGGCGTGATCGGCATCGCAATCGAGCGCGGCGTGATCCGATGGCTTTACGGCAGACCGCTTGAAACGCTCCTGGCCACGTGGGGTATCTCGCTGATCCTGCAGCAGGCGGTTCGCTCCATTTTCGGACCGACAAACCGCGAGGTGGGTAACCCGGACTGGATGTCCGGCGCCTTCGAATTGGGGCAAATGACGATCACCTATAACCGCATGTGGATCGTCGTGTTCGCGCTGCTGGTGTTTGCGGGTCTCATACTGGTCCTGAAGAAAACACCGTTCGGGCTCTACACCCGCGCCGTCACCCAGAACCGCCGCATGGCCGCGTCCATGGGCATCCGCACGCCGTGGATCGATGCACTGACCTTCGGGCTGGGGTCGGGTATCGCCGGGATTGCCGGCGTGGCTCTGTCCCAGATCGACAACGTGTCTCCCAATCTCGGTCAGGGCTACATCATCGACAGTTTCATGGTCGTGGTCTTCGGCGGGGTCGGCAATCTTTGGGGCACGCTTGTCGGCGCCATGACGCTCGGCGTCGTGAACAAGTTCCTCGAACCGTATGCGGGCGCCGTCCTTGGCAAGATCTTCGTGCTCGTCTTCATCATCCTCTTTATCCAAAAGCGTCCGAGGGGCCTCTTCGCCCTCAAGGGCCGGGCAGTTGAAGCATGATGTCCTCGTTCCTTTTCCGCGCCATGGACGCCCGTGCCGGTATATTCCTGGCGCTTATGGCGGCTGTCATCATCCTGGTGCCCGTGGGCAATCTTCTTGTGCCAGAGACCTCGCCTTTCCACGTGCCGACTTATGCCGTCACGCTGATGGGCAAGTATCTCACCTATGCCCTGCTCGCGCTGGCAGTCGATCTGGTCTGGGGCTATTGCGGCATTCTTTCGCTCGGTCATGCCGCCTTCTTCGCGCTTGGCGGTTATGCGATGGGCATGTATCTCATGCGCCAGATCGGCACGCGCGGTGTTTATGGCGATCCGCTGCTGCCTGACTTCATGGTGTTTCTCAACTGGCAGGAACTGCCGTGGTACTGGTACGGCTTCGACATGTTCTGGTTCGCAGCCCTTATGGTTCTGCTGGTTCCGGGCCTGCTGGCCTTCGTTTTCGGCTGGTTCGCCTTCCGCTCCAGGGTCACCGGGGTCTACCTGTCGATCATCACGCAGGCTCTCACCTACGCCTTGCTGCTTGCCTTTTTCCGCAACGACATGGGCTTTGGCGGCAACAACGGCCTGACCGATTTCAAGGACATACTCGGCTTTGACATTCAAGCCGACACGACCCGCGCCGGCCTGTTTGCAGCCTCAGGCCTGGCGCTGGTCGTTTGTTTCCTGATTTGCCGCTCCGTGACCCGTTCGAAGCTCGGCAAGGTGCTTGTCGCCGTGCGCGACGCGGAAAGCCGGACGCGTTTTCTCGGCTACCGGGTCGAGCATTACAAACTTTTCGTCTGGACGCTTTCGGCGATGATGGCGGGCGTTGCGGGCGCGCTCTACGTCCCGCAGGTCGGCATCATCAACCCCGGTGAATTCGCGCCGGCCAATTCCATCGAGGTGGTCATCTGGGTGGCCGTCGGCGGGCGGGCGACCCTTGTCGGCGCGGTTCTTGGAGCCGTTCTGGTGAACTTTGCCAAAACCTGGTTCACCGCCGCACTCCCCGACATTTGGCTCTTTGCTCTGGGTGGTCTTTTCGTCTTCGTCACGCTGTTCCTGCCCAAAGGCATTGTCGGCACCCTGAGCGACGGCTGGACGGCGCTCCGCCAGCGGCGGATATCGTCCGACTTCGGCGAGGGATCCGGAGATCCGCCCTCGCAAGCACCGCAGTCGCCGGGTGCACCGGCAAACGTTCCTCCTCCCGGCCCTGCCGTCTCGCGTGCCGGCGCAGCCCACCCCCAGCCGGCGGAGTAGATCGATGACCAGAGCAACAAGCCTGCTTTACCTTGATGGGGTTTCGGTCGCTTTCGACGGGTTCAAGGCATTGAACGATCTCTCGCTCACGATCGATCCGGGCGAAATGCGGGCCATCATCGGCCCGAACGGTGCGGGCAAGACAACCATGATGGATGTGATCACCGGGAAGACCCGGCCCGACAGCGGCGAGGTGTATTTCAGCGGTGCGATTGACCTGACCAGCGAGGACGAGGCTGCCATTGCCGAACTTGGGATCGGCCGGAAATTCCAGAAACCGACGGTGTTTGAAAGCCATACCGTCTGGGACAATCTTGAACTCGCCCTGAAGGCACCGCGCGGCCCGTTTTCGACGCTCTTTCATGTCATAACCGGCGCTGAAAAGACCCGGATTGAGAATCTGCTTGAACTCATCCGGCTCACCGACAAGAGTAGTGAACTTGCCGCAAATCTCAGCCACGGACAGAAACAATGGCTCGAGATCGGCATGCTGCTTGCCCAGGATCCGAAACTGCTTCTGGTCGACGAGCCCGCAGCCGGCATGACGGACGCGGAAACGGCCGAAACGGCTGACCTGCTAAAGGACATTGCCAAGGATCATTCGGTCGTCGTCGTCGAACACGACATGGATTTCGTGCGCTCGCTCGATGTCAAAGTCACCGTACTTCATGAAGGATCGGTGCTTGCCGAGGGCTCGCTCGACCATGTTTCCGCCGATCAGCGCGTCGTTGAAGTCTATCTGGGGCGGTGAGATATCGGCCTCATACACCGTTGTCATGCCTGCGAAGGCAGGGATCCAGTACCCCGAAGCATTGTTCGGTCAGCAGGCGGCAATGGTTACCGGATCCCGGTCTCGGCTCGAAGCCGAACCGGGATGAGAAAGAGAATGCTTGAATTCAATCTTTGAACGAAGGTTCAAAATAATGCTCAAAGTCGAAAACATCGATCTCTTTTATGGCGCGGCGCAGGCACTCAAGGGTGTTTCGCTGACAGCGGAAACCGGAAAGGTGACGTGCCTGATGGGACGCAACGGTGTCGGCAAGACGTCCACCTTGCGTGCAGTCGCGGGTCAGCAGGGCATTGCCGCAGGCAAGATACTCTGGAACGGCGAAGACATCTCCGCGCTTCCCGCCCATGCCCGGGCCCGCAAGGGCATCGCGATCGTGCCGCAAGGACGCGAAGTCTTTCCGCTTCTCTCGGTGAAGGAAAATCTCGAAACGGGCTTCGCTCCGATCCGGCGCAAAGAACGATACATTCCAGATACGGTTTTCGAACTGTTTCCCGTTCTGAAGGACATGCTGAACCGGCGTGGGGGTGATCTCTCCGGTGGCCAGCAGCAGCAGCTTGCCATCGCCCGGGCGCTCGTGACCCGGCCGAAACTGCTGGTGCTCGACGAACCGACCGAAGGTATTCAACCGTCCATTATCAAGGATATCGGCCGGGCCATATCCTGGCTCAGGAACCAGGGAACGATGGCGATCGTGCTCGTGGAGCAGTATTTCGAATTTGCGCGGGAACTGGCAGACGATTATGCCGTTATGGACAGAGGCGAGATCGTCCTGTCCGGAACAGGTGCCGAGTTGTCGGAAAACGAAGTGCGCCGCTACCTGACCGTCTGAATTCAAAGAATGCAGAACGGTATCAAGCCTTTCGCAAATCGTGCGGGCATGACGCACCCTTGGGGGTAGCAATTCTGTCGGCAGTCGTGCTAGGGGGCTGTGCAGCTAAGGTGCTACCCAAATCCAAACGCTTTTTCTCCCTATGATCGGGGATCTGCCTCAGAAACAGGAAATCCAAGATGCGCGTTGCAATGATTGGGACCGGCTATGTCGGTCTGGTATCCGGGACTTGTTTTGCTGATTTTGGTCACGTTGTGACCTGTATCGATAAAGACGCCACGAAAATCGACGCTCTGAACAACGGGCAGATTCCGATCTACGAACCGGGGCTTCAGGAGCTGGTCGCGAAGAATGTTGCCGAAGAGAGGCTCTTTTTCACAACCGACCCCGGCGAGGAAATCAGAAAAGCAGATGCAGTTTTCATCGCGGTCGGAACGCCGACACGCCGCGGCGACGGCCATGCCGACCTGACTTATGTCTACGCCGCCGCTGAAGAAATTGCCGGGTTGCTCGAAGGGTTCACGGTAATTGTCACCAAATCGACCGTCCCGGTCGGCACGGGCGATGAGGTTGAGGAGATTATCCGACGCACCAATCCCGATGCGGATTTCGCGGTTGTCTCAAACCCGGAGTTTTTGCGCGAAGGCGCTGCCATTAGCGATTTCAAGCGGCCGGACAGGGTTGTTGTCGGCACTGAAAGCGAACAGGCTGTCGAGGTCATGCAAGAGCTTTACCGGCCTCTTTACCTCAACGAGACGCCGATTATCGTCACGAAACGCCGGACGTCCGAACTGATCAAATATGCCGCCAACGCTTTTCTGGCGGTCAAGATCACGTTCATCAACGAAATTGCGGATTTGTGCGAAAGCGTTGGAGCGAATGTCCAGGAAGTCTCCCGCGGCATCGGTCTCGACAACAGGATTGGCGGAAAATTCCTGCATGCCGGGCCGGGCTACGGCGGATCGTGCTTTCCAAAGGACACCCTCGCCCTTTCCAAGATTGCAGCGGATGCCAACTCCGATCTCAAGATCGTCGATTCCGTCATCGAGGTGAATTCGGCACGCAAGAAGAAGATGGCCGACAAGGTCATCGACTTCATGGGCGGTGACGTGAACGGGTTGACGATTGCGCTGCTCGGTCTGGCCTTCAAGCCGAATACCGACGACATGCGGGAGGCGCCGAGCCTCGACATCGTTGAAAAATTGCAGTCGGCAGGTGCCAGGATCCGGGCGTTCGATCCGGCCAGTATGGATGAGGCCGGCAAGATGATGTCGGACGTGCTGTTTTGCGACGGTCCCTATCACGCCATCGAGAACGCGGATGTTGTCGTGATCGTGACGGAATGGGATCAATTCCGCGCGCTCGACCTGGAGCGCGTCAAAGCGCTTTTGAAAGCGCCAAAGGTGGTTGACCTGCGTAACATCTACAAGCCCGACTACATGCTGGCCCAGGGCTTCGAATATACAAGCGTCGGCAGAAGCTACTGAGAGAAACAGTCCACGCTGCGCGCGCCTTGAATAGCGGCGCGCGTCAGCTTTTGCCGAGTGTCGCCGCGACCCAGTCAATGGCGAGCAAATAGCCTTCGACACCGCAGCCAGCGATCACGGCATCTGCGCGCTGCGATACGTATGAATGATGACGAAACTCTTCCCGTTTGTGGATGTTCGAGACATGCACTTCGATGATCGGAAACTCACAGGCATTGAGCGCGTCCAAAATCGCGATCGACGTGTGAGAATAGGCTGCGGGATTGATAACAATGGCCTTAGCAGCCTCACGTGCCTCCTGAATCCAGTCGATCAGATCATGCTCGGCATTGCTTTGCCGAAAGACAAGCTGCAGGTCCTTTTCGGCCGCTTTTGCCTCGCACATCTGGCGGACATCATCCAAGGTCTGAAAGCCATAAAGCTCAGGCTCCCGTTTGCCTAAGAGATTAAGGTTCGGTCCGTTCAGAACGTAGACGACTTTTGCCATGCGGGCCTCTTCGATTGTTACGCGCAGAATGCGCCTAAACTGTTAATTTTACAAGCAAAACAGCCGCTACATTCCAGCAGTAGCGGAGACGGAAATTCATGACCGTCATACGAGCAAAAGTCACTCTTGCGCCTGTTAGATTTACCCATTATTAACTATAAATTCTCACGATGGCAGACAATCAAATCAACGGAAAATCATGATCAAGCTGCGTGAACGTTTAGACACTCCCGAGGCTCTGATGGCGGCTATCGATGGCTACCATCATCTGCCAATCGACGTATTGTCACAATTTCTGCTCGAAAACTACACCGTCGATCTCGATGTTCTCGCACAATTTGCCGATGCGCTTGAAGCGCGGTCTGCTCAGATTGCCAAAAGCGTCAATTCTTCCGTAGAACCACCACAGAGCGCCCATTCGGCAGCCTGATTTCCAATACCAAGTTTCAGGGACCTAATTGACAGACCCTAGCCGATGGCGGTGACGTCGGCGTTGTCGTCAATTGGCTGGTTCGGCTGGTTCGGCATTTGACCAGCTCCACCCTGCCAGATCTTCTGTCTGTTTCTGATTTCCCGGGGTGCAGGGCCGAAATAGGTCGCGGTCTTGATGAAGTCGCGCGGATGAAGGATCACGCTCGAAACGCGCTGATAGAGCGATTTTGCCGAAATGGGTTTCGACAACAGTTCGTGGACCCCCAATCTTCGGGCTTCGACAATCCTGCTGCGCTCTGTATGAGCCGTCACCATGATGATCGGAATGTAGGCGAAGGGATTGTTCGGGCTGCGGATCATGCGCACCATGTCCGCCCCGTCCAGAATGGGCATCACCCAGTCCAGGATCAGGATGTCCGGATTGGCACGGTCCATGGCTTCGAGACCGGATGCACCGTCCTCGGCTTCAACAATACGGCGCGCACCGAAACCCTGCAGCATTGTCCGCAGGATTGTCCGCATATACGCGCTGTCTTCGACCAGCAAAAACGTCAAAGAGGCAAGATCCAGGCTCACCAATTCCTCCTTGTTTCTCACTGTCTTGCCACGAAAATCTGAAGATTGGGTTAGCCGGTTGCCAAAGGACGTCAGCTGCCTCTGCGGCAGATTCCATTCATGCTGGCAAAGTGCTGATATGTCTGAACAAATCCTTAAATCCGGCTAAGCGCATTTGTCCGTTTTCATGACTTGGTAATGTTGCGGGCAATTAACTTTTTTGCGCGTACCGGATTAACGGGACTTTCAGAGCTGACGTTCATTTTGGTCGTAGAAACAAAAAGAGATGTCACTGTTCAATGATCACAAGCCTAATGACCACAGACCCGGACCAGAGCAGACAGGACAAGCCGCATGTGAGCGAGCATGAGCCGTCCGTAAACGGTCCGACCGGCATGCGCGACAACGTGCTGCTGTTTTCCGGAGTCGGGCTTGTGCTTCTCGCCGTGGCGATGGCGCTGTCAAACATTCTGGCTTGAGACGCGCCGCCCCCAAGGGCGACTGGATCCGCAGTCCGCGTAGCCGAAACCACACCTTCACATCATCATTTGTCCGGCAGGTCGTCGTCGTCCAGGATGCGCCATTTAGCGCCTTCCAGGTCGTCATACTGGCCGCTTTTCAAGGACCACAGGAAAGCAATCAGTCCCAGCGCGCCGAGAAACAGGGCGATCGGAATCAGGAAGATGAGAACATCCATCGCGGTTATCCCCTGCCCGCCGGCTTGAGTGACTGCCTGGTTTCTGCAGGCTCACGCCGGCTTCCTTCACCCCATCTCAGTTTCAGCGCATTGGCCGTCACGGCGATGGACGAGGCAGACATGGCAACAGCGGCCATGAGAGGCGTTACGAACCCGGCGACAGCAATCGGCACGGCGATGACGTTGTAGAGCGCGGAAATCCATAAATTCTGCTCGATTGCCGCGCGCGCCTTTTTGGAAAGCCGCAAAGCGTCGGCGACCGGCATCAGCCTGTCGCCCAGGAAAACAGCATCTGCGGCGGCCTGGCTCAAGTGGACAGCAGAGACCGGCGACAGCGACATATGCGCACCGGCCAGCGCCGGTGCGTCGTTCAGGCCATCTCCGACCATAAGTACCTTGCGTCCCTCGGCCTGAAGATCTTCCAGACGTGCGATCTTCTGGGCGGGCTTCATGCCGGACTGCCACATTTCAATGTCGAGAACCTTCGCGCAATCGGCAACAGCGGGCTGGGTATCGCCGGACAGGATCTCGAGCCGATAGCCCTCATCCCGCAGCAGATCGATCACCTCTCTTGCATCCGGGCGCAGGCTCTGACGGAATGCAAGCACGCGCACTGGTCTGTCACCATGACGCACGGCAAGCAGCGACGCACCAGGGACAGCCGCCAGAGCTGTATCGATCTCATCCCGGGACGCCCCACAAAAGAGCGGGCTGCCGAGGCGGAGACATTCCCCGTCAAAGATCGCCTCAAGACCTGCGCCTGGAACCTCCTCCACATCCGGCAGCGGAACCAGCGCACCGGTTGCCTTGACCAGGGCGGCCGACAACGGATGCCGGCTGGCCAGTGCAAGCCGGCCACCAAGCGCAATCGTTTCATCATCCGGGTCAATTGAGCCGCAAAGCTCCGGTTCGGCGCGCGTCAGTGTTCCGGTCTTGTCGAACAGGATCGTATCGATCTCGGCAAGCCGCTCGATCGCATCTCCGGAATTGAGCAGGATGCCGCAGCGGAACAACTGACCGGACGCCACGACCTGAACTGCCGGGACGGCCAGACCCAGTGCACAGGGACAGGTAATGATCAGAACCGAAATGGAAATCACGAGAGCGGGTTGCCAGGAAAGACCCGCCAGAAGCCATCCGAGGAAGGTCAATGCCGCGGCCCCATGAACCAGCGGAGCATAAAGACGTGCAGCGCGATCAGCGATGCGGACATAGGCGGACTTGGCCTGGGAGGCGGTTTCCAGCAGCCTGTTGACCTCATCGAGGAGCGTTGCGCCGCTGGCAGCTTCGACCCGAACCTGCAAGGCCCCCGCCCCGTTCAGTGTCCCGGCGTAAACTCTTTGCTGCGGCCCGACCGGAACGAGAACGCTCTCGCCCGTGACAAGGCTCTGGTCGATTTCGGACTGGCCTGTCTCGACGACACCGTCGACCGGCACCCGTTCACCGCCGGAAACCAGAACGAGATCACCGGAATTGACTTTCGACAGCGGTACTTCGCGAACACTGCCGTCAGGATTGATCCTGGCAGCAACCTCGGCCTTGAGAGCCGCAATGTTCTCGGCAAATGACCGCGTTCGACCGCGCATGTTGTGATCGAGATACCGCCCCACCAACAGGAAGAACAACAGCATCACGGCAGATTCGAAATAGGCGTGATGGTGGTGCTGAAGCGTCTGGACGATGGAAAGCGCGACCGCAAGGAACACACCGATCACGATCGGAACGTCCATGTTCAGCCGACCTGCTGCCAGAGCGCCGAACGCGCTTTTGACAAACGGTCGTCCCGCATACGCAACTGTCGGCAATGCAATCAGCGCCGACAGCCAATGGAAGAAATCGCGTGTTTCCGGTGTGATGTCTGTGGCATTGCCTGACCAGACGGAGACGGACAGGAGCATGATGTTCATGCCCGCAAAACCGGCAACGGCAAGGCAGCGCAGGAGCTGCTTGCCCGTCTTGTCCTGGCGCTCTTTCTGACTGGCCGGGTCAAACGGATGTGCCGTATAACCAAGCCGCGCGAGTTCACTAACGATCTCGTCCGCCCCGGTCTGGTCTTCCACCCAGTCGACAGCGAGACGCTGGCTGGTGAGGTTGACGCGCGCGGCACGAATGCCCGGAAGACGTTTCAGGCCGCGCTCGATCTCTCCCATGCAGGCGGCACATGTGATCCCGTCGACGGCGAGGTCCATGTGGACCGCGCCATCTTTTGCCGGTGTAACGAATGCCTGCCAGTCTCGCTGATGTACTGTCACTGAACCGGATCCCTATTCCTTCAGGAAGATCCGGTTTTCGGACTTGAACTTGCGACTTCCGTCCTGCTCGATTTCCAAAACCAGTGTCCAGTTTCCTGCCGGCAGAGAGTCCAGCTTGGCTATGTAGCGGCCGCCACCGTCGGCCCGCAGGAACGCTTCCATATCCGCCGTTTCCTGAGCCGGGTGACGCAACATCGCCTTGATTTCAATGCCGTAAAGGGGAGCCCCTTCGGCATCTGCCGCGGTGACCATCAGTTTCGTGGCACCTGAGCTTTCACGTGCGATTTCGCTGGAGACCTGCCACTTGAGATCGGCCTGGGCTTTTGCTGCCGCGATCTCCCGGTTGTAGGTCTGGCCGGCCTCATAGGAGCTGTTCACCACCACGCCCGGGAACGACCCGAGCGCGAAGTAGATGAAAACACCGTTGGCGGTAAAAATAACGCCGAAGAAACACAGCAGCCAGACAAGCACGGTCTTACCCGTGATTGGCTTCGGATCTTTCATGTTCGATTGCGCTATCGTCATCCGTTGCTCCTCAGGAATCGCCGGGGGCTTTGAAGGTGTCATTGGCTGTTACCACTTCCCCCATCACGCTCTCGGTGATGCGGAATGTGACCGGTGTTGAATGGGGCATTTTTTCGCCGGGAGGCGAGCTCACAAGAACGCGCACTTCTCTGGTCGTATCCGGTCCGACTTCGATGATGGGACGTCCGGCAAAGGTCGAATCGGCGCCCACGGCCTCAACCGATGTGTTCGGTGGCATGCCTTCAACGTGCAGCATGAAGGCCCTGGAGTGGCGCCGCTTGTTGGAAAGGCGAACCGTGTAGCCGTTCCTTACCGAGCCGTCGGACTGTTCGACGAAGACGGGATTGCGGTCATGCAGCACACTGATGTCAGCGAAATCGCGATTGAGCAGGGTAAACAGCATGATGGCGCCGACAACGGCGATGATTGCTGCGTAGGCGATCGTGCGCCAACGGACGATCTCGTAGACCGGTTCCTTGCCTTCCAGGCGCCGCTCGATGTTTTCATCGGTGTCATATGCGATCAAGCCGGTCGGCTTACCGACCTTTTTCATGATGTTGTCGCAGGCATCGATGCACAGACCGCACTGAATACAGTCAAGCTGCAAGCCCTTGCGGATATCAACGCCGGTCGGACAAACCTGGAAACACTGGTAGCAATCGATACAGTCACCTGCCGGCAATCCCTGGGCTTCAAGCTTCTTGTTGTGCTTCAAAGACCCGCGCGGTTCACCGCGGTCCCAGCGATAGGTGACATTGAGTGCCTTTTCGTCCGTCAGCGCTGCCTGAATGCGCGGCCACGGACACATGTAGATACAGACCTGCTCACGCATGAAGCCGGCAAGCAGATAGGTGGTCGTCGTCAGGATCCCGATCCACATATAGGCAACCATCGGTGCCTGGAACGTCAGCAACTGCCAGACAAGGGTCGGTGCATCGTTGAAGTAGAGAACCCAGGCCCCGCCGGTCCACCACGCGATCATCAGCCAGAAGAAATGCTTGGTGACCAGCTTGCGCCCTTTCGAAAAGGACCAAGGTTCCTTGTCGAGTGCAATTCGCTCCCGCCGGTCGCCCTCAACCTGGCGTTCGACCCATAAAAACAGGTCAGTCCAGACGGTCTGAGGGCAGAGATAGCCGCACCAGATCCGGCCTGCCACGGCGTTCATGAGAAACAGCGCCACAGCCGCGATGATCAGAAGGCCCGTAAGATAATAGACTTCCTGCGGCCAGATCTCGATGAAGAAGAAGTAGCCTCTGGCATTGTCCATATCGACCAAAACGGCCTGATTGGGTGCGTTCGGTCCGCGGTCGTAGCGGACGAATGGCAGGAAGTAATAGATGCCCAGGGTAATGAACAGCAGCGCCCACTTGATCCTGCGGAACAGGCCGTGGGTTGCCATGGGGTAGATTTTCTTGGCCGACGCAAACCACTCTTCGGAGTGCTCGCCCTCATGCGTTTCGGTGTCCGCAGACATACCGTCCGTCCTTTATAACGCGATCCTGCCCCAATAGGATCCTGGTAAACTGCGGAGCGGGTTCGTCCCGCTCCCAAGTGCCGATCTTTATCAGCGCCATTTCAAAATAAACCGGCGCAAAGCGTCACACCTTGCGCCGGATCAAATGTGTCAGACGATCCGGCGCATTTGCCGCATCCTCACCACCTTGTTACTGACCACCGCCGAAGGAGTGGACATAGACGGTCAGGGACTTGATGGTCGCAGGATCAAGACGGCCCTCCCAGCCCGGCATCACACCGTTCCGCGGATTGGCAATCTGTGCCTTGATCTCGTCGAGCGAGTTTCCATAAAGGTAGTTCGCAGACATCAGGCTCGGTGCACCGACTTCCTGGATACCTTCCAGGCTGTCACCATGGCAGGCAGCGCAGTTGTCCTCGTAGAGAACCTGGCCGGCTGCCAGGTCAACACCGTCTTCCGTCTCCTGCCCCGCGCGTGAGGCGACAAAGTTGGCAACCTGGTCGATTTCCTCGCGGGACAGCAGCTCGTCCGCTCCGAAAGCCGGCATGTCGCCGAACCGGGCATCGTCGCTCTCGTTGCGGATGCCGTGGAGCAACGTGGTGTGGATGTCATCCAGCGTGCCGCCCCAGATCCAGGTATCGTCCTGAAGGTTCGGATAGCCCTCCGCACCGGTACCGCCGTTGCCGTGGCAAGGTGCGCAGTTGTCGCCAAAGGCAGCGCGGCCATTAGCAAGCGCGAACTGAAGCAGTTCCTGGTCCTGAGGAATGTCCTCAAGTGCCGTGGATACGATCTTGTCGGCGAATTGCGATCTGTCCGCGACGCCCTTGTCATAGGCGGCGATCGCCTCTTCGCGCTGGCTCGCCCCAAGAACACCCTTGGTGTAGGTGGTCACCAGCGGCCAGGAGGGATAGAGCACCCAATAGATCACAGCCCAGACCAGCGTTGCGTAGAAGATGTAGAGCCACCATTTCGGCAACGGGTTGTTCAGTTCCTTCAGACCATCCCATTCGTGGCCGGTCGTCTCGACCCCGGAGATTTGGTCGACTTCCTTGTTTTGTGTGTCCGCCATGGATCAATCCTCCCGGAACGGGATCTGAGCAGCATCGTCGAACTTTTTCCGGTTCTTCGGCCACAAGGCGTAGGCCAGAACAATGCCAAACATGATCATGAAATAGATGAGGCCCCAGGTCTGAGCGAAGCCTGCGAAAGCGCTATACGTCTCGTTCATGGCTCTACCTCGCGTTAGCCGCATCGTCGTAGATGGAGAAGTCGACCATTGTGCCGAGCACCTGGAGATAGGCGACCAGCGCGTCCATTTCGGTGACTTCCTTGGGATTGCCGTCGAAATCGCGGATCAGGGCTGTCGGCCAGCGTTCCTCGAACTCATAGGCCGCATCGGAGTCGGGCATGGCCTGTCCAAGCACATCCGACGCCGCGCTTTCGATCTGCGCTTCGGTGTAAGGCACGCCGTAAATGGAGTTGACTTCCAGATGTGCCTTGATGTCCCGTGTTTCGAGCCTGTTTTCCGCCAGGAACGGGTAGCCGGGCATGATCGAGGCCGGAACCAGCGAGCGCGGGTTGACCAGGTGCTCGACGTGCCAGTCGTCGGAGTATTTGCCGCCGACGCGGGCCAGGTCCGGTCCGGTCCGCTTCGATCCCCACTGGAACGGCCGGTCATACATGCTCTCTGCTGCCAGAGAGAAGTGACCGTAGCGCTCGATCTCGTCGCGCATCGGACGCACCATCTGCGAATGACACAGATAGCAGCCCTCGCGCACGTAGATGTCACGCCCGGCAAGTTCCAGCGGCGTATAGGGCCTCATGCCCTCGGTCTTTTCGATCGTGCTCTTCAGGTAGAAGAGCGGTGCGATCTCGACCAGACCGCCAATGGCGACCGCCACCAGGATACCGACCAGAAGAACGAAGGAATTCTTCTCGAAGATTTGGTGTTTATTCCATGCAGACATTGGTGTCCCTCCCTTATTCGGCCGGAGCCAGGGAGCCAGCCGGCGTGGTGTCGGCTTCTTCAGCCTCACCATGACGGACGGTCATCCAGAGATTGTAGGCCATGATCAGGGCGCCGACCACGAAGAGCGCACCGCCGAGAGCACGGATGATGTAGAAGGGATGCATCGCTTCCACGGTTTCAACGAAGGAGTATTCCAGGAAACCGAGACTGTCATAGGCGCGCCACATCAGGCCCTGCATGATGCCGGACACCCACATTGCCGTGATGTAGAGAACGATGCCGAGCGTGGACAGCCAGAAGTGCCAGTTCACCAGTTTCAGCGAATAAAGGCCCTTCTTGTTCCACAGCCACGGAACCAGACAGTAGATTGCACCGAAGGAAATGTAGCCTACCCAGCCGAGCGCACCGGAGTGAACGTGACCAATGGTCCAGTCAGTGTAGTGCGACAGCGAGTTGACCGAGCGCAGGCTCATCAAAGGTCCTTCGAAGGTCGACATGCCGTAGAAGGCGACAGACACGACCATCATGCGCAGAACCGGGTCGGTCCTGAGCTTGTCCCATGCGCCTGACAGCGTCATCAGACCGTTGATCATGCCACCCCAGGACGGCATCCACAGAATGATCGAGAAGGTCGCACCGAGGGTCGAGGCCCATTGCGGCAGAGCCGTGTAGTGCAGGTGGTGCGGACCGGCCCAGATATAGATGAAGATCAGCGCCCAGAAGTGCACGATGGACAGGCGGTACGAATAGACCGGTCTGTCAGCCTGCTTGGGGATGAAGTAGTACATGATGGCGAGGAAGCCGGCGGTCAGGAAGAAGCCCACCGCGTTGTGGCCGTACCACCACTGCACCATCGCATCCTGAACACCCGACCAGACGATGTAGGACTTGGTCGAGTAGATCGAAACCGGGATCGTCAGGTTGTTGGTGACGTGCAGCATGGCAATCGTGACGATAAACGCCAGGTAAAACCAGTTGGCCACGTAGATGTGGGGTTCCTTGCGCTTCCAGAGCGTGCCGAGGAAGAGGAACAGGTAGAACACCCAGACAATCGTCAGCCACAGATCGGCGTACCATTCAGGCTCTGCATATTCCTTGCCCTGCGTCGCACCGAGCAGGTAGCCCGTGCCGGCGATCACGATAAAGGCATTGTACCCGAGCATCACGAACCAGGGCAGGATCTTGCCCGGCATGCGCACGCGGCAGGTTCGCTGAACCACATACATGGAGGTTGCCAGAAGCACGTTTCCGCCGAAGGCGAAAATCACCGCTGACGTATGCAGCGGGCGCAGGCGGCCAAAATTGGTCCAGGGAAGATCGAAATTCAATGCCGGCCAGGCCAGCTGAAGCGCAATCACGAGGCCAACCGTGAAACCGGCCAGGCCCCAGAACATAGCGGCTATCGCACCAAACTTGATCGGTCCGAGGTTGTAGTTAGGCTTTCCGTCGATTTCGGCCGGGATTGGTTGTCCGCCGTCGTCGAAGAAGTTTTTAAAGATCAGGAAAACGCTGACCGCGGCGAACAGTGCGCCAATGCCAGCGTGAAAAGCCATGACCTGATCAAAGGTCTTGCCCGCAACGATTATGCAAGCGAATGCAAGCAGCACGAGGAAGATGGCGAAACCACCCTCCTCGAGCGAGACCAAACCGGTCTTTTTATGTGCCATTTCAGCGCCCCAGTTATTAGATTCCATGCAAGGTGCCAACGATGGCACGACCATGCGCACGTCTCCCGGCGAGCCGCGTTGATTCATATCAACAGCTCCGGGTTTCCCCCTCAGCCTTTGGTCGTAAGACGGGTTGCGCGACAATTTGGCAGCGGATTAAGGGCCTGTTGGCATTGTCATTTTCCGAAGGAAACAACCGCCCAATCGTGGTAAGCGTCGAAGCGGAGGCACCTTTCCACGCCGCCGTCCGATCTTCCATCCGCCAGCAGGCGGCAGCTTCCCTCGCGAACCCGGCCAGTGACTGATCGATCCTTCAAATCCGCGATCCTCTCCCCGAATCTCACCGGCAGTCTCTGGATGATTGCCGCGATGGCGGCCTTTGCGCTGGAAGATGCCTTCGTCAAACATGCCGCGCTGGAACTCCCCGTGAGCGAAGTCCTGATCCTTTTCGGCCTCGGCGGAGCACTTGCGTTTTGGGGTCTGGCCGGGTTGAGGCGGGAGACCGTGTTTCATGCGGACGTGTTGTCGCCTGTCATGAAAGTCCGGTTCGGTTTCGAACTGGTCGGACGGTTGTTCTACATTCTTGCGCTTGCCTTGACCCCGCTCTCTTCGACGACGGCCATCCTTCAGGCGACACCTATCTTCGTCGTCCTTGGTGCTGCGCTGTTCTTTAAGGAAACTGTCGGCTGGCGGCGCTGGAGCGCGATCTTCGTCGGATTGATCGGCGTGCTGATCGTGCTGCGCCCAGCCGGAGACAGTTTTTCCGTGCTTTCGCTGCTCGCGGTTATCGGCATGCTCGGTTTTTCCGGCCGCGATCTCGCAAGCCGGGCAGCACCTGCGACCTTGAGCACGAATGTTCTGGGTTTTTACGGCTTTCTCACAATCATTATTGCCGGCGTGCTGTTCAGTTTCTGGGAGCAGCAGGCGCTGATCGTGCCCTCAACTTCGGCCCTTCAGACCCTAGCGGCAGCCGTCGCTTTTGGTGTTGTTGCCTATAGCTCCCTGATGAAAGCCATGCGCACCGGCGAGGTCGCCACTGTCACTCCATTCCGCTATTCAAGGCTCCTGTTCGGCATTCTCCTTGGCGTCCTCTGGTTTGACGAAACGATCGATTTTCAGATGCTGATCGGCTGTGGCGTCATCGTGGGATCCGGTCTGTTTATTCTGTGGCGCAGCAACAAGGCCCGAACGTAAGGTCCTGAACCTGCAATCAGTCCAGCTTCGCCGACATTCTTTGCAGCTCTGCTGTCACGAGCGCAACGGCCTTATTGGCGCGACCTCCCGGCAGGCTCCACATCGAGATTGCGTGAGGCAGGGGCACTTGCCTGGCAAGGGGTGCAACAAGCGCTCCGGACTTCAGATGATCTTCAACCAGAGCCTTGTGAGCCATCAGGACGCCAGCGCCGTTCAAGGCTTCTTCAACGGCCAGCGCATACAAGGAAAAAACAGGGCCTTTCGGAACCAACCCGACTTCGGGACAGGCCTCTGCCGCCCAGATGCGCCAGTCGTCCGCCCAGGCTGTATCCGTCAGACAAACGGCCTGAACAAGGTCACGAGGACTTCGAATGGTTTCGGCGATCTGCGGCGAACAGACCGGCAAAAGGGCATCACCGGCAAGTGGTGTTTTTCCGGCGGCATCTGCATCGTCGTAGAAGAGGCACAGGTCGAACGGCACACGTTTCAGGTTAGGCGGTGCCTCTGTCGCCGTGACGGAAATGTCGATCTCGGGGAAACGGGCGCGCAATTGCGGCAGCCGCGGTGCGAGCCAGAGCTGGGCGAGCGCGGGAAGCGCTGCGATGTGAACTTTGCCGGGAGCGGCCTCATGCTGCAAGTCGCGTATCGCGGCCGTCAATGCGTCGAACGCTGACTGGAACCGTGGCCGCGCCCGCTCCCCCAATGCCGTCAGATGCACGCCCCTTGCGTGACGTACAAAAAGATCTGCGCCGAGCTCCTGTTCGAGGATCTTGATCTGGGCGGCCACGGCGCCCGGCGTAACCTGCAGTTCCTCGGCCGCTTGCGCGAAGCCTCCCAAACGCGCGGCGGCTTCGAATGCCCGCAAGGCGTTGAGAGACGGCAGTCGTGGGAAGGGCGGCGCAACGGGCATCGGTAAGACTCAATTTTTCTAGCCCTTATTTTTCTAAAATCTGATTTGCGCAATGGCAAGCAGAAGTGGAAACTGCGAGCAATCAAGAGCTAGGGTACGGACCCTAACACCTCCGGAGCGACAGCATGACCATCATGGAAAAATATCCCTGGCTTCCCGCCACCGCCCTCGCCCGTATCGAGGAGGTCACAGGACAAACCGCAGATCGGTCGAGCTCGGACCTTGCCGCACGCATCGAAGACCTGGTGGCGCAGAACAAGACCATCCATGAACGCGATTGTTTCAATCTGAACCCGGCCACCAATGTCATGAACCCGCGCGCTGAGGCCCTGCTCGCCAGCGGATTGGGTTCTCGCCCCTCGCTCGGGTATCCCGGTGACAAATACGAGATGGGTCTGGAGGCGATTGAGGAAATCGAGGTGATCGCCGCCAATCTGGCCTGCGAGATTTTCAAGGCCGACTATGCCGAGATCCGTGTCGCCTCCGGTGCCCTCGCCAATCTTTACGCATTCATGGCGACGACGAAGCCGGGCGACGCCATCATTGTCCCGCCAGCGACGGTCGGAGGGCACGTAACGCATCACGCGCCTGGTTGCGCGGGGCTCTACGGACTGGAGATTCATGAAGCCCCCGTCGATGCGGACGGCTACACGATTGATCTGGACGGTCTGCGCGCGCTGGCGCTCAAGGTGAAGCCGAAACTGATTACCATTGGCATGAGCCTTAACCTGTTTCCGCACCCGGTCCGCGAAATCAGGTCAATCGCCGACGCAGTCGGCGCCAAGGTGTTGTTCGACGCGGCTCACCAGTGCGGCATGATCGCCGGTGGTGTCTTCGCCAATCCACTTCACGAAGGCGCGCACGTGATGACCATGAGCACCTACAAAAGCCTTGGCGGACCCGCAGGAGGGCTGCTGGTTACCAATGAACCCGATCTTACCGAGAAACTGGACGCCATTGCCTTTCCGGGCCTGACTGCGAATTTCGACGTCGCCAAGTCGGCCGCGCTTGCCATCTCGCTTCTGGACTGGCGGGAATTCGGTCCGGGATACGCCGCAGAAATGGCTGCGGCCTCAAAAGCCCTGGCAGTCGCGCTTTCCGAAGCGGGCCTGCCGGTTTTCCAGACCTCAAAAGGATTTACGGGATCGCATCAGTTCGCCCTCGAAGCGGCTGCGTTTGGCGGTGGTCAGGCGGCTTCCAAGAAGCTCAGAAAAGCTGGGTTCCTTGCCTGCGGCATCGGTCTGCCGATCGCACCGGTCGACGGCGACATGAACGGCCTGCGGTTTGGAACACCCGAACTCGTGCGCTGGGGCATGACGAGAGCGGACATGCCTCGGCTGGCAAGCCTCATAGCCGAGGCGCTGCGTTCAAACGATCCGGAAGCAATGGCAAAAAGGGTCTCCGACTGGCGCCAGCAATTCGACACAATGCACTTCGTTCGGACTTGAAAAGCGGCCTTCCGTTTTCGCCCATCTCTGCCTACCCTTAATGCGGCAGGCGCGTAAGCGCTTGAAGGGGGACACGAGCCATGAAAAGAGACGCGAACCAGGGATATTCAGCCCTTGAGCAAATCGCAGTCAACTCACCTGACCTGCTGAAATCCCTTCTTGAGGGGTCTCCGGACACAATCAGTCTCTCCGACGTCAGGCATCCCGATTTGCCGCTTACATATGTCAACCCGGCCTTTACCAGGACGACAGGGTACAGTCCCGACGAAGCCCTGGGCCGCAACTGCCGTTTCCTGCAAGGTGAAGACACAAACAAGGACGATGTCGCCAGGATCCGCAAGGCCATCAACGCACGTGAGCCTGTGGACGTCGTTCTGCTGAATTACAAGAAATCTGGCGAGCCCTTCATCAACGCACTGCGCATGGCGCCGATTTTCGACAGTTCCGGCCAGTTATCTGCATATCTCGGCATTCAGCAAGACATCACCGAAGAGCGGTTGCGGGCGGAGCGGGACATTGGCCAAAACCGGTTGGAAGCGCTCGGAACGGCGACCGGATCGCTGGCGCATCAGCTCAACAATCTTCTGCATCCGGTCACCAGCCTCATTTCCCTGCACCTGTCCGACATAGAGAACGCTGACATCCGGAGGGATCTGGAGATGGCGCACTACAGTGCGCAGCAGGCAGCCGACCTATCGGACAACCTTCTCGGCTTGTCCCGTGGCAGTTTTCGCGAGGAAACAGACACCACCAGTCTTTCGGAAGGGTTGAACCGCGCGATTGATCTGGTGCGGCTCATGCTGCCGCCGACTATCACCATTGAAACAGCTTTCGGGAACCTTCCAAATGAACTGAATATTCCGATCAATGAGACTTTGTTTGCACAAGTATTGATCAACATTGTCACAAACGCCTCCCAGGCGACGAAGCATTCAGGGATAATACGTATAGACGTCACCCAAGACGAAGACTCGAGCGTGAAAATATCGATTGCCGACAATGGCCCGGGCATACCGGCCGAACTTCGCGAAAAAGTATTCACGCCCTTTTATTCAAAAAGCATTAGTAAAAATAGCAGTGGACTCGGTCTTTCTGTTGCTTCGCAAATTATTAATAAAGTTGGTGGAAAAATAATAGTTGGAGAGGGCCTCATACAACCTGATGGTGACGGATTCGGTTGTATGTTTACTATAGATGTACCGATAATTACGTAGGGTTGTATTTCGGCACATCTGGGAGAGACGGACCAATGTGCCAAATTCTACTGATTGACGATATGAAGCCGGTTCGCCATGCCATTGCAGCAACGCTGCGCAAGGCCGGGCACGACGTTGTGGAGACGGACGACGGCAACAAGGGGCTCGAGATCGCCTCGAAAAAGCGCTTCGACCTAATCATCACCGACATCATGATGCCCGCTTCCGACGGCACCGATGTCGTGTTCGCACTCAAGTCCGCGCCGACGGGCCCGAAAGTGGTTGCAATGTCGGGCGGAGGGTCGGGCATTCCGGCGGACGACGCCTTGACCCTGTCGGCTTCGCGCGCCGACGCGGTTCTGAAAAAGCCATTCACCAATGAACTCCTGATCGAGACCGTGAGCAACCTCACCTCGAACTGAGCATCTATTCATCCACGCTTTCGGAGGGGAAAATCGTGGCCTGGTTTTACAATATGCGACTGACGCAGAAGCTTCTGCTCGCCTTCGGTGCATTACTTGTCGTGATGCTCTTTCTGGGCGGAAAATCCGCCCTGATGTTCCGCACGCTTGATCAGGAATTCACTGAATTCACTGAACATGGCAACGCGCTTGCCGCAGCGACAGACGTCACCCAAGCCTTCTCCCAAATGGAGATCAAGGCGATCGAGTACGTCGAGAATTCGTCGGATGACAAGCTTCAGGCGGTCGATGCCGCCCACACGAATGTGCTTCAGCTGATTGACGAGAAGATCAAGAAGCTGCACGTGCCGGAAGAAATCGAACGGCTCGTAGACGCCCGAAAGCACGTTGAAATCTACTGGAAGAACTTCCAGAAGGTCGCGCATGAGCGCGCGCTGCAAAAGGACATTGTCGATAACAGTCTGCACAAGGCCGGCGACAAGCTTCAATACGAGATTGTGACGGTCTTCAAGCACAAGCAGGAACAGGACACAAAGAACGGCAAGCCGTCTGAGACTGTCGAGCTTGTCACGGACGCCATGATCCATCTTCTGATCGCCCGGGACCATGCGAACCGGTACATCTATTCCGGAATGGAAAGCGAACTCGATTATGCGCTTTCCGAGATCGACAGGGTCAAGAAGGACCTGACCAGCGACGCCATGGCCAAGCTCGATGGCGAGGACAAGCAACTGGTCGACGATGCCCTTAAACAGATTGAGGTCTATGTAAGCGCTCTCAACGAGTTCCGGACGCTCGAAACGGACATCCGGCACCTGGAACATGACGTGATGTTCGCCGAGGCGAAGATCGTCGCCGACGACCTTGCCGCCATCAAACAGTATGCGATCGATGCGGAACACAAGATCGAAAAGCTCGTTCACGCGCAGACCAGCAATGCGATCCTGTTTTCAGTGATCGGCACGGCACTAGGTGTCATCATCGGGCTGACGGCTGCCTTCTTCCTGGGGCGCATGATCAGCCGTCCGATTGTCAACCTGTCCGGCACGATGAAGGATCTTTCGCAGAATCGGCTCGAGACCGAAATACTACCTCCGCGCGGCAGGGATGAAGTCGCGGAGATGACCGAGTCGGTGATCATTTTCCGCGACGGCCTTGTCGAACGCCAGCGGATGCGCGAGGAGCAGGAGAGAAACCGCGAAACGACCAACCGGCGACGCGACGAGCTGGATCAGATGATCGGCATCTTCGGCAATACCATTCGCGGCATTTTCCAGCGCATGTCGCATTCCTCGACCGAAATGTCCGAAACTGCCGTCACGTTGACAGAAACGTCCGAAAACTCGACGAACCAGGCAACCGTGCTCGACAAGGAAGCCAGCGACACGTCCTCGATGGTGGCGACCGTTTCCTCGGCGGCGGAAGAACTGATTTCCTCTATTCAGGAGATCCGGCGCAATGCCGATCACTCCGCGGAAATCGCCGCTCGCGCTTCAGACCGCGCAGAGGAAACCAAGTCCAACTTCACCGAACTGGTCACCGCGTCCGACCAGATCACGAGCGTTGTCGACCTGATCCGCGAAATCGCCGACCAGACCAACCTGCTTGCGCTCAACGCGACGATCGAGGCGGCGCGCGCCGGTGAAGCCGGCAAGGGTTTCGCCGTCGTAGCCTCCGAAGTCAAGGAACTGGCGGCGCAGACCTCCCGGGCGACCGGCGAGATCAGCAATCAGGTCGGTGCGGTTCAGCGCACGGCCCAGAGCGCGGAACAGTCGATCGGCGAGATCTACGGCACCGTCCGCGAGATCAACGATGTCGCGACCAGCATCGCCTCCTCTGTTACCCAGCAGGAAAGCGCAACCTCTGAAATCGCCCGCAGCATGGAGACGGTTTCCAGCAGCGCGGCGCGCGTGCGTGACAGCGTTTCGATGATGCGCCAGAATTCGGAGGATACCGCCAATTCCTCCAAGATGGTGAAAGACGGCAGTTCGGTTGTCTATGACGAGGCGGTTCTGCTTGGCGATGAGGTGGAAACATTCCTGGACGCTATCGGCAATCGCGGCGATGACGAAACCTACCGGATCTACGATGTGAACTGGCCGGCCACTCTTGAAGTCAATGGCAATCAGATCGCAACGACAACAACGAGGATTTCCTCGGCCAATTGCACGATCGATGCCAAGATCGATCTTGACCCCGGCACACGTGTCGTCTTCGTCTGTGAGCAGCTTACAAATCCGATCGAGGCACGCGTCGCGATGACGGAAGGCAACAGCACGACCCTGCAATTCCCACTTAATCTGGATCACATTGCAGATCTCAGGATCAAGCTTGAGCAGATGAACCTCTCAGCGGCTGCCTGAGCCCAGTTCAACAATTCTGAGGGGCGCCGGAGACATCTCCGGCGTCTTTTTTTTTGCGCGGTCCCGCTTCCTGAAGCCAGCCGGGCCTACACCTACCGTCGTCCCAGCACGAGTGCGGTGATCAGCGGCAGTAGCAGCACCATGCCGGTGAACCTTGCAATCTGATGAGCGGCAACGAAGGCCGGGTCGAGATCGAGCATGAAAGCCAGCAGCGTCATGACTTCAAGACCACCTGGCGCGT
>Ga0207422_1001933_pt1 | contig 32823 bp, 26 predicted proteins | sample MarCyaLeptolynsp_FD_187757 | JGI IMG/M metagenome (GOLD analysis project Ga0207422, IMG submission 187757) | Marine cyanobacterial communities from Panama - species 1 Leptolyngbya sp. (SPAdes) | ecosystem: Environmental > Aquatic > Marine > Unclassified | place: Panama: Panama City | collected... | reverse complement strand
ACTGATCATGATCGAACAGGCGGGCTGTCATTGGTGCGCCGCATGGGACCGCGATGTTGGGATTGTCTATGACAAGACAAAAGAAGGCAAGCGCGCGCCCCTGCGCCGTCTGGATCTGAAAGACAAGCTCCCAGAGGATCTGGCTTCCATCCGGATCGAACGCTTCACGCCGACTTTCATATTGGTCGAAGAAAACCGTGAAGTCGGCCGGATCCGGGGCTATCCCGGGGAAGATTTCTTTTGGGGATTGTTGGGCCAAATGTTAGATAAACTTCCTGCGCAAGCGAGTCCGCAGAGCTGAATGGGAACATGCAATCGATGAACAAGGCAGCACTTCTAAAATCCGATGGTTCGGATGCGGAAGCCATTGACGCGATGATGGACAGTGCGAAGGAAGCGACCGATTTCCTCAAGGCGCTTGCCCACGAGGGTCGTCTGATGATCCTGTGCCGGCTGGTCGAGGGCGAGTGTTCCGTGGCTGAATTCGAAACCATGCTATCGGCCCGACAGGCCGCGGTTTCTCAACAATTGACGCGGTTGCGCCTTGAAGGTCTCGTCAAAACGAGACGGGACGGCAAGACCATGTATTATTCGATCGCTGACGAGCGCGTCAGCGAAATGGTTGGCCATATCTATACTATGTTCTGCGGCACACTGGACGGGAAATCCTGACACCGCGAAGTCCGTCGCCCTGCCGTTCCAAACATGCCAAGATGCGATCAAGAGCGGTGAGTGCACCGGGGACGTCGAAGGTACCGTCAGAGTCCTGGATCCGTGCCTCAATTGATTGGATTTGTTGAAAACGGCAATCCGTCGGCCCGTATTGCACATTGATGTGACAATCCTGGGAGGGAAAGCTGTCATGGATACTCTTTCGCCATCGATGATCGCCGCCTTTTGCGGGTTCGCAGGTGGCGCCGTTCTCGGTGTCACCGCCCGATGGGGACGATTTTGCACGCTCGGAGCGATAGAGGATGCAAGCCTCGGCGGCAATTTCGATCGTTTGCGTATGTGGGGGCTCGCGATCGCCATAGCGATCGCAGCGACATTCGGTCTCGACGCCGCCGGCTTCATCAATGTCGCGGATTCGTTTTACCTCTACGCCCCAACAACGCTTGTCGCGACCGCTGTCGGCGGTCTGACGTTCGGCCTCGGCATGGCTTTTGTCGGTACCTGCGGCTTTGGCACCCTCGCCCGCATAGGCGGCGGCGATCTCAAGTCGATCGTAACGTTTCTGGTTATGGGCATTTCGGCCTACGCGACCATGAGCGGCGCCACTGCCTATATTCGTGTCGCCTTGTTTTCCCACTCCAGTCCTGTGGAGACCAGTGCGGGCTTCGCCCATCTGCTGGCTCGTACCCTGACCGTCTCGCCCCTTGTCGCGGCGCTCGGAATTTCGACGATCATCGCCCTGGTCTGCCTCAAGCCCGGATCGATCCGCAGCAACCGGCGCTACCTTGTAACGGCCATGATGGTGGGATTGACGATTGCCTTCGGATGGTTCGCAACCGGCTATCTGGCAGCCGACGACTTCGATCCCTACCCGCTCGAATCCTTCCGGTTTTCCGCGCCGACCGGCGAAACCATCATCTATGTCATGACCATGACGGGCGCGACCGTAAAGTTCGGGACAGGAGCGGTTTTCGGGGTCATTTTCGGCGCCGCCGTCACATCACTTGCGCAGGGGTATTTCCGCTGGGAAGCCTGCGATGACGCCCGTGAATTGCGCCGCCAGATCTTTGGTGGTTTTCTGATGGGTTTCGGTGGCGTGACCGCAGTCGGGTGCACTGTCGGACAGGGCCTGTCAGCCGCGTCGACCCTCGCCTACACCGCTCCCGTGGCGCTGGTCGCAATATTCGCCGGTGCCTGGATCGGATTGCATATGCTCGTCCACGGATCCGTGCTTGACCCCCTGCGAAACCTGTTTTCGCCGGGTGATCTGCGGTAGCGCAAACAAGGTTCCGCACTCCTCCATTTGACTAAAATCAATGTTTCATTCAAATAAATGAATATGTTTAGGTGATCACCTTCACCGAATTACAGGTGCAGGTTGTTCGCGGACGGTAACGATGATTGAGGCGTTTTTTCTATCGGACGGTCTTGCCGATTCCTCAAAGGCTGCGCTTGGCGGGTTGACGATCGGATTTCTGTTCGGGCTTCTGGCCCAGCGCTCGCAATTCTGCCTTCGTGCCGCAACGCTTGAATTCTGGACGGGAAAGCCCGGCGAGCGCTTTGCCGTCTGGTTGTTGGTGTTCGGCATGGCACTGGTCAGCGTGCAAACATTAATTGCTACGGGGGACCTGCCGACCAATGACATTCGCCAGTTGGCCAATCCGGGTTCGATGTCCGGAGCCATGATCGGCGGTCTCCTGTTTGGGGCCGGCATGGTGCTCGCACGCGGATGTGCCAGCAGGTTGCTTGTGCTATCGGCCACCGGAAACATGCGGGCATTCGTGACCGGCCTGCTGCTAACTGTCATCGCACAGGCCGCCCTGACGGGCATATTATCGCCCCTGCGCGAGGAACTGGCCACCCTGTGGATCGTCGGTCCCGAGATCCGGGACATGGCTTTACACGTACCTGCGTTCACCGGATTAGCGCTCGGATTTTTCAGCTTGCTGGCCGCCATGTTCATAGCTTTTCGGCAGAAGGCGGACACCGCGAAACTTGCCTACGGCGCCGCGGTCGGACTGACCATCGGTCTGGGGTGGGGATTCACCGCCACCCTCGCGAGCTATGCTTTCGACCCCGTGAGAATAGAGAGCATCAGCTTTACCGGGCCGTCTGCAAACACCTTAATGGCGCTAATAAACAGTCCGGGCGTCTCGTTCAATTTCGGAATCGGTCTTGTGCCGGGCGTCTTCGCTGGATCGGCCCTGTCAGCCGTGTGGGGCGGAACCTTCAAAATACAGGGGTTCACAGCCGAAACAGGCACGGCACGCTATTTCGTCGGCGCGGTCATGATGGGGTTTGGCGGCATGCTGGCAGGCGGTTGCGCCGTCGGCGCCGGCGTAACCGGTGGATCGGTTCTTTCGCTAACGGCTTGGGTCGCTTTGCTCGCCATGTGGATTTCGGCCGGGCTCACCCATCTGGCGATACGCACATCTTCGAACGGGGATCTTGCCACCAAACCGGCCACCGTGCCCTGACGCCACACACACTGGAGAACACCATGACCCGCCTGATGACATTCGCCCTGTCAGCTCTGTTTCTGGCCCTCGCGCAACCCGCCATTGCGGGCGACAACGAACCGCGAGTCCGCGCAATCAAGGCCCCATTTGAGGATGTGCTTCTGGACCTGCAGGACGCGATCATCAGTCGCGGCCTGGTCATCGACTATACCGGACATATCGACAAGATGCTCATGCGTACCGCCGAGGCAGCCGGAAGCGTAACGGAAACCGGAGAAAAGTCGCCGTATCTGAATGCAAAATATCTGCAATTCTGCTCCGCGAAACTGACCCATGAAGCTGTCAGTGCCAACCCGCAGAACCTGTCGATTTGCCCATACGTCGTTTATCTCTATGAAACCCGGACCACGCCGGGGACGACCTATCTGGGCTACCGCAAGCCCGCATTCGGCCCCTCAAAGGCCAGCCGGGTCATCAGGGTCAAGATCAATGAATTCCTGCAATCGATTGTCGACGAAACAGCCGACGCAGCCGAGTAAAATCGGTTTCCGGAATTCTTGCCGCTCGGTCGGAATCCTCTGCGGAGACAGGGGTGTAAGATCCAGGGACCATGAGCGTTTCGCTTTTTCCGTAACAGTGTGAAACGCTCCAGAGAACGAGAGTGTTGCCTTCAGGCTTGTGCGTCTGACCGGGACCTGAGAAACTTTCTGCAATCGGAGCTTGATCAGGAAGACATCTTCGTAATATATTCAATTATATAAATATAAGAATTAAAGAGGAAACGATGCTGAGGACACTTGCGTTCTGCACCGCTCTCGTGACAGCGCCACATGTGCTGGCGGCAGGAGACGCGGAATACGGCGAATATCTCTCCTCGCAATGTGTCACCTGCCACCAGGCCAGCGGGTCGGACAAAGGCATACCCCCTATCGTCGGATGGGATGAGGCCGCTTTTGCGGCCGTCATGCTTTCCTACAAATCCAAAGAGCGGGAACACCCGGTCATGCGGATGATAGCTGGCGGACTGGACACGGAACAGATCGAGGCTTTGGCCGCCTATTTCGCCAAACTGGAACCCGCCGACCCGTAACCGCGGACACGACCGCACAACCAACCGGAGGAGCACATCATGACACTCGACAGGCGAACTTTCGCCACACTCTTGGCGGCGACGTCGGCCGCTGGCATAATCGGATCGCCGCTTGTTGCGCGCGCAGCGCGCCCGAAGGTTGTCGTCATCGGCGGGGGCGCCGGCGGCGCGACGGTCGCACGATATCTGGCCAAGGATTCAAAAGGCGCGATCGATGTCACCCTGATCGAAGCCACAAAGCGCTACTACACCTGTTTCTTTTCCAATCTCTATCTCGGTGAGTTCCGAGACTATGCGACCATCGGTCATTCCTATGACGGGTTGGCGAACAATCACGGGGTCAACGTGGTGCACGATTGGGCGGTTGGCGTGGATGCGGCCGGCAAGACGGTTTCGCTGGCGTCAGGTGCCAGTGTCGCCTACGACCATCTTGTCGTGGCTCCGGGCATCGACATGAAGTACGATTCCGTCCCAGGATATTCAGTCGAAGCGCAAACGAAAATGCCGCATGCCTGGAAATCCGGCACCCAGATCCAGGTCCTCAAGGCACAGGTGGATGCCATGCCGGAAGGTGGTACCTTCGTGATGGTTCCTCCCCCCAATCCGTTCCGCTGCCCGCCCGGGCCCTATGAGCGAATCTCCATGGTGGCCAGCGTCCTGAAGAAAAAGAACCCGACGGCAAAAATCATCGTTCTCGACCCGAAGGAGAAATTTTCCAAACAAGCGCTGTTCACGGAGGGTTGGCAAACCCACTATCCAGACATGATCGAATGGATCCCGGCATCGATCTCGGGCGGCGTGACCAGCGTGAACCCCGACACGATGGAAATCGAAACCGATATTGAAACCTTCAAGGCCGATGCTGCCTGCGTCGTTCCTGCGCAAAAGGCCGGCCAAATCGCCGAAATGGCCGGCGTGCTTGACGGTGACTGGGCACCTATCGACCCGGCAAACATGCGTTCCAGGGCCGATGCCAACATAACCGTCCTCGGTGACGCATCCGTTGCTTCCGCAATGCCGAAATCCGGGTTCTCGGCCAACAGCCAGGCCAAGGTCGCAGCGAATGCCATCCGTGGCGAGCTGACGGGATCCCGGGTTTTCGATGCACGTTATCAGAACACCTGCTGGAGCCTCATTGCAGCAGACGACGGCGTTAAGGTCGGGGCGACATACAAGGCCGGAGAGGCAACGATCGAGCCGACGGAGAAGTTCATATCAAAAACCGGCGAAGATGCAGATCTGCGCAAGACCACATACGAGGAATCGGAAGGCTGGTATGCCGGCATCACGGCGGACATGTTCAGCTGACAGATCCGATGAACCCAAGACCCGAACGGGGCGGTTTCGACCGCCCCGTTTTGGTGTCATCGAGGGTGGGGCCCGACGCCCTTACGACGGGACAAACCGGAATGCCCCGGCGTGCCGCTCGACGGAACCGGTCCCGGGCTTCACCAGATGGTAGCCCAGACAACCCAGTTTTTCGTCCGCCAGGCGTTGCAGCAGAGATTTTCTGCCGTTGACTGCCTTTTCCGGATCCTGGTCCGTGCCCAACGACCATTCCGGTTTCTGAAACGATATGACGGGATGCGCAATTGCATCGCCGATCACCACAAATCCCTGCCCGTCCCGCCGGATCTCGAACGACGTGTGACCGGGTGTGTGCCCGGACGTATCAAGCGCGAAGATACCGGGCAGCACCTCGGTTTCGAAATCAAATCGTTCTACTCTGTCTTCAATGGCTTCCAGATTGCGTTTCGCTCCGGCAGCAAAGGATTTTTGCGCATCCGGCATGGCATCAATCGTGTCATCGGCAATCCAGAAATCCCATTCCGCTTTCGAAATGTGATGCGTTGCATTGCTGAAAAGCGGCTCATCAAAATCGTCGAGAACGCCCCATAGATGATCCGGATGTGCGTGGGTGAACACAATGTCGGTTACGTCCTGCGGATCAATCCCTGCGGATTCAAGGGTCTCCGGCAAGAGACCGACACTATCAAGGAACCGGCTCCCTGCCCCGGCATCGAACAGGATGACCCGTTCGCCGTCTCGAAAAAGGGTCAGGTTGCAATCTGGCGTCACACTGTCAGGCGACAATCCGTTCGCCTGCAACAGGCTTCGGCTTTCCTCGGCCGCGATGCTTGGCAGATAAAAGGAGACCGGAAAGGAAAGCGAGCCATCGCTCAGGCTGGTTATTCCAAATGATTCTGCGGTCGGTCCGGCTGCAGCGGATGGCCGGGCCGCCGGGATGGTCGCAGCCGCCAGGAATGCGGTCGCTCCAAGCATTTCACGCCGATTGAAGTTCATCTCGTGGCTCCACACCATTCATATCTAGATATATGAATATTATACAGGGAACCTGGACTTTTGATAGCGAAACTTGGTGATGTTGCTGTTTTGTGGGTGCCGCGCGACGAGGATTTCGCAGCTTTTTACGCGCCGCCCAACTCAGACAGTACGCCGAGGGTGCCGCATTGACGTCGACACCCTCTTCCTGGGAATCCGTCCGTCGAGGCTATTTGACTGCCGCGCTGGTAAAGGCATCCAGCGCACCGGTAATTTTTTTCAGGACCGGATCCGCACCTTCGATCTTGTGCCGTGAGGACACGTAGGCAGGGTCATTGTAGACAAGAAAGACATCTCCTGACTCCGCCTGGTAAGCCAGAGCTTTTTGCGGCAGATCGAGCGCTGTCGTCTGGCTTGCCTTCATCAAAGGCGTGCCCAGTTTCGGATTGCCGAAAACAAGCAGTTCGGTCGGGCGCATATCGAGGCCGGCTTTCTTGGCCCCGGCCGCATGATCGATCCGGGCGAAAATCGTCAGTCCTTTTTCCTTCAGGATACCCTCAAGCTTGTCGATCGTTGCGGCGACCGAGTGGGCACTCTTTTTGGAAATCATTCCGGTGTCCGCAAAAACCGGAGAATTCGCTGCAAACACGATGCTTGCGAGAACGGCGGCAAAAAACAGTCTCATGGCGGGATATCCTTATTTCAATCACGCGCCTGCATACCGCACCGCGGTTCAACAATAAACCGCATGGTTCGCCGGGCGCCCGGAATATCGGCCAATAGCCATCAACATTTCGTGGCAATCTCGTGGCGAACATTGCGCAACCTCACTTGGCGTCATGAAAGATGATGCCGGTCGTATACCGTCGGCCGGACCGTATCCGGCTGACACCGTGGCGCTGGTTGACCCGGTAGAAGCCTCGAGCGCCCTGTTTCGGGCGTTGGCTGACCGCAAACAGAACCCCATCTCCTTTGCGCAACGGGACGACCTCCGCCTTGGACTGCATGCGGGGTCGCTGTTCCGTCAGAACAAACTCACCACCCTCAAAGTCTGTTCCCGGTTCACTCAGCAGTATCGCCAGTTGAATGGGAAATGTGTGGGCACCATACACGTCCTGGTGCAGGCAATTGTAATCGCCTGCTTCATACTTCAAAAGCAATGGCGTCGGTCGGGTCTGCCCGTCTCGGTGACACCGTTCGAGCATCTCCGCATGGGTGTCCGGATAGGTCAATTCCAGACGCATCGATTGCGCCCACCGATTGGCGAGCGGAGCGAGCCGGCCATAAAACTCGGTGCGCAGTAACGCAAGCCGTTCCGGCAATGGATAAGTAAAATATTTGTATTCTCCCTGTCCGAATCCGTGCCGTTTCATGACGATATGGCTGCGAAATCGCGAGGCATCGTCATAAAGTGACTGCAAGGAATCAGACGTGGCGTCGGACAGGATTTTTCCTGTCTCGGCAAACCCGTGATTGTCGAGTTCGGCAAGAATACGGTCCCAATCCAGGCTGTCGGTATCGCAATCATCGGCTGACATCTCAGGCTCCTGGTCTTCCTGTTCGAGCGGGAACACAGAACCTAGAGTGCGAGGGCGCGCCTCGCATTCCGATTTTTGCATCCGGATTCGCTCAACGCGGACAGCGCCCACCCTCTATCGTCTGCGTTAACTCCGGAGCCCCGTCGCCAACCAGATTGGCACACGGCTTGCTCCGATTGAGATGAAACATGGTTCGGGGTAACCTTTTGTTAACCATCGTACCAAAGTGGGACACCGACGATCCAGAAAAGGGACACACATGTACCAGAATCTCAATTCGGCACAGAACGAACAGGAAAACAACGACCTGATCCGTCGGACACGGCTTTACAAGACGTCAACCCTCCTGTTTGCGGTGGCATTCCTAAGTGTCGGATTCGCGATGTGGTATTCGAGCGGTACGATCAGCGCGACGGCCAAATTCAAACCGACGATATTCAGCGAAGATCAGGGCAAGGCGCTTGCGCATCCGACCGGCGGAATAGTGGCACGTGTGCTGGTCCGCGAAGGCCAGAAGGTCAAGGCGGGAGACACGTTGCTTGTATTGGACGCGGGCGAGGTCATTGCACCAAATGATGGCGCTGTCGTCGGGCTGAAAAGGATTGCCGCCGGTGACGTCGTTGATGCGGGAGCTACCGTGCTTGCGATCGTCCCGATGCCTGTCCTGACCCTGGAAACCTAACGCATGTCGCGTTCGATCTGCCTCAGATCAAACGAAAACGATTTGTGCAACGAAAGGTCTGCAGCGTGTTACGTGAATCCGATTTCACGCGACACGCTGTAGACCATTTTCTGTCCAGATGGAATCTGTCTGAACAGAAAGAGTGCGAGATGCAACCGGATTAGGAGTTTGACGTTACGGCAGGACAATTGTTCGCGTGCTTCCTGTGCAGTCGGGTTCGGTGACCATCTGCGCGGAAAGCACCGATGAAGACAGTTCTCCCCTATCCCGCCTCTGCTCATGACCGAACCTGGCGTTGCGCAATTTCTCTCAATTTATCGTAGTAGAAAGCGTGATGGGCAAGGAACTCCCGTAAATGCGGCGCCTTGGCGGCTGCACGTTCAAAGACTTCCTCAGCATCACCGGTCGCGGCTGCAATCCCCGTCGACGCGAGGACGTTACCGTGCCAGCCGGCAACGCGTTCCCAGTCCTTCGGTACCGCACCGGATTGCCACTCAAAAGCCCCCACGACGAAATCCAGGCCGGCCCGGCCCCACACCGCGCGCATCGTCCCGCGAGGATCCCGTTGAATATCTTCCGCACAGACAATGAGCGGTGCTGTGTCAGCTATTTCCGTAAGGGCACGCCAGTGTCGCCATTGCGCTTCAAGTCCGATTTCCGGAAGCGTCATCTGTGGGTCGAGCTTGAAGTAGGAAGCGATGGCTCTGCGGGGATCACGAATGAGAAACACATTGACCAGGCGCCTGCTGAAGTCCGGATCAGACAGGATCGGTGGAACGATGTAGTAACTCATGTCCTTGAAAAAAACCGGCCCAGAACGGCCCGCCGCAAGCAATGCATCGCGAACGCCTTCATAGGTGTCGGGCATTTGTTCGCGTTCATTGTGATGCAGTGGAAGCTGCCGTTCCGTCCGCCTGGAATAATAATATCCCAGAAACGGCTCATGAAAGACCCTGCAATCGCCGCGTTCGCGCATCACACGTTCAAATGCGGTCGACATCGATCTTGGATGCGCCCACAGAGCGACGATTGGATAGGTCATGGCAGAGCGGAACTCAGGTTACCGGTTTCCATTTGATCGAACACCCCATTGTCGGGATCTGATCCCGCGGCCCCTCCCCGGTTTCGGCAATGCTTTTCATAGCCAGAAACAGGTCCCTGCGCAGATCCGCCGGCCCCGGAGTACCGCGAGACGCATCCAGTCTCCCACGATATTGAAGGCCGAGGCTCCGATCAAACCCGAAAAAATCAGGCGTACAGACCGCATCATAAGCCCGTGCGACTGTTTGCGTTTCATCGTAAAGATAGACAAAGGGAAAGCCATAGTCTTCCGCGACACGGCGCATATTATCGAAGGAATCATCAGGATAACTCACGGCGTCATTGGCCGAGATGGCGATCGTATTGACCCCCAGAGATTTGAGATCCCCCGCGTCCCGCACCAAACGATCAAGGATCGCCTTGACATAGGGACAATGGTTGCAGATGAAAGCGACGAGGGTGCCGTTTTGCCCCCGCAGGTCGGCAAGTCTGTGGTCCATGCCGTCTACACCGGGAAGAACAAAGGCGGGAGCCTTCCAGCCAAAGTCACAAACTTCCGATCCTGCCGCCATCACACCCTCCGCAATCCCTAACGCCACCGGGGCTACAAAAGCTTTGTGCCGCCACTACGCCATCTTTAGACCGGTTGGGCCCTTTTGCAAAATTCGCGTGCGAACGTTGGCCATTACAGGCCACTCTACAGATCAGCGCGCCAGATCGGGTTGGTCCAGGCCCGTTTCCCGTTTGCGTCGATCAGGGTAACACGTAACCATTCGGAGGGTTTTTCCAAAAGCCAGCCTCGATCCAGGCGGGACAAATCCAGTGATGCGCGGCCAATTGATCGGCCACTTTTTACCGACGATCGGGAAACACCGCAGGTCACCGCAATCGTGTCAACAGGTGAACATTCGATTTCGAGGATATCGCCTTCGATCGAAAGGTTTTGGATGCTTGGACCCTGACTGGAATAATAGTGGCCGGCCTTAAGGGCTTCCAACAGTGATTCCGGATCAAGTGACCCGGCCTTGACGTGGACCCAGCCCCCAAATGCATCCGCATCGTGATCATTGAAATGCGCATCATCGGTTGCAAAGGCCGTAAGACGCTTCCCGTCATTCAGCATCTGGTCGAGAAGATACCATCCGTCGCCCCGATCACTTTCAACCGCACAACCATGATTGTATATCTCGACGGCATGGGCCACATTGATCGAATGGCCATCCTCGATTGTCAATTGCGACCAGGCCGGATGAGCGATGCCGACAAAAGCACCGGATGCGGCCGCGCGGCATGCAAGTTCCGGTCCGGTTTCGTCCTCTCCACACGGCGCAAAATCGAGCGGCAGACCAGCCGCAACCAAATGCCACAATTCACCTACGGCGGTTTTCGGAGCATGGAGTTCCGCTCCGATAATCGTGGTGAAATCAGGGCTTCGCAATGACCGCGTGTCAGCGACCGGCCAGTCGAAATGCCCGATAAAATGGTCCGACAACATCAGAAAGTCGTATCCGACCGAACGATAGGCTTCAATCACCTGATCCGGGGACAGCTTGCCATCTGAGAGCGTGGAATGAGTGTGGATGTTGCCGCGCCAGAATTGGCCCGGAACCGAGAACGGCGAGATGTTTGAAGGCAAGGCATCCTCCGCAGGAGCTCATGGTCAAAAACGAAGCTTTAGGGGAATCGCATTGCCGTCAGGCGATATCTGCGCACACTTCTGTGGACCAGACGACATCCCCGGGGATCGCGTTTCCGCCAACACTGCAAATCACGATTCGGCAAGAGATTTATGACGATCTGAGCGGTGTTAGAAGTTATCGGCTCAGATTTCCGTAAGCCCCATTTCCTGCAGCAGATCGAGCAGCAGGTCTCTGGCTTTCTTCCGGTGTGCGACATGAATCCTTTTTGCATCTTCGATGTCACCGCGCTCGATGGCGCTGACCAGATCCCGATGGTCGACATTGGAGGAATGGGGTAGCGGACGCCCTTCCAGGGTGGCCATCCTGGCGCGGTGCGTCTGATCCCACATGCCATTGACAATTGTAATCAGCCTCTCGTTGCCGCTGCAGCGAACAAGCAGCTTGTGAAAATCCTCATCTGCGCGCGACCACGCCGCCCGGTCGCCGGCATCCAATGCGGTTTCCATCGCCTCCACCGCTTCGTAGAGCTGGTCGACCGCCGGTTTCGCGACCCCTCGCTCAATCGCCAGTTCGGCGGCTGTCGCCTCCAGGCTGGTTACCACGTCATAGATATCGCGCATGTCCCGCGGTGAAATCGGCAGAACTGTCATCCCGTGCCGCGGTTTTACGCTCACCAGGCCATCTTCGGCGAGACGGATCAACGCCTCCCGCACCGGTGTCCTGCTCATTTTCAGAAAATCGGCGACCTCCTGCTCGAACATACGAAGGCCGGGCTTGAGGTGATTGTCCAGAATAAGGCGGCGCAACTCATTGTAGGCAAGCTGTGTCCTTGAACGCTTGCCCCCACGGTCATCGTCGGAATGTTCTTTGAAATCAGCCGCCACCATGTCCAACAACATAAGTTATCTTGAAACCGCGATCCACTTTTTGTCTTCATTTGACCGATAAATCGCCGCTTCAATATCCATATTCTTCAAATAGTCATCCGCAAGATTCACAAGAGGAGCCCCTTGGGTAAGGTGTTCCACGATATGGCGCTGCAAATTGAAAACGCAATTTCCGCCAAATCCCTCGCGCTCAAATGTGTATTCGAACGCATTTTCGGCATTTGCGCCATGATTGCGAATCAGTATTTGCCCGTCTCCGTCCAGTCGCAAAGATGCCTTGGATCCTTCAATCAGGAATTCCCCCATCGTTAGGCGGCGGTCCTCGGCTGCATGATCGGCAAGGCGGTTACCATCAAACATAGCGCGAAAACCATCCGCATAACGCATCAGGAAAAGGCCGCTGTCCTCCCCGGCAATTGCCGGATTGAGACGACGCAGATCGGCAAACACGGCCTCCGGCTCGCCGAACAGAAACCGAAAAACATCGACCCAGTGGATCCCGGTTTCATGGATCAGGAATTTCTCCAGTTTTTGAAAATAGGGCTGGCGCGCGAGGTATGCATCCGCACCCTGCCCGTCGCCGGGACGCAACCGAAAGGTTGCCTGATAAAGGTCGCCCAGACGTCCCGTCGCGATCAGGTGTCGAATTATGGGATACCAGGGCTGAAATCGGAAGTTTTCATGCACGACCACCGGAATATTGCTCGCCCGCGCAAGAGCGGCGGCCTGGCGCGCTTCGCTCTCTGAGGCGCAGAACGGTTTTTGACAAACGACAATTCTGGCGCACGTCACCGCTTTGCGTATCAGCTCAAGATGAGTATCCGGTGGCGTTGCAATATCGATTATGTCGTAAGGTCCGTCCGCAAAGAAAGCGGCGCTATCGGTTTGCGTACGGGAAATATCGTACCGGGAGGCCACGTCTCGCGCCGCATCAATCGAGCGATCGCACACCGACAAAACGGCCACGTCGTCCATGCGCGACCAGGCTTCATGATGAAACCCGGCAAAATAGCCGGCGCCGATGACACCGACCGAAAAGCGGCCATCTCCCTCAATCGTCATTCCTGAATCACCTCTCCGTCCGGTCTGTTCCGGTTCGGCTCCTGTTACACCGTTGGCCGCGGCGTCACTTTCTGAAGGCATTGCATTACCCGATCGAAGACAGCGCGGGTTCCAACCTCCCCTCCCTGGTCTACGGTAACGAGGTCGCCGTCCGAAAACGCCATATCAACGGCATCGCGGATGAGATGCCCGGCCTTTGTTGCCGACGCGGAGCCTTGCCGTTCGCCGATCCACTCCAGCATCATGCCGCCGGACAGGAACATGGCTGTCGGGTTGGCCAATCCCTTACCCGCAATATCCGGTGCAGATCCATGACACGGCTGAAAGACGGCATCTTCATCGCCAATGTCCGCGGAGGGTGCAAATCCGAGGCCGCCCATCAACCCGGCGCCGAGATCGGACAGGATGTCGCCGAACATGTTTTCCGTGACAAGCACATCCAGGTCCCAGGGACGTCGGAGCATTTCGATCGCCATCGCGTCGACATAGGCATGATTAGTACGGACATCCGGGAACCGGGCTGCTTCAGCATCAAAGATCTCGCGAAAAAACGCGAACGCGGAAAAGACGTTCGCCTTGTCAACACAGGTCAGGAGACCCGGCCCCTGCCCATCCCGTCGCCTCTGATCTGCGAGTGCAAGAGAAAACCGAACAACATCCTCGGTGCCCTTGCGGGTGATCACCATGGTCTCGCGCGCTTCGTTTTGCTCCACCACGCCCTTGCCGATCGAGGCGAACAATCCCTCTGTCGATTCACGAACCAGCACAAAGTCCATGTCCCTGGCGCGCGCATCACCCAACGGAAGCCGCACCCCCGGAATCGAGCGGACCGGCCTTACTCCGGCATACAATCCCAGTCGAATTCGCAACTCGATTTGCGGGACCAGTTCCGTTCCGTCGGGATAGCGTATGTCCGGATCGCCCATGGCGGACAAAAGGATCGCGTCCGCCTTGTGCGCCTCGGCAACGGACCGGTCCGGCAGTGCAACACCTTCATCCAGATATGCCTTGGCACCAGCCGGCAAATGGGTGTAACGGGCGTCAATTTCTCCGACACGGGCCATTGCGGCGTCCAGAATTTCCAGACAGGGCGCGGTGATTTCCGGTCCGATTCCATCGCCGTCGAACACGGCAATCTGATATGTTTCGCTCATGAGAATAACAAGTCCCTGTCAGTGTCGGGGACCGCAACCGCAAATTCAGATCATGCGCAACCGAACAATCCGCGCGCAAATCCGATCAGGCCGCGTGCCCTGCCGAATTTCAAAATAATGTATACGTTAATGGATAATCGATGTCACAGCAAGCCACGCGCCCGAGCCCACCAATCAAGCTACATAGGAGTTTGCGTTGCTGACAAGATGCGGGAAGCCCACCGAACAAAGGGTTCTTCGCGGCAGGCTTCAAGAGGCAGGGATCGGACTCCAGAACGTATAAGCATTATTACGTATGGAGCGATTAGAACCGTTTTACAACACGAAACAAGCCGCGAAGTCGGTCAGCACCCAGATTTCTCACGCTGGCGTCCGTCATGCCGCGCCAGGCCAGGGCAAATTCAGCCTCGAAGTCGTGAGCGAAATCCAGACGGATGCCGCCACCGGCCGAATACAGCTCATTGGTGACCGTCGACCGAGCGCCGGGCTGATCGATGTTTTGCACGATCCCGCCGTCCAGGAATGAAAAGACCTGGTAGTTTTCCAAGAGCGGAATCGAATTCACCGCGCGCTGATATTGCAATTCGATCTTGCCGGCCACCCCGCGGTCGCCGACGATGGCGCTCGGATCATAACCGCGACCGTAATCGCTGCCGCCGAAACCGAATTCCTCGCTGGCAAGAACCGCCTCGGAGGTTATTTGACCCTTTGCCGCCATCAGAATTGTCACACCGGGAATACCGATCCGCTGGAAGCGCTGGATTTCAGCGTCAAGAGCCGCAAATGACCCGTCCGCATTGGCACGCGTGCGAAACAGATCGCTGTTTTGTGTGCCGCCAAACGCATCGAAGCCGAGACTTGCGCGAACATGTATCGCAGTGACTGCCGGACGGGATGCACCGAGCCATGAATCGACGAAGTCAAAGTCGGCATACCCTCGCACCACGCGCAGATGGTCTTCGCTCAACCGGCCGAAAATATCGGAATCCGACTTCAGATCGTCCCAGTCGAATTGCAACCCGGCAAACAGGTTTTTCCGCCGGCTGCGAATGAATGGATGCGAAGCGCCCAGCGACCAGCGAAAGGCGTCGTTGGCAATGGCAAAATTCTGCAGACCGTTTCCAGGTTCCGATACGGAGTTGGAAATTCTTCCGAAGAGTTGAGTGCCCTCTGTCCCAACGGGTATCGATCCGTAAAGCTCGCCAAGAAGCAGTTCTTCGGCGTCGCCGGATGCGGCAACACGAATTCCGATCCGTTCGTGGAAATTGAAGATCGAGTTGAAGATGATTTCGCCTGTGCCGAGGTTGGGACCGACGAAATCGGAGCCGTCATTGGCGATCTCGAAGGCAGCTTCGATCCGTTTGTGTTTCGATTGCACCGTCAGTGTTGCGGCACCGGGCGTATCCGGCGACGGCGAGAACACGCCCTTGACGGTCATGCCGGCCAGATCACCAGCCAGAAGAAGATAGCGTTCGACAGTCTTGGCGCGCAGGGGACGTTCAGCAGTTATCTTTTCAGTGTAGACCGCGACAAGATTTTGCCGGCCGCCCATATCGCCGGCAACCACGACCTTGTCGACAAATCCTTCGACGGCCTGAAACCGCACGGTCCCACCGTCAATTTCCTGCGGCGGCACAACGACCTGGGAGAGGATGTATCCTTTACTGCGATAGAAGGCCGTGGCCTTTTGCGCAATCTCGAAGATTTTCGCGACAGGGATCTCCCGGCCCAGCACATCGCTGTACAGCTCGGCGAAGTCGGCCTGGGTAAAAACAGTGGCCCCTTCGAAGATCACCTTTTGAAGCTTGAACGTGACATCGACATCCGGGAAATCCGTGTCCAACGCATCTTCCTGCACGACCGGCGCCCCGGTGGATCTGGGCTTCAACGGCGTTGAAAGGATCGGTTGTTCTGCACGACCGGGTTGTGCCGATCCGGGAAGCGCGACCTGGGCATCCGCGTACGGCACGAAGGCCGGCACCGCAAACAACAACGGAAGAATTAGGGCGAAAGGGAGACCTGAGGAAAAAAATCTCTTGGAAGCTGGTTTTTTGTCCACCATGTTATCCCCGTTAATCTTTGATTACTCAACATCAACAAGAACAACAAAACTCTTAACAATTTCCTTAACAATATTTGTATCGAGTAACAATATTTTCACCAAGATATTCTCAATCGTTAACAAAAATATTGCGTATTTTTGATCTTCACCATTCTTTTTCGAATCGCCCGTTAACCATAATATCAAAAATATTAAGGAAATGTTAAGGCCCGATTGTCGGCAAACACGCAATTTCGTAACTGTTTGTTAAGGTGAGACTGCCGCCTCTCCCGAGAATACTGGAGTGGAAGGTCAAGATATGGCCAGGGGCGCCTGTCTCGTGAAGGACAGGACGGCAATGGCAATTTCATCGGTTCGATTTTCGCGGCGCCTCGGGCGCACCCTCGTACTGGCAGGCTTCATCGCCGGCAATGTTGTCACCCCGGCCCTTGCCGGGCCCTCAGGCGGCCGCATCATCGCCGGCCAGGGCGCCATCAGCCAGTCCGGACCCAACTCCACGATCAACCAGGGCTCCGACCGCCTGATCATCGAGTGGCAGACCTTCGACACAAGTGTCGGCGAAAGCGTCCGCTTCAATCAGCCCTCCTCGTCCGCCTCCGTCCTCAACCGCATCATTTCCGGCAACGCCACAATCTTTGACGGCTCCCTCTTCGCCAACGGCAATGTCGTCATCGTCAACGGGTCCGGCATTCACTTCGGGCCCAATTCCCGCATCGATGTCGGCAGCCTCATTGCCTCGACCGCCGATATCTCCAATTCAAACTTCCTCAACAACCGCCTGATCTTCGACCGGCCCGGACAGCCCGACGCCTCCATCACCAATGCCGGCACCATCACCGTGCGCGACACCGGCCTGGCCGCCCTTGTCGCACCGGGTGTCGAGAACTCAGGTCTTATTCAGGCCAATCTCGGCACCGTCATTCTCGCTGCCGGCGAAGCCCACACCATCGATTTCAACGGCGACGGGTTGATGTCGTTCACCGTCACCAAACCGACCAAGGCCAAACCCAAAGACCGCAACGGCAAGACATTGGATGCGCTTGTCTCCAACAAGGGCGAGATCCGCGCCGATGGCGGCACAGTGCTTTTGACCGCACGCCAGGCCTCGCGCGTGCTCGACAATTCCATCAATATGTCCGGCGTCGTGCGCGCCAATTCGGTCGGCGTGCGCAACGGCAAGATCGTCCTGTTCGGCGGCAAGCGCGGCCGGGTCAACGTCTCCGGCAAGATCCGTGCTCGCGGCAAGCGCCGGGGTCAGCGTGGCGGACGGGTTCACATTACCGGCCGCAAGGTCGCGGTTCCCATCGCCAAGATCGACGTCACCGGCAAGGCCGGCGGCGGCGAGGTTCTGATCGGCGGCGCCTACAAGGGCGGTAAGCTCGCCGGCGACTCGTCCATCGGCTACCTGCAGAGCGGCGATCTTGTCTCCATTCTGACCGGCACCAATGCCGGCGCCGCCGGCAATGGCTACATTCCGACCGCCGAGGGCGTCTATGTCGGCAAAGACGCGATCATCGACGTCAGCGCGACGGAGGCCGGCAATGGCGGACAGGCGATCCTGTGGGCCGACGGCACGACAATCTTCAACGGCACGATCCGCGCCCGGGGCGGCGCCCTCTCCGGTGACGGCGGCTTTGTCGAGACATCCGGAGCCGGACGGCTTGGTGTCGGCGCGACTGCCAGCGTCGACGCACTTGCCCCCAACGGCCGGGTCGGCGACTGGCTGCTGGATCCCCTGTCCGTCACGGTTGCGACGGGTGGCACCGCGTCGCTGGCGGAAATCGCCGATGCGGCCGATGTGACGAACGCCCTCACCGTCGACCCGACGACACTCAACACTGCAACGGCCAATGTCTCCATCGTCGCAAGCGACTTCATAACCTTCACCGACGCCATCACCATGGTCAATGCCGGCGTCGGCCTGACGGCAACCGCGACAAACGCCATCAATGTCAATGCCACTGTGGCCACAAACAACGGCGATATCGCTTTCCGCTCAGATCAGATCAATCTGAATGCCGGTCTGAACGCAGGAACAGGCAGCGTACAATTCTCCCGTGCACGTGTCGGCGGGATTACCGTCGGCGCGGACAATGCCAACGACCTGTCGTTCACAACGGCGGAGATCGGCAACATAACCGCCGGTAGCCTGATATTTGGCGCCCCCATCGCCGGTCAGAACAATGTCAGCCAAATTCAGTTCCTGGCCGGCAACTTCTCAGCCTTCAGTTCCGTTCAGTACAATGCCCTGAACAGTGCAGCTTCCAACATTATCGGCGGCGGCACCCAGCAATACCAATCCGTTGAGCTCAACGCCAATGATGGCGTGATCTTCAACCGCATCACCGACATTACAACAAGCGTCGGCGGAGCCACATTCAATGCGGATGCGGATGGAGCAAACAATTCGTTCGACGATTTCCGGGTGCTCGGATCTCGCGATGGACGGATTATTCCCGCTGTACAGGTTACAAGCGCGGCGGACATCACGATCAACGCACAGAATTATACAGAAGATACGGCAACCGGCAGTACCCTATCCCTGTCGGCCACGGGAGCGGTAAATTTTCACCGCAGCACATCCGGGACCATGTCCATCGGGGACAACGCCACAGGCGGTTTTTCGATCAGCACGGCACAACTCGGCCGCATCAATGCAGGATCTGCCAATTTCGGCAACATCGACGCTGCTGCAAACAACAGCACTGCCGTCAGCTTTGGTGCGGCTGTTGCGTTCGGATCGGTTACGGCTAACGCCGCGACAGTGAGCGTCAACACCAACGCAAGCATCACTGCAACGGATACGATCGTCTTCAATGCCCCGACGGTCGAACTTGACGGCAACCTGACAGCGACCAACGGCATTACCGGTACCGCAACGACAGTCAACGTCCTGGGCTCGACCGGCGGTGCCGAAATCCAGGATGCCGTCGACCTCGCCGTCGCCGGAGCTACGGTGAATGTGGCGGCAGGTTCCTATTCCAGCTTCATCATCAACAAGGAAAACCTTACGGTGGACGGTGCCGGCGCAACCACCATCGTCAACGCCGCGAGCCCGGCAATCACCCTCACCGCCAACGGGGCAACGGTTCAGGACATGCTTCTGCAAGGCACCGGCACCGCTGACGATGTCGGCATCCTGCTTGATGGAACCACCACGCCCGGCCTGACCGGCATCACCATCACCAATGTCGACTTCGACAATCTGGATGACGGCATCAGAAGCCAAGGCAATATTGGCGACGGGATAGCAGCCAATGTAGACGTGACGATTGCCGGCACATCCGCCGCCGATCCGGCAATGTTCACCGATTTCCTCGATGCCGCCATCGACGTCGGCGATACGAACGGCGACGCGGTCTATTCAATCACCGACGTGATCGTTGCGGACGGCGCTGATGCCGACACCTTTTCCACCGGCGGCCCGGGCTTCCGCTTCGGCGCCATTGGTGCGGTGCGGGTGCAAAGGGTCACGATCAGCGGCGCATTCGGTGACGGGATTGAATTCGCGGCCCAGACCGGGGCGACGATCGATGTTCTCGACAGTTCGATCACGGCCCGAGACGACGGCATCGATTTCCTCGGATTGTCGGGCGGCACGACGACCATCGCCCGCAACACCCTCTTACGCGGTACCAGAAACACTTTCGGCGACGGCCTGGAATTCACGTCCATCACAAACGGCGCAACCGTCAATATCGTCGGCAATACCGAAATCAGCGGCCGGGGTGACGCTATCGAATTTGAAAACGGCGCCGACGCCAGCACGATCACCATTGCCGGCAACACAACGATTTCCGGAGATACCAGCGACGCCATCGTTATCCTTGACCCCTTCGTCAATTCCACCGTCACAATCGGCAGTGCGTCCGCCACAGTCGACGGTGTCCTGACGGTTTTCGGCGGCAACTCGATCACCGGACTGGGCGATGACGGCATCAGCCTGCAGGGGGTGACCGGCGGCAGCCTGACAATCCGGGACAACACCTTGATAAGCGGAACCGACAACGGTCTCGACTTCATCAACCGGGCTTTCACCAATGCCGCGATTTCCATTACCGGCAACACCATCCAGGCGGTCGATCACGGCATCTACAAGAACAACGGCGTGACCGGCACCACGACGTTCGAGATCCTAAACAATACGATCGGCACCAGTACCAACCGGATCGGGGAACGCGGAATCTTCTTCGATTTCGGAGGAATCCAGGATACAGCCACCGTCACGATCGGCGGCACGAACCAGGTGTTCTCCACCCAGCAAGCGCTCTACATCACCGACGTGCATTCATCGAACGCCCTTTCAATTACCGGCGGGACCTATGACGGCCTCTCCGGCGCCTTGCTGGTCGACAATTCCGGATTTGGACCAGCGGTGACGCCTGCAGGACAGGTCGTGATCGGAGCCGCTGCATTCGTCGGTGGCTCCGGTAGCAATGTCGCCGACATAAGGACACTTTCCGGCCGCCCCCTCAGTGTGGACTTTTCGGGATCCGCCACATTCGATGGCGGTGCCAACGGCCTTTTCCTGTCGGGAGCCGCTATTGATATCCTGAACGACACTTTTGGAACCATCGCCATCGGTTCAACGACGGCGCCGACAACCAACTTCATCCAACTGGCGAATGGCGCGGAATTCCTGCCCGGCAGCCCGACAGTGCTCGATGCCCGAACCGTCTTGTTCGGCGGCTCGCTCGCCAGCAACCTGACAGCGGCACAGCTGTTTGCACTCGAAGACCAGATTGTGCATTTCCCGGATGACAACACACTCGGCCTGATCGATGTCAGCGACCTGTTCGTCGTTCAGGGCGAGAGCATCCAGACCGCGGTCAATGCGGCTGGTTTGCTCGGCGGCGCGCGAACCGTTGCGGTGGCTTCCGGTACGTTCGGCGGGAGCGTCGAAGTCTGGGTCGATGATTTGACCCTGGTCGGGCGGGGCGCGACCACGATTATCAACACCGATGCGGTTGACCCCAACGCGAACAATCTCGACACTGACAATGGCTTCCAGATCGCGGCGATTTCGGCCACCGCTGGCGGTCCGGCTAACGTTACCGGCGTCACCATCCAGGATTTTTCCTTCGACACTCTCACGACCATCGGAACCAATACCGGCATAGTGCTGGGCGCAGCAACCAGTGCGGCCATCGATTCGACCCTCAGCGGCAACATAATCAATGATCAGAACAATGGTATCTTCTCCAGACAATCGAGCGGCACCACAGAATTTTCCGACAATACCCTGACGGCAATTCGCAACAGGGGAATCAATTTCAATGACACTGTCACCCCCGGCGAATCAGTCACGATAGTCGACAACAGCGTTTCAAGCGCGTCATGGTCGCTTGTTTTCGATGAAAGAATCACCGGCGCGGATGTCCGCATCAGCGGCAACACCCTGACGAGTACGGCCGCTGACGGTGTCCACTTTGCCGGGCCGATCACCGCGGCAAGCACGGTCACAATTTCCGGCAACGATATCGAAGGCGCGGACGACGGTGTCGATTTCGCCGGTGCGATCACGACCGGCAGCACCATCAATATCCAGACAAACGACCGCATTGAAGGCCTTCGTACTGTTGTTGGTGACGACGGGTTGGGTGACGGCATAGCATTCGGCGGCGCTGTTTCCGGTGCACTGACGAACATCAACGTCAACAACAACACGCTGATCAGGGGTCTCGACCGCGGTATCAACTTCCGCAGTGCCGGTACCGGCGGCCCGGCAACGATCACCGACGCCAGCGTCACGATTTCCGGAAACACCGATATTACCGGCACCGACATCGACGGGATCCTGTTCAACGCCAATATCACCAACGCCAACATCACGATCGGCGGCGCGAACGCTGCCGATGCAAACTCGATCACGGGCGGCGATGACGGTGTTGACATCGAAAACGTGGCCGGCGGCACATTCACGATCGCCAACAACATTCAGATTACCGGTACAACCCTGAACGGGATCGAGTTTGAAGGTGCGGTTACGGGCGGAGCAATGATTAACATCAGCAGCAACGCCGCGATCAACGGATTGCTTAATGCGGTGACATTCTTGAGCAGCGTAACGGACTCGTCCGTTCTCATCTCCGGAAACACATCGATCGCCGGAGGCGTGGAGGGCATCCAGACCGCAGCCCTGTCCAACAGCACATTTTCCGTTTTGCAAAACGAAACCATCATGGGAACGGCGGACGCCGGCATCCTCTTCGGCACCTTCTTCGGTGGTCCGGTCAGTAACGGTTCGATTGTCGAGGTTGCCGGCAACGGGACCATTCGTGGCGGCAATGACGGCGTCAGCTTTGCCTTTGATGTTGAGGACAGCAGCGTGACCATCGCCGGTAACACGCAGATCACCGGCGACGTGTTCGACGGCGTCAGCTTCTTCGGCGACATCCTGGATTCCACCATAACAATCGGCGCGGCGACCGTGTCTGTGAACGCAGTCCCCACCGCGTTCGGCGGCAACACGATCACCGGCGGAGAAAACGGCATCTTCCACGACTTCGGTACGGTCATCGCCGGCACTTCTATGGTGACCTATTCCGACAACGATATTACCGGCGGCTTCGACGCTGTTCACTTCGACGGCATCATCGAAAGCGCGGCCGTCAATGTCATCGACAATACCAACCTGACAGGCCAGTCTTTCGAGGGTATCTTCTTTCAGGAGGAAGTGGAGAACAACGCCACCGTCACCATCGCCCGCAACTCCATCACCGGCGGCGACGACGGCATCGAATTCGACGAACAGGTCCGTGACGACGCAACAGTCACGATCGCCGACAACATTATTGCCGGCACCGGTGACGGCGTCGAATTCGAAGAGGAAATCGAGGACAACGCAACCGTCACGATCTCCGGCAACACCATCACGGCTGCCAACGAACAGGGTGTCGAGATCAACGGCTTGCTTGACCAATCGTCGCTGGCCGTCCGCGATAACACCATCACCGGCAGTGAAAACGGCATCGCCTTCGAAGCCGAGATCACCGACACGGCGACCAGCACGATCTCCGGCAACACCATCACCGGAGGCAACGGTGTCGCCTTCAACGGCTTCGTCGACACGACAAACGCCGTGCAGATCACCGGCAATACCGGCATCACCGGCACCAATGGCGACGGCATCGTCTTCAACGCTCCGGTAACCGGCACAACGGTCGCGATCGGCACCAGCACCATCACCGGCAGTGAGGATGGTATCGACCTTGCCGGCATGTTTGCCGGAACCGCGAGCGCAACCATTACCGGCAACACCATCACCGGAACCGGCAGCGAAGGCGTCAATACCGGCGATGTCGGCGATGCAGTGGCGATCACCATCGGCAACAACACAATTTCGGGCACCACCGGAATACGCCTCGGCTCGGTGACGACCACCGCAACAAACGGCGTCCGGATCATCAACAACGCACGGATCTCCGGCACAACGCAGCACGGAGTCCATCTCGACGGTCCGGTGACAAACGCCCCGATCACCATCAACGGCAACACCGAAATCGCCGGCATCGACACCGGTATCAAGGCGACGGACACCATCACTGACGCCATTGTCAATCTCGATGGCAACACGACAATTTCCGGCGGTGTCAACGGCGTGCACTTCGAAAGCCTGAGCGGCGCAACAATCAATACGGCCAATACCGACATCATCGGCGGCACCAACGGCTTCAAGGCGTTCGGTTCGACAGCGGCCGGAGCAACAAACCGCCTCAACTTCACCAATTCCGTGCTCCGCGGATCGCTCGGTGCCGGTCTCAGCGTCACGACAACGGCCGGCGGCTCGGGCATCGATACCAATCTCGGCGGCGGCCTGACCCTCGCCGGCCTGCCCTCGCTGGCCCTGTCCGGCCCTAACCAGACCCTGGTCGGCAACACACTCAGCGACACCCGCTTCGTGAGCGTGAACGGCGGCAACTACATCGAACTGTCGAACGGCGCCCTGTTCGAACCGGGCCGCCCGACCATCATCAACGGCAATGCCGCCTTCTTCGACGGCGTCCAGGTACCGGCCGGTTCGCTGCCGCCGCTGGTCCAGTCGATCGAGAACCGGATCATTGATTTCGACGACAACAATACGCTTGGGCAGATCTTTTTCGGTCCGCTTGAAGCTTCCGACGTCGTTGATGTCGCGCTCCTCGTCAGCCAGTTTGCTCAGGTCATTGAAGCCGGGATTCGCATCAGCAACCCGCAGACGCCGGGCGACCTGATCCTGCGGCCGGATTATCCGTTCGACATCCTGTTCGGCGACCTGCTGGCGAACCTCTATCCGCTCGGCGGTTGTTTGCCGGTCTTCGATGACACCGGCGCTGTCGCAGGCTTCTCCTGTATCGCCCCGACACATGGGTCGGACATCTCGGAGTTTGTAGACGACTACATGGCGGCGTTGAACCCGGCCGGACCATAAGGTTCGGTCGGCGGAAGGCCCAACGGCTCCCCCATTCACTCTGTGTTGAGGGACAGGACGTCCAGGCAGGCATCCAGGCATTGGATATTGTGATGATCCATCATCAGCAAATGGCTGCCGCCGGGCGCCAGGTCGGCCGCGCTATCGATGATTTCGAGGCTTGCACCCGACTGGGTGAATTGTCTCGCCATCCGTTTCCAGTCCCGGTGGCGATCGATCCATCGCTGATCCCTGTCGAGATAGTCGCCATGAATCAAAACGGTCGGAAACGATTGGAACGGCCCAGGGCTTACGGCAACGGCAGATGGTTCAACCGCAATGAGGGAGCAAAAGAGGTCCGAACGGGCTGCCACGGTATCAAAGGTTATTTCGCCGCCCTGGCTGTGACAGATCACATGAGCAGGCCCCGTGCGTTCGAGAACCGCCGTCAAGGCGGCGACATGGAGGCCAGACGTCGAAAGCCAACGCGGAACGAACCGCCGGGCAAGTGCTTCAAGGCAGTCGACCGGGAATTTCTGTCCAACGAACGTACGGCGCTCCGTGAAATTCTCGGGACTTCCGAAGCGAAACAGGGACCAGGCCTCCTCCATGGAACGCAATATCGGTTGGCCGTCCCAAAGGTCCGGAACGAACCCGGAGCGTCCCCTTTCCACATTGTCGATGACGTGAACCTCAAATCCCTTTCGCAACAGAGACAACAACCATCCGTCGCGCCCATCGGGCGTGGTTTCCCAGGTCGAACCGTGCATGCCGCCGCCGTGCACCAGAACGAATGGCGGCCCGTCCCGACGTGGTTCCGGCACAAAGAACTGGACATAGGCATGTTCGATCGCAAATGTGCCCCGCGGATCATAGTGATGGCGCGCATCGCGGGTGAACTGGATATCGAACGGCTCGCCTTCACTCACGGTGAGCAGCCGACCGCCGACCGAGTAACTCCCGAAATCGCTTAGCCGGTAACTCATCCACCATTCCAGAGCGCTTCGCTGGCAATCTCCGCGCCTTTGGAGAGCGTACGCAATTTCTCCCAGACCACGCTTTCTATGACCGGATTGTTGGGCCCGGCAAACGTCGCAAAACCGCAATCCGTCGAGGCGATAACGCGCTCCCGCCCCACCGCCTCGGCCCACTGCCGAATGCGTTGTGCAACAAGACGCGGATTCTCGACAAAGTTAGTCGTCGTGTCGATAACCCCCGGCAGAAGGACCTTGTCATCGGGAAGGCCGAGCCGCTTCACATCTTCCCACTCATGCCCGTGAGCCGGGTTCGCGCCCTCGACCAGCAATCCGGCCGGGCGAGCCTTCATGACAACCGGGTAGAGGCTGGACAGGGGAATGTCATGCGTATGAGGGCCTTCATAATTGCCCCAGCACACGTGCATGCGCATGCGTTCAGGTGAGATGTTGCGAGTCGCATGGTTTAGGGCTTCAACGTTGCGCTCGGCAATCTTCAGGAATTCCGCTTCGTTCAGGTCCTGGTATTGATTGTGCCGGGCCGATCCGAAGTCGGGTGCATCGATCTGCAGAATGAAACCCGCGGCGACAATGGCCTCATATTCAACAGCCATTGCATCCGCCAAGTCTGCCAGATAGGCGTCTTCATGGCCGTAATACATGTCCGGCACAAACTTGGTCAGCACGCCGGGAGATGCGGAATTCATGAACGCTTCCGATATGCCGGCCCGGTCGACCGCTGCCCGGAGGTTGCCGAGATCTTTTTCGAGAGCCTTTCCGTCGCCATAGGAAACCTCGGCGACGGCAGCCGGCGGTTTGGCGCGGTCAAACCAGCTCATGCCCTGATTGATGCGGGCGGTCCGCTCGACCATGCCGGGATGATCCATCAGATCGCGATGCTGGGCCGTTTTCGGCAGTTCCCGGTCCGGTGGTTTCGGTCCGACACCCTTGAGCCGGTCGCGGACGTAAAGGGTGTAGGACGTCTTTGAATTTTCGCCATCGTTGACGATGTCGATGCCGCATGCCTGTTGTCGGCGCACGACATCATCTATTGCGGATGCAATCTGCCGGTCAACCGCCTCCGCATCGTATGCGCCACCGGTTTCTTTTTCCTCCAGGAGATCCAGAAGATCCTGGGGACGCGGCAAACTGCCGACATGGCTTGTAAGGATCCGGTCTGCGCTCCGTCTCATGCATGAGTCCTCGTAATGTCTAGACAGATTGGCTCCCCCTCTCCCGCGTGATACAGGCGAAGGGGCTGGTAACGGCAACCGCGTTACTTGATGTGACTGAGAGCCTGGTATTCATCATAAGATTTCGAGAAAGCGTCGTAGCTCTCAATGACCTTCTTGAACATCGGGTCCGCAGCCGCCTGCTCCTCGTAAACCTCGTCCGCGGCCTGACGCAGGGCATCCATCACGATGTCGGGAAAGCGGGCAACGGTAACGCCATTACCGCGAAAGGCAGCAAGCGCCTCGCCCTGGCCGGCCGAGGCCGTTCCAATGGCCCACAGGTTTATGTCCGCGCACGCCACCTCGATCGCCCGGCGCTGTCCGTCCGACAAGGCATTCCAGGCATCCTTGTTCATGTAGAATTCGATAAACCCGGACGGCTGGTGCCAGCCGGGGAAATAATAATGTTTGGCAACCTTGTCGAAGCCGAGCAGTTTGTCGACCATCGGAAAACTCAGTTCCGTGGCATCCAGACGCCCGGTATCAAGTGATGTCGATATCTCGCCGACCGGAAGCGACATCGCGTTTGCTCCCAGTTTGCCAAGGATCTTGCCGCCAAGGCCACCGATACGGATGTTGAGGCCCTTCAGGTCCGCCGGATCGGTGATCGGCCTGGTGTACCAACCGCCAGCCTCGGAAATGATTACACCGCATGGCATGGGAACCACGTTGAACGGTTCGTAGATTTCGCGCCACAGTTCCAGTCCACCGCCATGATGGACCCAGGAAATGTATTTGATGGCGTCGGGTCCAAAGGGAATCGATCCGAACAGCGCAGCCGCAGGCGACTTTCCGCTGGCATAGGCGGCATAGGACCAGGCGGCATCGATCGCGCCGGCGCCGACATTGTCAAGGATCTCAAAGGGAGGAGACAATTCACCGGCGCCCAGATGTTTGAAGTTCACCGCGCCATCGGTCAGTGACGATACACTTGCAACAAACCGTTCAGCGCCGGGTCCGAGGATCGGCAATCCCTTTGGAAACGCGCTTTGAAGATTATAGTCCTTTGCCGACACAGCCGACACGGTCAGCGCGGTAAGAGCCGCCGCAAGCATTATGGTTTTCATGTTTTCCTCCACTGTTCGCCGTCCGGCGATTTTCGACCTCAGATGAGGCCTGTTGCGATTTGCGGGAATGCAAGCAGCAGTCCCAGGGCCACCAGTTGCAAAAAGATAAAGGGAACAACGCCCCGATAGACGTCTCCGGTCGTCAGCGTGCCCCTTGATGCACCGCGCAGGTAAAACAGCGAGAAACCGAATGGCGGTGTCAGAAACGATGTCTGCAGGTTCAGGGCCACCAATAGTCCGAACCAGATCAAAACGGCTTCGGGCGCGAGCCCGTTGCCAAAATCCAGTGCGAGGATTAGCGGTCCGAAAATCGGCATCAGAATCAGGGTGATCTCGAGCCAGTCGAGAACAAATCCGAGCAGAAAGATCGCTACCATGATAACGGCCATGGTGCCCCAGGGGCCGCCGCCAAGAGCCATAAGACTGTCACGGATCAGCTCATCTCCGCCGATGCCCCGGAACACGGCCGAAAAGCAGGTCGCCCCCACCATGACCATCATCACCATGGATGTCGCGATAACCGTTTCGCGGGCTGCGGACATGATCATCTGAAGGTCGAAGCGGCCATAAAGGACAGTGATCAATATGGAGCCCAGCGCGCCAAGACCACTTGCTTCCGTCGGCGTGGCAATCCCGGCAATGATTGAACCGAGAACACACAGAATCAGGAGAAGAAGCGGGCCGACATCCACAAGACCGACCAATAAATTGCGAACGGAATAGGGTTCGGCCATTTGAGGGCCTGTCTGTTTTCGCCAACCCGTCGTCGCAAGCACATAAAGGGCATAAAGGCCGACCAGAAGCAGGCCCGGCCCGATCGCGCCCGCGAACATGCTTTGCACCGGAGCCTGAAGCTGGTCACCGAGCACGATCAACATAACCGAAGGCGGGATCAGAATTGCCAGGGTTCCCGACGAGGCGATCAAACCCGCCGCGGTCGGCTTGTCATAACCGCCTTCCAGCAGGCGCGGCAGAGCAAGAAGCGAAAGCAGAACCACGGCGGCGCCAACGATGCCCGACGCCGCGGCCAGCAGCACGCCGATAACCAATACCGAAACCCCCAATCCGGCCCTGGAACCGCCCAGTGCGCTCTGCGCTCCGCGCAAGGCGCGTTCTGCAACACCGGATTTTTCCAGGACCAGTCCCATGAGTATGAACATGGGGATTGCCACGAGCAGCCAGTTCGACAGGACATTGGCGTAAATTCGACTGACGATGAGCCTGAAAAACGCGTGCGGCAAATCCGATACAAGGATGAACAGCGCCGCCGACCCGGCAAGGACGAAGGCCACGCGATATCCGGCGAGAATCGCGACAAGAGTCGTTACGGCCATGAGAATGGGAAGCGCCGGTTCCATTACGGTTTCCGGACCTCTCGGATCTTCTGAACGACATCGACGACGAGCACCAAGGCCAGCAGGCCGAGCCCGGCCGGCAGTGCCGATTTGATCAGGAAGAGGTCGTTGAGCCCGTCATTGCGCGACCCTTGCCCGGACGTGTAGGCGCTGACCACGAAGGACCAGGCTGCCGGCAGGCACAAAAAAAGAAATGGCGCCGTGAACAGCAGGTGCCCGGTTAAGTCCACCAGCGCCTTGCGGCGGCCTGATTGTCGCGCATAGAGGAAGTCCACCCGGACGTGTCGATCCATTCGCCACACAATGCCGGCCGGCAGCAAGGCGATAACTGCCAGCAGGTGCCATTGAAAATCGAGAAGGGAATTGAGTGTTACGGCCCCGCCGAGAATTGGCCATGAACTGTCGAAAACCATAAGCGGATTGAAGTCCAGAAACGAGCAAATGACCTGTGCCGTTATCGCGACCATCAGAACGACAACCAGAACTGCGAACAGGTTCAAAATGACTGATCGCGGCTCGGCGCCATCGATGTTTTCATCCCGCCCTTGACCTGCCATACAGCCACATTCTCCCCGTCGTCGTCTGGATATCGTTGCGGCCAAGGTTACAGGAAATTCACTCCATATGGAACTAAAAAGCTCCATATGGAGCGAAAAAGATCCTTGGTCGCGGGCGCTATGGCGCCTATAAAGCTGAGATGAAACTCATAGACATTCTCGGCGCGACACCGATACCAATCGGTTACCGGATCGCCTTCCTGACGAATTTCTGGCGCGAGCCCCTGCTCCGGCGGATGGAACGCGAATTCGGAATTATTCGCCCGGAATGGACGGTTCTGATCTGTCTGATGTTTCGCGACGGCGTAAGCTCCCGCGATATCTGCGAGATTACAGAGCAGCCGTCAAACACCGTAAGCCGCGGCGTTGCCTCGCTGGAAAACAAACAGCTGATCAAACGCAAGACGGACCCGAACGACGCCCGACGGACCCGCTTGTTCATAACAGATGCCGGGCGCGAATTGCATGACCGGGTTATGGCGCTTTTCGTCGAGGCCGAACGGTCCGTCCTAAAGAGCTTGACAACACAGGAGGCGGAGACCTTGACCAATCTGCTGGACAAGATGGCGCGTGATGTCGTGCGTTGGTCGAAACTCCCTCCTTACAAGGACCTCTCGGAAGAGGATTGAGGACAAATCAGCTGTTGAGATCTTGCGAGTTGGGGTCTGTAGACAGTTAGCCCACCGAAACAAAAGCCTCAAAGCCTTTGCCCGAGTTAAGGTTAACCATTGCTTTCAATTGACGCGAAGCGCAACGAGGCGTTGTATAGCGCCAACACGAACCATGCGGATCCGTGGCACCGTCGCGCCAAATGGCTATGCGGCAAGGACACCTAACAGGAGAATTCAAATGTTTTCAGTGGCGAAAACTCTTAAGAATGCCGGCCTGTTCGCAGCAAGCGCTGCAATTGCACTGAGTGCAGGCACACAAACATTCGCGGCGGCGGAAAAAGAAACGGCGCAGCCCGTGCAGACGACGGCGACATTCGGCGACTGGACCGTGCGCTGCCGCAAGGTTTCCAAGCAGAACGACAAATTGTGTGAAATGATCCAAGTCGTTCCGTCAAAAAACAAACAGGGCGCAATCGCCAATCTGGCTGTCGGCCGCCTCCCCGGCGATGAGACGATCCGCCTGGTTATCCAGCTTCCGATCGGCGTACACCTGCCTTCCGATGTCGCCATGAAAGTCGGCGAAAAGGCGATCGCAAAGGCCGAATTTCAATCCTGTTATTCCAGCTTCTGCCTCGCCCGCGCCGACCTGGATGCCGCCGCTCTCAAACGTATGAAGGATGCAAAGTCGATGACAGTTTCCTTCAAGGATCGCGCGGAAAAGAGCGCTTCAATTTCTGTCTCCCTTTCCGGCTTTACCGCCGCCCACAACGAGACATTCAACGCAGGCTCCTGACCCAGCAATACCGACCGAATTCTGTTCGAAAAGGCCCGGCACCGCCGGGCCTTTTTGCGCGGCAAAACACCCGATGATCGCGCCATCGGTGTCTTTTTACAAAATTTCGACCTTTCCCGCACAGATTGGTTCTATAATCGAAGACTCTGCTCGTGAGACGAGGCTTCCTGTCACCAATGCGCCGTCGTTTCCGATGACATCTGGAGTATCGACATGCGCGGAATCGCCGTTTTCGTCGCCGTTATTGCCCTGGCCGGTCTCTTGGGTTTCGGGCTGCTGACCAGGCCCAATCCACTTCCGGCCGTGGATGCCGGCGGGCACATCGCCAGCGCCGAAGCCGGTAAAACCATGTTCTATGCGGGAGGGTGTGCATCCTGTCACGCAGCTCCCGGCGCCAAGGACGATGCCAAGCTGGTATTGGCCGGAGGTCTGGAGTTGAAAACGCCGTTCGGCACCTTCGTCGTCCCCAATATCTCACCGGACCCCACCGCTGGCATTGGCTCCTGGACGCAAACCGATTTTGTAAACGCCATGGTCAAAGGTCTGTCGCCTGGCGGCCAACATTATTACCCAGCTTTTCCCTACGCATCCTATCAGCGCATGTCCTTGCCCGATCTGATTGATCTGAAAGCGTTTCTCGACACACTTCCCGCCTCGAGCAATGTCGCGGCCGATCACGATCTCAAATTTCCGTTTTCCTTTCGCCGCGGTCTCGGGCTGTGGAAATTGCTCTATCTCGACGGCGAAGCTTTTGTTCCCGATTCGAGCAAGTCGGAAGTCTTCAATCGCGGAAAGTATCTTGTGACCGGGCCGGGCCATTGCGGCGAATGCCATACCAAACGCGATCCGTTCGGAGGAACCGATGGATCGGCCCTGCTCGCCGGTGCACCATTGCTGGAGGGAAAGGGTTTCGTACCAAATCTGACACCGCATTCCGACGGACTGAAATCGTGGTCGCAGACCGATATTGCCTACTATCTTGAAACTGGATTTACGCCTGATTACGATTCGGTTGGCGGCGCCATGGTTGCGGTACAGGAAAACATGGCACAACTATCGGCGGATGACCGAAAGGCAATCGCGACATTTCTCCGTGAAATTCCCGCCCTGCCAAAACCGCAATGATCCTAATTCATTGGAATATGCCGAAGACAGTGTTAGGCGTGACGCAACACAGGCGTTCAGAACGGGATTAGGCATCGCAGATGACGACAGCAACGGACGGCTCTGTCCGCAAGATCGCTCTGGTCGCCAGTCCGACGGACGAAGCCCAGG
>Ga0207422_1001928_pt1 | contig 33043 bp, 31 predicted proteins | sample MarCyaLeptolynsp_FD_187757 | JGI IMG/M metagenome (GOLD analysis project Ga0207422, IMG submission 187757) | Marine cyanobacterial communities from Panama - species 1 Leptolyngbya sp. (SPAdes) | ecosystem: Environmental > Aquatic > Marine > Unclassified | place: Panama: Panama City | collected... | reverse complement strand
CGATATCGTCCGGCCCAAGCCCCGGGCCGAGCGGCGTCAGCTTCTGACGGCTGTCGAAGTTTTCCTGGGTCTGGTCACTTGGCAGAATGAGGCCCGGAGCAATCGCATTGACCCTTATTCTCTTCGCCCCAAGTTCGAAAGCTGCCAGCCGTGTGGCACCATCCAGGGCGAACTTACCGCAGAAATAGCTGAACCTTTCCGGCGATGCCGACAGCATCTGGGTGTCGAGCATATTCACGATCGACCCGTTTTCCGGCAAGGGCTCCTGGTTGGCAAAGGCCTGTATGAGAAAGACAGGTGCAGCCGCGTTGACATTCATCAGGAACTGCCAGCTTTCAAGCGTCAGGTCGTGAAGGTTGTCAGTGTTGAAGGCGGACGCGGAGTTGACCAAGACAGAAACCGGTCCACCGAGCGCTTTTGATGTCTCGCCAATCAGGTCGCCGGCAAGTTCGGGCCGGCTGAGATCCTTCTGCAGCAGCACCGCCCTGCCGCCAGCGGCAAGGATCTCGTCGTGGAGATCCTGAGCCCCTCCCACCGATGAATTGTAGTGAAGCCCGATTGCGTAACCCTTTTTGGCGAGGCCCTTGGCAATCGCCTTTCCGAGACGCTTTCCCGCGCCGGTTACAAGTGCGATCTGGTCGGCTGCCATGTTCGTTCCCTCGGTCTGGTTAGACAAATTCCTGCAGGTTCAGCACCGGTTGCACCCGGGAGACTTCGTGGCTGCGCACCAGATTGGCCTTCGAGAACACCGCAATGGTCGCTGCACTGGTCTGAGCGACCCGCACTTCGTCGCGAAACAGATAGACAGCGCCCGTTAGCTGCACCGTCACCGGCCATCCAAGCTCGCGCAAGCGAAACGACTGCAAGATGCTGTCGGTCTGATAGCGGATCCTGTCCGGCCCATCCGGCAAATGCAATGCAAAGCCGAAGCCGGGATCAACCCAGAGCCGTTCCACACCGGCATTGGTCGCCAGGCTGATCCGTTCTTTAAAGAAGGTCAGCTGGTGATCGAAAATATCTTCGGCGGGCGGCAGGTAGTCTTCGGAGCGCGCGTTTTCGCCCGGCGTGTAGCAGAGCACAACGCCTGCCTGATGAAGGGCAACAGCCTCATAGAAAGCCGGGTCGTCAATACGTCCGGTCACGTTGACGACGCCGGCGCCGGCTTCAAGAAGCGCAACACCCACTTCTGGATGATAGGTTTCCACAGAGACCAGGATCGACTCATCAGCCAGTGCCTTCACCACAGGGCGCATGCGATCGATCTGCCGCTCGATGGAAACGATGTCAGCCGTCTCGCCCGTGGACTCCGCCCCGATGTCGACCATGGCGGCTCCCTCGAGCGTCATTCGGCGTCCACGGTAGAGGGCGGCTTCGAATGTGTGGCAGACCGTTTCACGATACGTGCTGTCAGGCGACAGGTTGAGGACACCCATCTGATAGGTCTTGTCTTCAAAACGACGACCGAATTTCGGGAACTCGAACGTTTGGATCGGTGTTTCGAGGGCATCGCGGTACTTGAGCCAAAGCGGCAGAATGCGATCGGCGGAAATCATGAAGTCGGGTCTCCGGGTGGATTGGGGTCTTGGAGCACATAGGGAGGTGCGGCGGGACAGCAAGTCAACTCAGGTTCGCCTGCGCGCGATCCGGATCCCGACGCCGTCCGCATCTTCGAAGATATCCGGCTTGGTGACCTTGACCACAACCCTTGCAGCAAGTGGGTTGGAAAGAACAAACGCGGCAATCGCTTCGGCCCACTCCTCGACAAGTTCCACGTGGCCGCCGTCCTTGGCCTTTTGCTGAATAAAGAGGACAGTATCCGCATAGGACACGTAGGTACCGCTTTCCGAGACGATACGACGGTAGCCAGGCACCGTTTCGATCTCCACGTCGAACCGGACGGACTGACGGCGCCCTTTCTCACTGTCGAGAACCCCGATCTCGGCCGGCAACAGCAGATTTTCAATGACAATGATGTCCGGGCCATCTCCATCTGTGCTGGCAGCGGTTTTCGTGTTTTCGGACATGTATCGACTGTTCCCGTGGTTACGCTTGCTGGTACCGGCAATGGATGTAGCCGGAACCGGCGGCAGGTCAAGCGTGCTTCTCGAGATCGGACGGGAAACGCCGAGTAGCGGATTGAAACAGTCGCCCAAAAGGTAAGGGCGCTTGTTCGACACCCTTCTCATTTCCTTGGATCAGGGTGAGGCTGCGGACGGCGCATAAAGATATCCGTCAAACTCCGGATCATCGACATCGGAGAGATCAAGCAGGGTCAGCCGCACATTTTCCAGGTGCTGCCACATGGCCTGCCGGGCTTGGTCTGCGTTGCGATGGCGCAGCGCTTCGAGAATGACGGCGTGATCGTCAAGCCATTTCATCCGGTAGCTGAGATCGAAAATGCGCTCGTGCAGTCTCGCCCACATGGAACTGGTCTCTCGTTTCTTCCAGAGATCCTCAACCTGCGCCACCAGAACACTGTTCTGGGTCGCTTCGGCAATCAGAAGGTGGAACTGCCGGTCGGCAGCATAATCTGCTTCACTGTTCGCGATCGACTTGCGCTCCAACTCGAGCGTTTCGCGAAGCTGAAGAATGTCGCTCTTGGTAATTGTCGAGGCGGCAAAGCCGGCAATGCTGCTTTCCAGAAGCTGTCGCGCCTGGAGCAGCTCAAAGGGACCGAAATCCGACTTTTGAACGTTCAGCGAGATTTTTTCACCTGCCGCGACATAGCTGCCGGATCCTTTACGCACATCGAGATAGCCCTCGATTTCCAGCATGATGAAGGCTTCGCGCACGAGAGAGCGGCTGATGCCAAGTTCCAGTGAAATCTGCCGCTCGGTCGGAAACCTGTCGCCGGGCCGGTAGCCTTCCCCGGCAATGCGCCTTGCAAGCAACTCCGCTATTTCCTGGTAGCGGCGTTTTGGGGTGTCACCACTCATGACACGCTCCCGGCCGTTCCCGTCCCGGCTTCAATCTCGCGATAGAACTCCGCGAGAATGTAGAACGCCTTTTTCTTGGTTTTCTTATCGGCGGCGATCAGTCCCTTGTGGTTGTAGCCGTTCTGAAAGATATTTTGGCGCCGCTCCACCCGGAAATCGTAAAGTATCCATGGGGACATGCCTTTGACATAGGCGAGCTCCCTGAGGGCCGCGATCTGCCGGCGGTAGACTTCCGCCTGATAATCCTCGCTGAAAAGTCCCTTGTCAGGACCTTTTTCTCCGACAACACCATCTGCCCCTGTTTCGGATATCACCACCGGTCTGTCCGGATCCGAGTTGCGCCCGATGGCGGCAAGATCGTCGAAATCCGTCTCGTACCAGCCGTAATACTCGTTGAGCCCGATGACATCGATATGTTCTGAGAGCCGGTCCTCGATCCGGTTGTTGGCGTGGTTTACCAGGCAGGCTGCTGACGTGAGGCGCGTCGGATCGAGCCGCCGCGCGGTCTCCGCCAGCCTCTTCATGAAGTCCAGCCTGGCGTCCGTGTCCGGGTTTTCATTGCCGACGGACCAGATGATGACGCTGGCCCGGTTACGGTCTCGTTTGATCAGTTCGGCCAACTGGTTTTCCGCATCCCGGTAGGTTGCCGGATTGGCAAAATCGATGGCCCAATAGACGGGTATTTCCTCCCAAAGCAGAAAACCCAGTTCATCGGCGAGCGCGGCGGCCTTTTCGTGATGCGGATAATGCGCGAGGCGCAGATAATTGCAGCCGAGCTCCTTTGCGTGCGCAAACCGCCGGCGCAGATCCGTTTCCGACGTCACTTTGCCGGTGTTTGCATCATCTTCGTGAACAGAGATACCGCGCAAAAAGAGGGGCTCGCCGTTCAAAACAATGTCTGTACCCCGTCGTTCGATCTGCCGGAAACCGACCCGGTCCGAGACCCTGTCTTCGTCCAGCGCCAGACCGACATCGTAAAGAACCGGGTTGTCCGGGCTCCACAGTTGAGGCCGCGCCGACAGGATCACGCTGCCTTTGCCATCGCGGAGCGAGACTTTCTCTTCAATATCCAGCTCAGGAATGGTCAAAACGGCGTCACCGCTCTGTGCGCCTGAAATTTCCACCTCGGCGCAAATCCTGGAAAATGAACCGTCGGGCACGAGAAACAGGAAGAAATTCTTGATCAGGGTTTTCGGTGTCTCAAAATAGCTGACCTCGCGATAAAGGCCGCCGTAGTTGAACCAGTCGGTGTTGCGCATGGGCACCCGGTCCCGTGTGCGGGTGTTGTTTACACAGGCCATGATCCAGTTTCGGCCTGGGCGCAGTTTCCCGGTGAGTTCGACACAAAACGGGGTCGATGCGCCGTAGTGATTGCCGAGGAATTCGCCGTTCAGGAAAACCTTGCAGTCATAGCCCGCCGCGCCGAAACGCAAAAACTGCCTCTTGGCGTCACTGATTTCTGCGATATCGAGCGCGCGTGTGTACCAGGCGCTGCCTTCGAAGAAGTACCACTTTTCTTTCAGCATGGCCCAGTTGGACGGGACTGGAACGGTTTCGCCCATAAAGGGATCGTAGTCCCACGGCTCGGTTCGATTTTCGGGCAGCTCCGGCACCATGGAGAACCATTTCTGACGTAGGCCGGTATCGAGAAGATCGACACAAAAAGTCCAGTCACCGTCTAGACTCTCCGACGTCCGTCCACCCATGAAAATCAGACCTTCATGGTTCAGGGACTGCGTATTGAACGGCACGTCATAGTCTTCATCGTGCAACGCCTGCAGCGCATTGCCGGCAAGTTGCGAGCGTTCGAGCATCGTTCCGGTCTCCGGTCTGAACCCAATGGCTCAAGGATTGTCGGTTTATGTAAGGGTGAAAAATTGTTCGGCCAATTCTATAGTTCAGTCAACCATTATTAGGAAATTGGTTGACCAGTTTTCGTTCCTGGCGCATTTCTAATCAGGCCGCGACCCGCTACCATCTGCGAATGCTGACGTTGCCGACCATTGGGAAACAAGAATGCAAGCGCACCAAGCCTGGCAACTCAGTATGCGAATTGACAACCGGGTGAGTCTGCGGGTCGAAAAGCAACACAGGTATACTTTGACCTTTCTTGAGGCGCATTTCTTTCAGCAGGCAGCACAGACGTTATGAGCGAACCGATCTCAACCCAATTGCACGTGACCTACGACCGATCCGCGCTGCGTCCCCGAGTGCTGCATGTCGGTTTCGGCGCATTTGCAAAAGCGCATGTCATGGTGTTTCACGACGAGCTGCTCCGCAACGAAAACAGCGACTGGGGCGCCGTCGTGACGCGGCTCCATTCTGGCGAAGGTGAACTCACCCTGCTCGACCAGGCGGATCATCTGTTCACGGTTGGTGAAATGTCGAATGATGACCTCATGCTTCGCGAGATCGGGGCAGCCATCAAAACGCTGCATCCGAAGCGGGATGGCTTTTCAGCGCTGCTCGCGCAGATCGCTGATCCAGATCTTTCTGTCATCACGCTGACAATTACGGAAAAGGGGTACTGCCTGTCCGGCGGCCACCTCGACATGAACAACCCGGCTGTCGTGCGGGACCTTCGCGAAGCAGACGACGCGGAAACTGCCATCGGAATCCTTGCGAAAGGGCTGCGCTTAAGGCAGGCGGCCGGCCTTGGCGGAATTACAATCCTGTCCTGCGACAATCTTCCGGCCAACGGAACGCTTTGCCGTCGAGCCGTGCTTGAATTTGCAGAACAGCTCGACCCGGACTTGAGCAGATGGATCGAGGCCGAATGCCGCTTCCCCTGTTCCATGGTCGACCGGATCACGCCAGCCATGACGGAAGCATCGCAGCAAAAGCTTGAAGCCGCGCTTGGCCATCCCGATCCGAACGGCGTCCTGTGTGAACCGTTTCGCCAATGGGTGATTGAGGACAGTTTTGCCGGCGACCGGCCGGCCTGGGACCTTGCCGGCGCTCAGTTTGTCGCCGACGTCGCCCCATTTGAGGACATGAAACTGCGTCTTTTGAACGGATCACATTCCTTCCTGGCTTATCTCGGCGCGCTCGCCGGAAAGGAAACGATTTCAGACTGCATGGCCGACCCCGTCTTTCTGACCGCCGCCAAAAGACTGATGCTGGACGAACAGGCACCAACGCTCGAACTTCCGGACGGGATCGATGTCTCGCGATATTCCGACGCGCTGATCGAGCGATTTGCAAACACGGCGCTTCGCCACAAAACGACGCAGATCGCCAGTGACGGCAGCCAGAAACTGCCGCAAAGGTTACTTGCGCCGATCCGACAGCATTTGCAAAGTGGCACCGAGTGGCCGCTTGCCGCTCTGGCCGTTGCGGGCTGGATGCGGTATTGCCGCGGCCGGTCCGAAATCGGCGGCCACCTACCCGTCAACGATCCGCTTTCCGGCAAGTTCGAGGCGTTCGCAACCCGATCGGATGGGGCGGATTATGTGAACAACATGCTGTCGCTTGCGGCGGTTTTCGGTACTGACCTGCCGGCGTCTCAGGATTTTGTGAGCCGGATCCAAACCGCGTATGAAGCGCTTGGTGTGAATGGTGCCGCCAAGTCAATCGCCGCTGCCCTCCAATAGCAGGACATCTTCCATGACCGCACCCTTTCTCGGACCGGATTTCCTGCTCGACACACCCGCCAGCCGGCGTCTCTTTCACGAGATCGCCGCGCCGCTGCCGCTGATCGACTTTCACAATCACCTCGATCCCGCAGCCATCGCAGAAGACCGGCACTGGAGCTCCATCGGTGAAATCTGGCTGGAAGGTGATCACTACAAGTGGCGCGCCATGCGCTGGAATGGCATTGCGGAAGACCTGGTCACAGGGCCGGCAGATTATCGCGCGAAATTCGACGCCTTCGCCGAAACCATCCCTCACTGCCTTGGAAACCCCCTTTACCACTGGACCCATCTGGAACTGCGCCGCTATTTCGGCTGGGACGGTGTTTTCGGACCGGAGACCGCAGACGAAGTCTGGGAGATGGCAAACGAAAAACTTGCCCGGCCTGACTTCGGTGCGCGCGGTCTTTTGAAACAGATGCATGTCGACTACGTCGGCACAACGGACGACCCTTGCGACGACCTGGCTTTTCATTCCAGGGTTCATGCTGACGCCGTCCTCCCGTTCCAGGTGGCGCCCAGTTTTCGTCCGGACAAAATCCTGACGCCGGGCGGCGCGCATTTCGCTGATTACTGTAAAGAGCTCCAGACGGTTTCGGGCACTGTGATCGAGCGTTTTGAAGACCTCATCGACGCCCTGTTCAAACGTCTTGATCATTTCGTGACGCTCGGCTGCAAGGCAAGCGATCACGGCCTCAGTGACATCAGACCTTTCGTGAAGCGCTCGGCACATGAGCTTGATGCCATTCTTGTGCGCGGCCGAAACGGTGAGCCTGTCACGGCGCAGGATGAAGCAGATTTCAAGGCGGCTGTCCTGATCGAACTCGGACAGGCCTATCGGGACCGCAACATTGTGATGCAATTTCACATCGGCGCCTTCCGGAACCGGAGCAGCAGACTGTTCGACACTCTCGGACCGGACATGGGCGGCGATTCCATCTCGGACGAGGCAGTCGGCGGCGCCCTCAACGCTCTGCTTGATCAGATCGACCGGCGCAGCGGACTGCCGCGGACGATCCTTTATTGCCTGAACCCGGCGTTCAACGAGGTGCTGGTGACGACCGCGGGCAGTTTCCAGGACGGGTCGGAGCCCGGCAAGATCCAGTCCGGTCCGGCCTGGTGGTTCAATGATCAGCTCGATGGCATGGAGCGTCACCTGGAACAGGTTGCGCAAATGGGGCTCTTGTCACGATTTATCGGCATGTTGACCGATTCCCGGTCCTTCCTGTCCTTCCCGCGGCACGAATACTACCGGCGCCTTGTCTGCCGGATGGTGGGCCGTTGGATCGAGGACGGCAGCGTTCCCGATTCGCCGGATCTGACGGACGGACTGATCCGGCGCATTTGCCATGAAAACGCACGGGACTGGTTCTTGCAGTAACTGCAGGTCATTGGCCCGGGTCATTGCAACCGATCCACCGGAAGACATGATTGCTGCCCCTGACCCTTTACCCTATCATGGGTAATCGAGTGCCTGTTCGTGAGGCAGAAACGGGCAAAGAGGGAGGAGAGCCTCGGCATGACAGTGACGCACGAGCCCTGGCTCGTTGCGCTTTCCCTGGTTATGGCCTTTCAGGGAAGCTTTGTTGGTTTAAGTCTGGCAGTTCAGGTTCGCAATGCAGTTGACCCCCGGCGGCGTTTGCTTCTGGTCGGGGCCGCGCTGACACTTGCCCTTGCTATCTGGTCCATGCATTTCGTTGGTATGCTCGCGGTCAGGTTTCCGCTTGGTGTCGATTTCCTGGTCCTGCCGACGCTGCTTTCCTTTCTTGTTTGCGTCCTCGTTGTCGGCGTCGCCGTGTTCACGGCCAGCAATCGCCGCCTGACCTCGTTCAGGCTTGGTTTGGCTGCTTTCGTGATGGGAACCGGCATCTGCACCATGCATTATCTCGGCATGTATTCCCTGCACACTTCGCTTCAGATGGCCCACAGCCCGACCTATGTTCTGGCGAGCTTCCTGATAGCTTTCAATGCAGCCGGTCTGGCGCTGTGGTTGCTGTTCGGCCTCGGCAAACGTCCCCCCATTGTTGTTTCAGCCGCGGTCATGGCACTTGCCATCTCCGCCATGCACTACACCGCCATGTCCGGCATGACATACGAGTTGACGCAGGCAGCCGGTGACCTGTCCGCGCCGTCGCTCGGCCCCGGCACCCTGGCGATTTTCGTATCCTGCGTGGCCTTTCTCGTGTCCGGGCTGTTTCTTCTGGCCCTTGTGCCGGCCGAAAGCGCCGAAACCACGAAGACTGAAGAACCAGGCCTTGCCGCGGACGTGGCGCCAGATGCCCAAGTTGTTGAAGAGCCAATCGAGCAAAAGCCCGCTGAAGAGGCTTCAAAGCGTGCTGCCGCCGGTCTCCAGGCTGCAGCAGCCACGCCGCGAAAATCGACGACAGGTTCAAGGCGGACCCTGCCGATTGAGCGCGATGGTCAAAAAGCGCAGATCAGCGTTTCGGACATCGCAGCCGTCCATGCCGATGCCCATTACACCAAGCTCTATGACGGACAGCGGGAGTATTTCTGCCCGCTCTCGATCAGCGAAGCTGAGCAGCAGCTCGATCCGAAGATCTTCAAGCGGGTTCACCGCAGTCACATCGTCAATCTCTCCTGTGTTTCCAGTTTCAAACGCTCAGGCGACGGTGGCTTGCTGGTTCTCGAAGGCGACGACGGCCAGACCGTTCCGGTCAGCCGGTCCAGATGGGGCCGTATTCGAGACCGGCTGACGGCACTTGGCGAAGGCCCGGACCAGCCAAACCAGCCGGCCGCCGCGCAATAGTTTCTGTACATTGATTGATCGCCTGCACGGATGTGCAGTGCAATATTTCGATTGCACGCCCGTCATTCGTGCAAGTTGCACGAACGGCGCCCTTTGCAGCCGCAAGACCCGACTAAAAACTGTTCCTCGATCTAAATTTATATTTTCCAATAAGTTACGGGACGTATCGTTACGAGTTGCGAGCCACATTCCATGAAATGCGTCAGTTTTCCTGTCGCATTTCGTGGCTTCAAACTCCGCAACCGATGTATTCCGGCAGGTAATCGGTGCATGGCTCCTTGAGTGTGCGGTGCACCGCTCCGCACCCTTGGGGACATGTGACATTCCGCCGCCTCACGACGGCGATGCACGGTTCAGCCGGTCGAACGACTCATTGAGAGAAAGCGACGTCCGGCTTTCGGTCCGAAGTATTTCGGGCCGTCAGAGGGAGGAGAAAGACGTGATCCCTGGTGAATTCACCTATCACCGGCCATCATCCGTGGCCGAAGCCGTTGCCATTCTGGTAAGCCACGGCGATGAAGCCCGGCCGCTGTCCGGTGGCCACAGCCTGATCCCCATGATGAAACTGCGCATGGCGGCGCCGGAACATCTGGTAGACCTCGGCGGTATCGCCGATCTCAAGGGCATCACTGAAGACGGCGGCACGATAACAATCCGTGCAATGACGACCCAGCACGAGCTTATCGGGTCGGATCTTCTGGCGGATAAACTTCCGATCATCAAAGAGACGTCGCTGCTGATCGCAGATCCTCAGATCCGCTACGTTGGCACGCTTGGCGGCAATGTCGCCAACGGTGATCCGGGCAATGATATGCCGGCGCTCATGCAATGTCTGAACGCGTCCTACGTTCTGACCGGTCCGGACGGAGACCGCGAGGTGGCGGCGCGGGACTTTTATGAAGCGGCTTATTTCACCGCGCTCGCACCTGAAGAAATCCTGACCGCCATCAAGATCCCGACACCTCCGGCAGGTCACGGCTACGCCTACGAGAAGCTCAAGCGCAAGGTTGGCGATTACGCCACCGCAGCAGCAGCCGTTGTGCTGACCATGAACGGCGGGAGCGTCGCGAGCGCTTCGGTCGCCCTGACAAACGTTGCGGACACGCCGCTTTACGCTGCCGACGCGAGCAACATCCTGACCGGCTCAACACTGGACGACGCCACAGTGGCAAGTGCTGTTGCAGCTGCTGAAGCCATCACCGACCCGGCTTCCGACGGCCGCGGCCCTGCAGAATACCGGACCAAGATGGCAGGTATCATGATGCAGCGCGCGCTCGCCCGCGCCGCAGACCGTGCACGTTCATAACACCGGACCGAGGGAAACACTCATGAGCGATATCGAACAAATCCCGGTCACGGTGACCGTTAACGGCAAGAAGGTGCAGCGCTTCGTCGAACCGCGCACGCTTCTGATTCACTTCCTGCGAGAAGAGCTGAACCTGACCGGCCCGCATATCGGCTGCGAGACGTCCCATTGTGGCGCTTGCACCGTCGAGATGAACGGCATGTCGGTGAAATCCTGCACAATGTTCGCCGCCCAGGCCAACGGAGCTGAGCTGACCACAATTGAGGGCATGGCAAATCCGGACGGCACGCTGTCGGCTCTTCAGGAAGGTTTCCGCCAAATGCATGGCCTTCAGTGCGGTTTCTGCACCCCGGGCATGATCACCCGGGCTCACACGCTGTTGAAGGAAAATCCCAACCCGACCGAAGAAGAAATCCGGATGGGAATTGCCGGGAACCTTTGCCGCTGCACCGGATACCAGAACATCGTCAAGGCCATCCAGTATGCCGCCGAAAAACTCAATCAGCCTGAAACCCAGGAGGCTGCAGAATGAATGACATGACCCCGACACGGGAACAGCGCGAAGCCGCCCTGGAAGGCATGGGCTGCAAGCGCAAGCGCGTTGAAGATGTCCGGTTCACGCAGGGCAAGGGCCAGTATGTCGACGACCTGAAGCTGCCCGGCATGGTGTTCGGCGATTTCGTGCGGTCACCCTATCCGCACGCCAAGATCACCAAGATCGACGCCTCCGAGGCCCTCAAGCTGCCGGGTGTCATCGCGGTTCTGACCGCCGAAGACCTGAAAGGCGTCAATCTGGCTTGGATGCCAACCCTTGCAGGCGACGTCCAGATGGTGCTCGCGGACGGCAAGGTCCTTTACCAGAACCAGGAAGTTGCCTTCGTCGTTGCCGAAGACCGCTACATCGCAGACGACGCCATCCAGTTGGTTGACGTCGAATATGAAGAACTCCCGGTGCTGGTTGATCCCTTCAAGTCGATGGATCCGGACGCTCCGGTTCTTCGTCCGGACCTTGACGGCAAGACCGAAGGTGCGCATGGCCCGCGCAAGCACCACAATCACATCTTCAACTGGGAAGTCGGCGACAAGGACGAAACTGCGAAAGCCTTCGCAGAGGCGGACGTGACCATCAACGAGATGATCTCTTACCACCGGACACACCCGTCGCCGCTGGAAACCTGCCAGTGCGTTGCGTCGATGGACAAGGTAAAAGGAGAACTGACCGTTTGGGGAACTTTCCAGGCACCCCATGTCATCCGCACCGTTGCCTCGCTCCTGTCCACCATCCCGGAGCACAAGATCCACGTGATCGCGCCGGATATCGGTGGCGGCTTCGGCAACAAGGTCGGCGCCTATCCCGGTTACATCTGTTCGATCGTCGCGTCGATCGTTACCGGCGTACCGGTGAAATGGGTCGAGGACCGGATGGAGAACCTTTCGACCACGTCCTTTGCCCGCGACTACCACATGACCACGGAAATCGCTGCCAAGAACGACGGCACCGTGACTGGCCTGAAAGTGCATGTCCTTGCCGATCATGGCGGGTTCGATGCCTGCGCTGATCCGTCGAAATGGCCGGCCGGCTTCTTCAACATCGTCACGGGATCTTATGACTTCCCGGCGGCGCATCTCTCGGTCGATGGCGTCTACACCAACAAGGCACCGGGCGGCGTCGCCTACCGTTGTTCCTTCCGGGTGACCGAAGCGGCGTATTGCATCGAACGTGCGATGGACATTCTTGCGCAGAAGCTGGAGATGGACCCGGCGGACCTTCGCATGAAGAACTTCGTCAAGGCTGACCAGTTCCCGTACCAGTCCGCTCTCGGCTGGGAGTATGACAGCGGCGACTATCACACCGCGATGCAGAAGGCGATGGACACGATTGGATATCGTGAACTGCGCGCCGAACAGAAGGCCAAGCAAGAAGCCTTCAAGCGTGGCGAAACCCGCGAGATCATGGGGATCGGCGTTTCCTTCTTCACCGAAATCGTCGGCGCAGGCCCGTCCAAGAACTGCGACATCCTGGGTGTTGCCATGTTCGACAGTGCCGAGATCCGCGTTCATCCGACCGGGTCCGTTATCTCGCGCATGGGCACCAAGTCCCAGGGGCAGGGTCACGAGACCACCTGGGCACAGATCATCGCGACGGAGATCGGCATTCCGGCTGACGACATCATGGTCGAGGAAGGCAATACCGATACGGCGCCTTACGGTCTGGGGACCTATGGCTCGCGTTCAACGCCGGTCGCAGGCGCTGCCATTGCTCTTGCGGCTCGCAAGATCCGCAACAAGGCGCAAATGATCGCGGCGCATATGCTGGAAGTTTCCGAATACGACCTAGAGTGGGACGTCGACGGTTTCCAGGTGAAGGGCAATCCGGAAGCGCGCAAGTCGATGAAGGAAATTGCCTGGGCCGCCTACCACGCCCCGCCGCCAAACATGGAGCCGGGTCTGGAAGCGGTCAGCTATTATGACCCGCCCAACATGACCTATCCGTTCGGCGCCTATTTCTGCGTGATGGATATCGACGTCGATACGGGTGTCGCAACAACCCGGCGCTTTTATGCGCTGGACGATTGCGGCACACGCATCAACCCGATGATCATCGAGGGACAGGTCCATGGCGGCCTTACCGAAGCCTTCGCGATCGCTATGGGTCAGGAGATCCGTTACGACGAGACGGGCAACGTGCTCGGCGCGTCCTTCATGGATTTCTTCATCCCGACCGCCGTGGAAACCCCGCATTGGGAGACCGACCACACGGTAACCCCGAGCCCGCATCACCCGATCGGCGCAAAGGGTGTTGGCGAGAGCCCGAATGTCGGCGGCGTTCCCGCGTTCTCGAACGCTGTCAACGACGCCTTCCAGTTCCTCGGCAACACCCATATCCAGATGCCTCATGACGCCTGGCGCATCTGGCAGGCCGCCAAGGATCTCGGCGCGCACGGCTGAACGATCAGGTCATCGCGGAACGGCCGGCCTCCGGTCAGTCAATTCGCGGTGACCTCTCTTCGGTCATTCCACGGCTCGACCATGGAATTCATGTCGCTACGTTGCCGGCTTCACATTCACGAACCTGGATAACAGCCATCGGCATGGATTGCGGATCAGGTCCGGCAATGACGACGAGATCGAGAACAGGTGAACAAGACGAACCCGATGAGCAAAACCAGGGAACAATTGGCGGAAGCGCTTTCAGAGACAGGCTACGTGGCAGACCACGGCCTCGCGACCGCGCTGACGCTGACGGAGATGCTGAACCGTCCGCTTCTCCTGGAGGGCGAGGCGGGCGTGGGCAAGACCGAGGTCGCCAAGGCACTCGCGAAGCTGGAGGAAACGGATCTCATTCGTCTTCAGTGTTATGAGGGTCTCGACCGCTCCGACGCGATCTATGAGTGGAATTATCAGCGCCAGCTGCTTGCGATCAAGGCTCGTGAAGGCTCCGGCGAAGATGCCGAACGGGTCGAGGAGGCGGTGTTTTCAGAGAAATACCTTCTCGAACGCCCCTTGTTGGCGGCGATCCGGCAGGAGAAACCGCCCGTACTGCTGATCGACGAAGTCGACAGGGCAGATGAGGAATTCGAGGCATTTTTGTTGGAGATCCTGTCCGACTACCAGGTATCTATCCCCGAGCTCGGAACGGTTCATGCCTCAAGCATTCCGCGCGTCGTGCTGACATCGAACGGCACAAGGGAACTGTCCGATGCGCTCCGCCGCCGCTGTCTTTATCACTACGTGGATTATCCGTCGCCGGACCGGGAAGCCCGTATCTTGCTGGCGCGCGTTGATGGGCTTGATGCTGCCCTTGCCTTGCAGATCGCGGAGCTGATGGGCAAGCTCCGCAAGGAAGACCTGACGAAAGTTCCCGGTGTTGCCGAGACCATCGACTGGGCAGCGGCTCTCCTGGGTCTCGGCGCAAAAGACCTGCACGAGAACCGGGAACTGGTGTTCGACACGCTCGCCTGCGTGTTGAAGACTCGCGAGGATCAGGCACGTGTAACCCAGGAAGTCACCGACCGGCTTCTGGGAAAGGTGGCCTGAGATGATGGCTGCCGTTCAAATGGACTTAAGCGATGAGATCGGCGCCGCACTCAGGCTTCGGCTTGCAGGCTTCGTGCGTTCGCTCCGGGACAGCGGTTTCAAGGTCGGGCTGGCCGAGACAAGAGACGCGCTCGCTCTTTTGCAGTCCCCGTTCATGCGCAAGCCGCACAGTCTCAAGGGCGCATTCAGGTCCCTCTTTTGCGGCCGGTTGTCGGACTGGAAGAAGTTTGACGAGCTCTTCGATGCCTATTGGTCCGGAAAAGGTGTGAAGTCGGGCGTGAAGGTTTCTGGCACCAGTTCGAAAAAGAGCATGAAGACCATCCGTGAACTCATGGATGCGCAAGGCACCCGGCAGGAGACGATTGCCGGGGATGTCGAACGTCAGCCGGGCGAAGAGGACGAGGACACGGACGACAGTCCGTCCGGTCGCCGGGAAGGTGCCAGCATTGCGGACAATCTCGGCGAGACCGACTTCCGTAACTTGCATGATCCCGAAGCGATCGCGAAAGCCCATGAGCTGGCCGAGAGGTTGGCCCGCTCGATGCGCGTGCGCCTCACGCGCCGTGACAAGCAAAAACGCGAGGGTCCGCGCCTCGATCTGCGGCGGACGATCCGGCATTCGATTGCTCATGGCGGCACGCCGATCGAACTGATCCGCAAAGGTCCGCGCCACCGGCAGCTGAGATTGGTGATCCTGCTCGATGCCTCGGGCTCGATGAACAACTACACTGCGGTCTTTACCCGGTTCGTGCATGGCATGCTGGACAATTTCCGGGAGGCCGAAGCCTTCCTGTTTCACACGCGGCTGGTCCATGTGTCATCTGCACTTTCAGAACGCGACGCAGCGCGTGCGCTCGACCGGATGGGCCTGATGGCGCAAGGGATCGGCGGTGGTACGAAAATTGGTGAAGCGCTTGCCGAATTCAATCGCTGGCACGCGGCCCGCGTCATCCATTCGCGCACCTGCGTCCTGATCCTGTCCGACGGCTACGACACCGGCGCGCCGGATGCCCTGGGTGAAGAGATGGCTCGGTTACGCCGACGCTGCAAGCGGATCGTGTGGCTTAATCCGCTGATCGGCTGGCAAGGCTATGAGCCGACCGCCGGCGGCATGCAGGCGGCGCTGCCGCATATCGACCTGTTCGCTCCGGCGCACAATCTCGACAGCCTCGCCGCGCTCGAACCTTACCTGGCGAAGCTGTGATGCCATGGGAGACGAACAGATGAAGCACTCTTCCCGACCAACCGCGCAAACCGGCGCCGCGCCCGAGCTGACAAGCGACCTGCAACCGCTCATGAACCGGCTACAGACCGAAAGCGAACCTTTTGCGCTTGCAACGGTCGTCCGGACGATTTCCGTGACCGCGGCGAAAGCGGGCGCGAAGGCGGTTATCGCGAAGGACGGTTCGATTGTCGGCGGATGGATCGGCGGCGGATGCGCCCGCGCCGCAGTGATCAAGGCAGCAAAGGCTGCGCTTGATGATGGCGAGACCCGGTTGATCTCAATTCAGCCGGAAGATCTTCTGGCTGACCTCGGCGTTGAAGCGGGAGAGGAGCGCGAGGGGGTCCAGTTCGCAAGAAACATGTGTCCGAGCAAGGGCACCATGGATATCTTCGTCGAGCCAGTTCTGCCCCGGCCAAACCTGGTCATCTGCGGTGCCAGCCCGGTCGCCATCGCCTTGTCCAAGCAGGCACCAACCATCGGGTTCGACGTGACTGTCAGCGCACCCGCCGAGGAGCTCACAGCTTTCCCCGGCACACCCAAACGGATCGATGGCTACGATCTTGATCCGTTGGGCAACGCAGAAACCTACATTCTTGTGTCGACGCAGGGTCGCGGCGATCTCGCGGCGCTCGAAGGCGCCCTGGCTGTTTCGGCCCGGCACATCGGGTTCGTCGGCAGCCGGCGCAAGATTGCCGCGCTGAAAGACAAGTTGCGCGAAAAGGGCGTGAAAGAAGAGGCGCTGGAGCGCATCGAAGGTCCGGCCGGTCTCGATCTCGGGGCCATCACTCCGGAAGAAATCGCGCTGTCCATTCTCGCTGAATTGCTGGTGATCCGCCGCAAGGACCAGCGCCAGACAAACGTTGAATTTATCTGACATCTCTATTGGAGACACGCGACATGCAAATGAACGACAGCCAGCGCATTGAAGCCCCCCGGCAGAAGGTCTGGGAAGCACTGAATGATGCGGACGTGCTTAAAGCTTCGATTCCGGGCTGCGAAGAGCTGATCAAACACTCGGACACCGAGCTGGAAGCAAAGGTGAAGCTCAAGGTTGGCCCGGTAAAGGCGACATTCGGCGGCAAGGTCACCCTGAACGATCTCGATCCGCCGAACGGCTATACGATCGAGGGCGAGGGTTCCGGCGGCGTCGCCGGTTTTGCGCGGGGCGGTGCGAAGGTACGCCTTGAAGAGGACGGACCCGACGCGACGATCCTGCACTATGACGTCGACGCAAAGGTTGGCGGCAAGCTTGCCCAACTCGGCGCGCGGCTGATCGACTCGACAGCCAAGCGCCTGGCAGGTGAATTCTTTACCGCCTTTGCCGAGCAGGTGGCACCAACGGCGCCAGCGGAAGCTGCTGCCGAAACGGCAGAGGCTGACGCGCCCGATCAGAAGAAGGGCTGGCTCGGCGGCCTTTTCGGGGGCAAGAAGACGGAAGCGTCGACCGAAGAGCCAGTGACTTGATAATCTGCGCGTCCGGGTTGACACTTGTCCGGACGCGTCGCTCTCGAGGGGAGGAACTCATGGAAAAGACGCAAGACGCCGGACCAGCCGTTTCAGCGATTGAAGAGATCCGTCAGGATCCCTCGCTGATGCTTGCGCTGGCAACTGGCACGGTCCTGACTGCATTTCTGTTGACCGTGCATGCCTGTTGCATCGGCCTGGCGACGCCCGACCATCTGGCGGCGCTCCTGCAAATCTGCTCGCCAACAGGCTAAGACAGCAAAACCAGTGTTACCCCGGCCACGCGAAGCAAGAACCCGGGCTCACTCGTTTGCGGAGAGGCTGTCTGACAAGCTGTTGTCCATCGGATAGAATCGCCAGGCTGCTGCTAGCGGTTCTTTGAGTAGGCCCCGGTTCCGCGCTTCGCTTGTCCGGGGTGACAGCACAAACCATCCTCCGGGACCTACTTATAAATCGATCCGCGCAGTGCGCTATGCCGGCGCCTTGATCTTGCGCAGATACGGCAGCACAGCATCAAACTCACCGAACTTCGCTCTGGCGTCGTCATCATTGACGGACGGCGGGATGATCACGTCTTCACCCACGTTCCAGTTGGCAGGTGTGGCAACACCCTTTGCAGATGTCTGCAGGGCATCAAGCGCGCGGACGACTTCCCCAAAGTTGCGGCCAACCGTCATCGGATAGGTCATGGACAGCTTCAGTTGCTTGTCCGGACCGATGATGAAGACGGAGCGGACCGTGGCGCTGTCAGCCGGTGTGCGGCCATCAGGCAGGTAGGCTTCGGCGGGTAGCATGTCGAACAGCTTGGAAACCTTCAGGCCGTCATCGGCGATGATCGGGAAACCGGGCGTCGCGCCGGAGACTTTTTCGATGTCGAGCTTCCATTTCTTGTGGTCTTCCGCGCTGTCGACTGAAACGCCGATAACCTTGGTCCCGCGCTTTTCCCATTCGTCCTTCAGCTGACCGACAACACCGAACTCGGTTGTGCAAACCGGTGTGAAGTCTTTCGGATGGCTGAACAGAATGGCCCAGCTGTCGCCGATCCATTCGTGAAAGCTGATCGGCCCCTGGTCGGTCTCAGCGGTAAAATCGGGAACCGTGTCATTGATGCGAAGAGACATTTGAAAAGTCCTTTCAGGTATCTGCGAGAAGGGCATTCAGTGCCCGACCGAATGCAGTGCATTAGGTAATTGATCCGCTTCGGCGGGGCAATGGGTCTGCCCTTCCAACGTCGCCTTGCAGATGGGCGGGATGGGGCGACAGGCTCCGGCCCTCCCAACCAGGGCACTATACCAAGTTACCGTCACCCGGCGTCAAAAATCGGCAAATTTGCCGCACAAAGGCGCGCCCTCCGGCAGACCTCACGCCCCCCATGTGTCGCTCAGCTTGTAGCCACCGGGCCATGGATCGGCTGGATCCAGCATGTGCTGGTGAATGCCGGTGATCCAACCGCGCCCACTGATCTGAGGGATGATGCCCGGCCTGGAACCTACAGAAGCTTCGCTCAGGATCTTGCCGGTGAAGGTGGAACCAATAATTGATTTTGCCTCAAACTCCTGTCCAACGGACATCTGGCCGCGAGCCGCCATCAGAGCCATGCGGGCCGAGACTGCCGTCCCCGTGGGCGACCGGTCGACCTTGCCCGGCTGTATCGCGACTGCCGAGCGGCCTGTCAGTCCCTTGTCGGTCGCGGTCAACGGGCCGCAAAAAGCGCAGAACGATATATGATCCCAGTCCGGATTTTCGGGGTGGCTAAACCCGAGCTGCGTGTTCGCCGCGTTGGTGATGCGGACGCCGAGCCTGGCTATGTCGGCCGCCTCGCTTTCCTCAATGGAAAATCCAAGCGCGGCGGCGTCGACGACAACAAAACTGTCTCCGCCGTAAGCGGTATCGACCGTCAGTGTGCCAAAGCCCTCGACTTCGAGAGACGCGTCCAGCTTGTCTGCGAAACTTGCAACATTCTGAACGTGGATCCGTTCTGCCTTCCCTTCCCTGCAGTCCGCCCTCACGTGTACCAGCCCGCCAGGTGCTTCCAGAAGAAGTTCAGTCACCGGTTCCGTCATCGGCACGATGCCGCCGTCCAGGAGAACCGTCGACACGCAGATGGAATTGGAACCGGACATGGGCGGGGTATCTTCCGGTTCCATGATGATGAAGGCAGCATCGGCGTCCGGATTCTTTGGCGGAACCAGAAGATTGACATGCCTGAAAACCCCTCCTCGCGGCTCATTGAGGACAAAGTTGCGCAGCGTCTGGTCTTCAGCAATGTGGCTGCGCTGGTCCCAGATCGTCTCTCCCGGCGGAGGCGCAACGCCGCCCACGATGACATCTCCGACCTCGCCCTCGGCGTGGCAGGAGATCACATGAATGGTTTTGCTGCTGCGCATGGTTGAACCTCAAGAATAGATGGCGACAGGCTCGCCGAGAGCTTCGAATATCGGAGTGATGCCAAGGCCCGGCCGGTCCGATGCCGTCATGCGGCCATTGACACGCTTCGGGGCTCCTTCCGCGATATCAACGGTTCCGTAGCTGTTGAAATCGGTTGCGGAGAAGGTGAATTCGGCCGGTGTTGAACGGGCAAGGTGCGCGATCGCGGCCGTGGTGATGTCACCGCCCCAGGTGTCCTCGATTGTCATCGGCAGGCCATGCAGCACGCACAGATCGCGCATCAGCTTGGCCTTGGTCAGACCGCCAACCTTTGAGATCTTCAGGTTGATGCAGTCCATGGCATCTTCCGAAATGCCGCGCACAAGCATGTTCGGACCATCGATGACCTCGTCCAGGATGAAGGGCAGACCCGTCCTGCGGCGGATCGAAACGCTCTCCTCATAGGTCAGGCAAGGTTGCTCGATATAGACGTCGAGGGAGGCTACCGCACCGACGACCCGGGCAGCTTCGTGCCGGGTCCAGCCGGTATTGGCGTCGGCAACCAGAAGATCTGAAGGTTTCAGGACCGCGCGAGTTGCATGGATGCGCTCTATATCGTCATTGGCGTCGCCCCCGACCTTCAGCTGGAACTTGGTGTAACCCTCGGCTGCATACCCCTCGATCTTTTTCGCCATGACACCCGGCGCTTCCTGGCTGATCGCCCGGTATAGAACCACATCGTCCTGCGCCGCGCCGCCCAACAGCGTATAGACCGGCAGATCCGTCGCCTTGCCGAGAAGATCCCAACAGGCAATGTCGATGGGCGCCTTGGCATAGGGATGTCCGCGCAGAGCGGTGTCCATGACGCGGTTGACCTCACCGATATTGAGCGGGTCTTGACCGATAAGTTGAGGCGCCAACTCCTCAAGACCTGCCCGGACGCCACGTGCAAAGCTCGGCAGATAGGCCGATCCGAGCGGGCAGCACTCCGCATAGCCCTTCAGACCCTCGTCGGTGACAATCTCGACGACGGTGCTGTCGAAGACCTCGATGAAGTTGCCGTTGGACCAGCTGTAGCGGCCCTCTTTCAGCGGCAGGCCGACCTGAAACACATTGATGGCCGTAATTCTCATGAGTGTCTCCTTAGAACCTGCGCGCAGAGAACGCGCTCACGTCGATTGGCGGGGTCTTGTTACTGATTAGCGCCGATACAAGCTCGGCGGTTCCAGCCGCCTGGGTAAGCCCGAGGTGACCGTGCCCGAAGGCATAGAACACACGGCGGTCGGTCGGCGATCTGTCGATGACCGGAAGGCTGTCCGGCATGGAAGGGCGGAACCCCATCCATTGCTTGCCGTTTTCCGTTTTCAGATCCGGAAGGAAAAGCTTGGCTTTTTTTAGCAGCGTTTCTGCGCGCCTGAAGTTCGGCGGAAGCACGAGACCGCCGAGTTCAACGGCTCCGCCCACCCGGATGCCGTCATTGATGCGCGTAACCACAAATCCATGACCGCCGAAGGTCAGATGCGTTTTCAGATGGAAGGCGCCAGGGTCCAGCGTCGTGTTGTAGCCGCGTTCGGTTTCCAGCGGAAACCGGTCTCCGAATGTCCGCGCAATCCTGTCGGACCACGCGCCTGCGCACACAACGACCTGGCGTGATGAGATTTCACCGGAGGACGTGATCAAGGCGACTGCGGTCTCACCTGGCCGAACGGACCTGACCTCGCTGTTTTCAATCCGCCCGCCGCGCGCGAGAAAGACATCAGAGAGGTGCTTCAACCACTTTGCAGGATCGCAGATATTCATCCAGTCGGGCGTAAAGCCGGCATGGGTGAAACGGGCATCAATGCCTGGCTGGATAGCCGCGACCGCATCCCGTGTTTCCAGCAGTTCAAACGGAATGCCGTGATCGCGCCGCAAATCCCAGGTGTCGAGACTGGCGCGAAACTCCCGTTCGCCCTCATAGAGCTGCAATTGACCTTCGCGCTGGAACAGATGATCTGCGTCGGTCTCTGCGATTTGCTTTTCAAGCGCAAGTCGGGAGATCTCCATCAGGGCTGCCTGCGCGCTCAGGGAGTGACGATACCGGTCCGGCCAGCTGGCACGCCAGAATCGCAACATCCACGGGGCGATTTTGAAGGCATAAGCGGGCGGAACCGAAAGCGGACCGAGCGGATCCAGCAGCCACTTCGGCGCCTTGCGCATGATGCCGGGCGTTGCCAGAGGCACAATGTCGGTGAAAGCGAAAGCACCGGCATTCATTTCAGACGCCTTTGCCTTGCCATCGTCCCGGTCCAGCACAAGGACGGGCCGGCCCTGCGCCTGCAACGCCAATGCTGTGCTGATGCCGATGATCCCGGCACCAACCACCACAATGTCGTGGGCGTTGTTGTCCGTCATGGCCGAGACAAACCCTTGCTAACCTTCGCTTCGGATGCCGAGCCGATACGGATCCGCCGGATTGAAAATCAGGGTCGCATCAGACGTCACAAAGGCTTCCCCGGTGATCGTCGGAACAACAGCGCCGCTCTCTCCAAGGTGATAGCTGGCCCGGTATGTGCTGCCGATGACGCTTTCCTGAATCCACTCCTGACCAGGTTCGAGAAGCCCGTCTTCGGCGAGGCAGGCGAGCTTTGCCGAACATCCTGTGCCACAGGGGGAACGGTCATATGCTCCGCCAGGGCAAAGAACAAAGTTGCGGCTGTTCGCAGACGCGGACCGAGGCGGTCCGAAGAGTTCGATGTGATCGATCCAGGCACCCCCGGCGCCGGTAATCCCGTTCTCTTCGAGCGCGTCACGGATTTTCAGGGTCAGATCGGTGAGCGGTCTGATATTCGCAGACGTCAGATAAATCGGACTGTCCTTGACCAGGAAGAACCAGTTCCCGCCCCATGCAACGTCGCCCGTAAAACTGCCATATCCGCGCACGTCGACAGTGACGTCTTTCAGGTGACGATAGCTGTCGACATTTGTCACGGACACGGTGTTTTCGTCACGGAGGTTGATTTCGACAACGCCAACCGGGGTTTCAAGCCTGTGACGGCCCGGTTCGATCCGGCCCATGTAAGCAAGGGTCACTCCAAGACCGATAGACGCGTGCCCGCACATGCCAAGGTGCTGTAGGTTGTTGAAGTAGATCACCGAGGCAACGCAGTCGTCTCGCGAGGGCGGCAACAAGAGCGCGCCTATGATTGCGTCATGCCCGCGCGGCTCCAGCACGACCGAGGTGCAAAAATCCAGATGCTCCGCCGCCAGGCGCGCAGCGCGCTCGGCCAGCGTTCCGGACCCGAGATCCGGTCCGCCATCAACCACGACACGGGTCGGTTCACCGGCCGTATGACTGTCGATCACGCGCATTCAGCGACCACTCCTCCCTGCCTCGACCAATCGGCGTACCATGTCTTGAAGAGACGGTATTGCGCTTCGACATAATTGCGCTGCGCATCCGTCAGGGCATCTGTCTCGTTGAAGTGGAGACGATATTCATCCTCGCCGTTCAACACCATCAGGTGCTTGTAATAAAGAACCAGGTCCGGACCTTCATCAAAACTGGACAGGACGCCGAGCGCTTCTTCCAGTTCCTGCGCCCTCTGGCGCGCTTCCACGTTGCCTTCAGCCGCCTTTTGACAAAGCCTGACCAGATGAAGGACTTCTTTCGGGAGGGCATTGCCGATCCCTGTGATCGCGCCGGTCGCACCGCAATTGACATAACCGTGCAGAACAGCGGTGTCGACGCCGACCATGAGCGTGACCTTGTCGTCATGTGACGTAATGTTCTCGGCTGCGTAACGCAGGTCATCCAGACCGCCGAATTCCTTGAAGCCGATCAGGTTCGCAAACTCCTTCCGGAGATCGAAGAAGAGATCTGCGCGCGTTGCAAAACCATAATAGGGGCTGTTGTAGATAACTGCCGGAAGGTTGGGCGCGGCCGACAGGATTGCGCTGAAATGGTGTCGCTGCGCATTGGGTGAGCTGCCCCGGGACAGCACCCGAGGAATGACCATCAGCCCATGAGCGCCGACCTTGGCGGCATGTGTCGCATGGGCGACGGCAGATCTGGTATTGATGGCACCGGTACCGACAACAACCGGCACACCGGCGCCTGCCAACCGGGCGACACCTTCCATGCGCTCCTCGTCGGTCAGCAAAGGCCAATCACCCATGGACCCGCAATAGACAACAGCCGACATGCCGGCCGCAATCAACTCCTGTCCCTTTCTGACGAGCACATCATAATCCGGTGTGCGGTCAGCCTTGCAAGGCGTCATCAACGCAGGCATGCAGCCGGAAAAGATATTCGTTGTCATCATTCACTCCTTCAGATGCAGGCCTGCCGTGTCCGCACCGCGTCTTTTCGGGGTGCAGGTCCGTCGTCACCAAGATGGGCGCCTTCTCGGCACACGTCATCAAGAAAACGCAGGTGACGCTCTTCGTGGCATCGCCGGGGAAAGTTTTATTGCAGCGATTGATAAACCATTTAGGATCCAATATTCAATATAAAATATTCAAAAGGAATTCAGCTTTCCCGGCCCGGGCGCTTCGCTTAAAAGACGACTTCAAGGAGAAACGGCCCATGAAACTGACTTCGATGGACATATCCGCAACCGCGTCCGCGTCCTCGATCGTTTTCGACGCCCTCAGGAAAGCCATTATCCAGGGCCAGCTGGAAGAAGGTGAACCACTTCGCCAGGACGAAATCGCCCGCCTTTTCAACACAAGCCGCATTCCGGTGCGCGAAGCCATCTCGCGTCTGGAAGAACAGGGGCTGGTCAAAACCCAGCGCTACAAGGGCGCGGTAGTCGCCGGCCTGTCGCCAACCGAAACCAATGAGATCTTCGACTTGAGGGCCCTGGTCGAACCCGAAATCATCAAGAATGCCGTACCTCTGATGACGCGGGAACTGCTGGTACAGGCACGTGAAAAGTGCGCCGCCTTCTCCGCCTCGAAAAACTCCATGGAATGGGGCGATCTCAATCGGGATTTCCACGAAACGCTTTACAGTGCCAGTGACTTGAAATTCTTCAAGGAAATCGCCCGCAACGCCATCGACAGGGTGGAACGTCAGACCCGCGCGCAACTGGTGATGTCCAACGGCATGGAACGCGCGGGCCGCGAACATTTCGGCATCATGGATGCCTGCGAAGCCGGGGACGCGGACCTTGCCGCCACACTCACACGCGAACACATCCAGGGTGCGAAGAGATCATTGCTCAAGCATCTCGAGGCTGTATGAAAGCTCTAGAGTATGAGCCCAGGGGTCTGCGCGGCTGAATCGCTGACCCGATTGGCAACTCGAAGAGCTAAAACCGTTTTCCCGTCATCGGATCGATCCTAGGGATCTTGTCCGGTCCGGTTACACCCCAGAGATTACAGCGCTGCCCAATACATCCTGACCGGGCAATTCATTGACAGAAGATCTCACGTAAATTATATAGCCATATGGCTATACAATATCAAAGCCCCATGGACAGGTTCTTCCATGCACTCGGCGATGGCACGCGGCGTGAGATAGTTTCCATGCTGGCCAGAAATGGCGCGCTGTCTGCAAATGATCTGAGGAAACCGTTCAACGTGGCGCAACCAACGATCTCCAAACATCTGAAAGTGCTTGAAAAAGCCGGGTTGGTCCGGCGGGAAATCAGCGGCCGCATCCACCACTTTCATTTGGAAACAGCGCCCCTTGAGGAAGCGGAAAACTGGATTTCCAGACACCGCACCTTCTGGCAAGGCACGCTCCAGCAATTGGAGGACTTTGTCGGTGCATCGGACGTCGAAGAGGACGGGGCATGACCAAGTCGTTAATACCACTTGTCGTTCGCCGCACGATCAATGCCTCGCAGGACAGGATCTTCGACGCGTTTTCGAGTGCGGCCTCCATGACAAGCTGGTTTACACCCAACCCCGACATAACCGTCGAGGCGCTGGAATACGATTTCTTCGAGACCGGTTGTTTCAAGCTCAGATACGCCATGCCGGACGGCCGCCACCCGGTTGTCGCAGGCGTCTTTGAGCGCATCGACCGCCCCCGGTTGATCGTCATGACGTGGATTTGGCAGGCTCCGGACCCACTGGAAAACGTGCCGATGAAAGTGACATTCCGGTTTCTGGAGGAGGCAGGCGGCACCGAAGTCGTCATTGTCCATGAGGGCATCCCGACGGACATTGCCTGCACGATACATGCCGATGGCTGGGAGGGAACCCTGACCCAATTCGAAGCCTTCCTCGCAAAGGAGTTCGATCGATGAGAGACCTTACAATTCTGACCTTCGTCACTCTTGACGGTGTGATGCAGGCGCCCAGCATGCCGGATGAAGACCGCTCGCGCAGCTTCGACCTGGGAGGCTGGGCCGCTCCCTTCTGGGAAGGCGTGATGGAACAGGTTCAGCGGGAAGCCATGTCCATGCCCTACGATATGCTATTCGGCCGCAAGACTTACGATCTCTTCGCCGGGCATTGGCCGGATGCCGATGACGATCCGATCGCGGACATGATGACGGCGGCCAGGAAATATGTCGTGACATCGTCCACGTCCGGTCTGACCTGGAACAACTCGCAGGCTGTCTCGGGTGATCTGACACGAGAAATTGCGAAGCTGAAGCGCGAGGACGGCCCGCTGCTGCAAGTTCATGGAAGCTGGCAGTTGATCCAGTTTCTACTCGCCGAAGACCTTATTGACGAATTCAGGATCTGGACGTTCCCTGTCGTCCTTGGGTCGGGCAAGCGCCTTTTTGAGAGAGGTGCGCGTCCGTTGAAGCTTAAACTGCAGAAGTCGGAAGCCCTCGCCGACGGCACTGTCATGAGCCTCTTCAAACGCGGCTAGTCCTTCTGCGAAGACAGCCGAGCGACATCCCGCATCGTCCGGCGGCGCGAGCATCGCCGGGGCTTGTCGTAACCTTTCCGTTTCAGACCGCAGCCCCCGCGCCGGCTGTTACACTTGATACAAAATTGCCCGCCCACAGACACATTGTAACAGGCAATTTGTGTTAGCTTCTTTCCATTGCAGAAATGGCGTTGGAAGAGGGCATTGCGAGCCTCATTAGACAACGCCACTCATAGCCTTTTTTGCAGGCAAAGTGATCCGGACAACCTCGTTAGCGGTTGCCAATACAAATTCGATTCATGGAGACTGAACGTGGCTGAAGCATTTCATCTGCCGTTTGAATACGTGAACCTTTTGACCAAGCCCGGACTGCCGACCAGCGCCGGCCCGGTCGCGCTCAACCAGTACCTGTGCAAGGACCGCGGTAACGGCGGCAACGACAGCGCGCACAGTTTTTACAAGAACTTTCGCTGGATCAAGAATGAGTACGGCGAAAACTTGAACCGGAGTGTTGGGGGCCGCGCGATCGATCTCGCCCTGAAGGGTCAGGGAAACGACAAGGCCTTCATCGAGATCTGGAATTTCATGCTCAAGCACAAGGACCTTCTCGACAAATACAAGGTCGAGGTCTGTGGCCGGGCCAACAAAGATGGCTCAAAGGACGTCGAGCAAAAGGGAAAGATCAAGCAAATCTATTTCGACAAGATGTCAGACCGGGCTGCTCTTCAGGAGATGGTCCAGGATCGCTTTTTTGGCATGGATTGCATTGGTTTTGTTGCGAATTTTCTCATCTGGGTCGGCGAGTGGGACAAGTACTACGGCGTGTCGCCGCGGAAATATCCGCAAAGGGTCTGCAAGATCAACATCGACGAAATCAGTGAAGTCAAACCGCTCGACTTCATGGTCTGGAACGGCCATGTGGCGATCGTCGACTGGGTCTGGGAGCAGATCGATGACAAACGCGCACGCATCGATTTTTGCCAAAGCTCCAGCGGGGGGCCCCAGTGCAATGAATGGGTGACCCTCAGGCAGACCAACGGCAAGGGCATCAACGGCGGACGGGAATTCACCATCGACGGTGGTACTCCTGCGCCGCCTGTTCGCGGGCATTTCACAATCTGGCGCCGCCAGGGTTTCTGGTATTGATCAGACACGCCACTTTTGTCACAAGCAAGCCGGCTTTCCTTCAAGTAGATGATGGAAAGCCGGACACCCGAATATGAGATGCCGCATTACTCGAAGGTGCTGGGCGAGGAAGAGTCCGTTGAACTCTGGGTGAGCTCCACACCCATCAAGACACCTGTCTGAGATTGCGTGCCATTGCGCGGAGCCTCCTCCACGGTCTATCACTTGATGGTTCGGATCAACCGGAGGACCTGATGGAGCGGACGGCAATACTTTTCGACTACTGGCGGTCTTCGGCCAGCTATCGGGTGCGGATTGCGCTGAACCTTTTGCAAATTCCGACCGAGCACCGGCCGGTCAATCTTCTGACCGGAGCGCACCGCTCGGAAGCTTACCTTGCAGAGAACCCGCAGGGGATTTTGCCGACGCTCCAGATCGACGGCAAAACGCTCACGCAGTCCCTGGCCATTATCGAATATCTGCATGCAACCACCCCAGGATCAGGTCTTCTGCCAGACAGTGTCGACGGCCAGTTCAAAGTGCGTCAGCTTTCCGATGCAATCGCGATGGAAATCCACCCCGTCTGCAATCTTGGCGTCGCCCAGCATGTCGTCGAACTCACCGGTGGCGGCGACGAGGTCAAGGCTGAATGGATGCGGCATTTCATTTCCAAGGGTCTGTCTGCGTTCGAGATGTTGCTGGCGGCAAGCGATGGACCGTTTTGCCACGGTAGACAACCGACCATGGCCGACTGCTGCCTGATACCGCAGCTCTATAATGCCGATCGATGGGGTGTCGACATATCCGGTTTCGCCCGAACGCTGGAAGCAAGAGACGCTGCCAACGCGCTGAAAGCCTTCCAGGATGCGCATCCCGACGCCATCGGTGCCCCGCCGGCGAGCTAACAAACCCTTTGCGTGATCGCCACTTGCAACAGAGTGTTTCGAAATCTCGCCTTGCATTTTCAAGCGCTTGTGCCGAATAAAACCTATTCGGCACAGCTCAGCAGATCTGCCTGCCGGCAACGGAAAAAGGCGTACCCATGAATTTCCGGCAACTGGAAGCCTTCCGCGCCGTGCGCGATACCGGCTCGACCACGCTGGCCGCCGATCGGATCGGTGTCACCCAATCGACCGCCAGCCGCCTCATCCTCCAGCTTGAAGAAGACATCGGTTATCAGCTGTTTGACCGGCAAGGGGCCGGCCTGACCCTGACGCCGGAAGGTTTGGATTTTTCTGAAATCGCCGAACGTATCCTCGCCGAAATTGAGCGTATCAACCTGATGTCGCGCAACATCCGGCAGCTCAGCACGCGCACGGTCCGCATCGCGGCCATGCCCGCAATCGGCACCTGCATGACGCCGGAACCGCTGCGCCGATTTCTCGACGAGAACCCGAATGTTCATCTGAAAGTCGACCTGAAGCCGAGATCGGAGGTCCAGTCGCTTGTTATCAACGGCAAATGCGATCTTGGCCTTGTGACCCTGCCGCTGTCGGATGACGGACTGCATATCGAGCCGCTCTGTCAGGAGGAAACGGTCTGCGTCCTGCCGCCCGGCCACCGGTTGGAAGACAGGCAGCAGATTACGTTCGAAGATCTGGCTGACGAGCGCCTCATCAGCATCGCCACACACACGATCCTGCGCTACCGGCTCGAGGAAGCACTCAGCAGCGCGGGCGTTCGGCTCAGCTCGGTTTGCGAGACGGATTCAACCGTGCTTGTGGCCAATCTTGTTGCCGCAAATGCCGGTGTCGCAATCATTCACAAGGTGGTGGCGGACATGCTCAAGGACCGCCTGATCATCCGCCCATTGGCAACACCGATCCAGCTTTCCTACGGCATCATCCAGCGCCGTGGCAGCCCGCCCCGCGTTCTCACCGAACGGCTCGTCGCGTGTTTGAAGGCCGCGTTCCCGGCTTAGGTCCAGGGTGCGTACCCATAAATGAAGCCGATTTGGCGCAGGTCCCGGATCTCCGCTGCGCCGCGTCCGGGACGGCACCGTTTCATCTCGGAAAATGATTGTCAGGCCATGATCGAACTGATGTTGGCGTCGTTCAGCGGCAGGTTGACGGGTTCGCCGCGCTCAGCCGACAGATCGGCCGCGATATAGACTTCCATCACCTGACGCGCCTGATCAGCCGTCACCAGAACAGGTTTATCCCGTGCACAAGCATCGATGAAGTGATGGGTCTCCGGTGCCATCGGCCCGGCATAGGCGTGACCGACAAACTCCCCGGGCATGGAGGACATCGGAAATTGGATGCCGTTGTCTTCCGTGTTCAGGACAACGTCCTTATGGCTGTCATCCACCATCAGCGCGCCCTTGGTGCCGACCATTTCGAGCGTGGTGCTGGAATAGTTCGGATAACCAAGCGGCAGGATCCAGCCGGCACCGATGGTGAAGGCGATGCCGTTGTCCATGGTGACGATGATCCAGGTGCAATCCGGAGCATCAACACCCTTGCCCTTCATGTAACGGTAGACGTTCTGGGCATAGACCTTCACGGGCTTGGCCGGCTCCAGGCACCAGAGCACGAAATCGAGATCGTGGGTTGCTTCCATGGCTGCGGGAGACAGCTTGGTCCGACCCGAGATCTTGTTGCCGAGGCTGCGCGTGATATGCCGGCTTACCAGCGCCGAGACCGGCTCACCCAGGGTCCCGTTCAGGAGGCTCTCCCGAATATAGGCATATTTGTAATTGAAGCGCTGCGAATATCCGATCGTGAACTTGACGCCGTTCTGTTTCGACAGAGCCACCAGTTCGTCGGCCTCCGCAAGCGTGATCGCAATCGGCTTTTCCAGAAAGACGTGCTTGCCGGCAGACAGAGCCGCCTTCGCCATCGGATAATGCGTATCCTCCGGCGTCGCCGAAATGATCACCGACGAGACATTGCCGTTCTCGATGATCTGCTCATAGCTGTCCGTGGCCGTCGCAGGGGCGTAGAGATCCTTCATTTCCTGAAGGCGCTCGCTGCGCGTTTCAGCAATATGAATAGCCGCGACCTGCGGATTGCGCGACGCGGCCTCAATGCGGATGCCGCCGCACCAGCCTGCACCGATAACACCCAGCTCGATCTGTTCCATACCCTGGCTCCCTTGACTGCAGAGCCGTAAGGAACGGACTCCTGCTCACTTTCGGGGCATGTTGGTCAAGCTGAAGGCCGGGGTAAAATTCTGAATCCGCGTTGCGTTATTCAAACTCCGCATCGGGCCGCTTCCCGGGTCGCGGCAATGGTCCGGGTGAGTTCGTCCTGCAGGATTTCACAAAAGGCCTGGGCAGCGTCGTTGAGCGGTTTTGCGGCTGGCTCGATACGGCTGTAGCTGACGGTAAGCTCGGGGCCGACGAGCGGGTGAAGCCGCCGGCGCTGCCCGTCGAGATCGGCCGCACACATGATGCCGGGAAGGATCGTGTGCCAGTCGGAGCGCGCAACCAGATCGATTGTTCCGAACATGGCATCGAGCTCCAGAATATCGTCAACACGGATGTGGTGATTGGCAAAATAGCGGTCGATCCGGCGCCGTCGGGAGTTGGCGGGGCTCGGCAAGACGTAACGCAGAGGCGCGTGCTCGATCAGGTTGACCGGCTGAAGATGCGTCGTGCCCGGAGCGCCGACCAGGAACTCATGATCCGTACCCATAGGTTCCGCCCGAATGTTCTCATGACCTTCAAAAGCCGGAACGATTGCAAAATCAAGCTCTTCGCGGCCGACCGATTCAATCAGCTGGAACGAATAGGCCTCCACCATAGACAGGCGCACCATCGGATAGGTTTCGGTAAAGCGCAGCATTGCCTCGGATAGAACGCTCCGGGTCAGCGTCGGGATCAGCCCGACGCGAACCTGGCCCGTCATGGTGCCCGAAGCCCGCTTCAACGTCTCGTCGGCGTCTGCCGCCGAGCGCAGAACGTCGATGGCCTTCTTGTAGAACAACCGCCCGGTTTCTGTCGGCGTAACGCCGGTCGACTTGCGGATCAGCAACTGCACGCCGTAGCGGTCTTCCAGTTCCCGGACCTGCATGGAAATACCCGATTGCGTCGCGTGGACACGATTGGCGGCCGCTGAAAACGAGCCTTCCTCGTAGACCGCGACAAAGAATCTGAGTTGCTGTAGCTTCATCCCAAGCCATCAATTTTTCTGTTGGCAAATATCATTGATAATGAGTTGCGTTGAAGGCCGCAAGTTCTACTAACTATCGGAGGGAAACGCTGCAAGAATGCAAAAAACCAGACCGGTCAGCAGGGCAAAGCTATGAACATACAGAATAAAACGTTTTGTATCGCGGTCGCCGGGTTTGGTTGGTGGGGGCGTCATATCGTCAATCGCCTGAAGCTCACGGACGGCTTTGCCGTGCCCGCCGTCATCGAACCGAATGAGAGTGTCCATGATCAGATCAGGGATGCCGGACCAACGCCCTACGCCAGCTTCGAAGATGTCCTCAACCGACCCGACGTGGATGCAGTTGTCCTGACCACGCCCAACCCGTTGCACGAGGAACAGGTGCACCAGTGTGCGGCTGCCGGCAAACACGTCTTTTGCGAAAAACCGCTTGGCCTGACAGGCGAAAGTGCGCGCCGTTCGGTGAAAGCCTGCGAGGATGCGGGAGTAACCCTTGGCATCGGCCACGAGCGCCGTTTCGAACCGGCCATGGAAGCTCTGAAGGCAGCAATCGACAAAGGTGCCCTCGGCAAGATCATGCATGCGGAAGCCGCCTTCAGCCACGACAAGCTGATCAACGTACCTGCGGGCGACTGGCGCACATCCAAGGCCGTCTCCCCCGCTGCGGGCATGACCGCGATGGGCATTCATCTGACAGATCTGCTGATTTCCTTCTTCGGGCCGGTCAAGACCGTGCAGGCCATGACGGCAAACCGGTCGCTCGGCTGGGAAACCGGGGATCTCGTGACCGTCCAGCTCGGCTTCAAGGAGGGTATGACGGCAACGTTGAGTGCCATTTTGCACACGCCGCATTTCATTCGCATGCATGTGTTCGGAACGGACAGGTGGATCGAAGCACGCAACGACACCCATCCCGATACACCGGGCGGCAAGGTGAGCTATGTTGAGTCGATGACCGGAGAGCCGCTGAAGGAAACTGTCTACGAATGGACCGATGCGGTCGTCAAAAACCTGGAAGCCTTCAAGGATGCATGTCTGGGGCGCCAACCCTACCGGTTTTCCCACCAGGAAATGATCCACAATATTGAAGTTCTTGAAGCAATTGCGCAATCTGCCGAGACCCGCGAAACCATCCACCTGAATGTATAAATGACCGAGCTACCGAAAATTCTCGTCGCGCCAAACGGCGCGCGCCGGGACAAGTCCGCCCATCCTGCCCTGCCAATGAGCATTGACGAGCTGGTTGAGACCTGC
>Ga0207422_1001927_pt1 | contig 33058 bp, 21 predicted proteins | sample MarCyaLeptolynsp_FD_187757 | JGI IMG/M metagenome (GOLD analysis project Ga0207422, IMG submission 187757) | Marine cyanobacterial communities from Panama - species 1 Leptolyngbya sp. (SPAdes) | ecosystem: Environmental > Aquatic > Marine > Unclassified | place: Panama: Panama City | collected... | reverse complement strand
ATAGAAATTACAAAAACTCTTGTGGAGAAAGTGGCTCATTAGTGCGACGGTCTTGGGGTTTTTCAAGTCGGTAAATAATGGGTGGTTCGGGAATAAGCAAGTACCTAGGACCCCAGCCACCATTCAAGTCTTGTGTGCTTGGAGAAGGAGGTCTAGTTCGAGCATTTGGTAATTCAATAGGTAGAACTTGAGTAGCCTGAATATATCTTTCGCCATCAGCAGTAGCGCGGATAACGCCATCAGGCACTGTGATGCCCTGCTTGTCTAACTGCCGTTCTACTTCCCAAAACTGAATCGTGGGAGAAAGTGTGGCGAGGAAGGTGACATCCGGTGTGGGCTCGAGCTCGAGCCCAAGTTCAGACTCATCGAGTTGCCACTCTTCTTGAAACTGACCATCTGGTGCAATTTTCCACAGGTTGAGGGTAATCTGCCATTTGCCTTGATTGACCTCGACATGTTGATAATCCAAAATCGAATAAGTAGCCTTGGGGCTGGTGTCGTGAGATAACTTCTCATCAGGGTAGAGATATCGAACCGCCGCGACCGCAATACGACTATCATCTGGAAGATTGGTATTTCCTTGTATTTTATATTTGCCCCGATTACCTGAAGGTGTAACTCGCATCTGAAAATCGGCCTGGGAATGTAAGGTTGGTAACAAATTTGGTAATGACTGTGCTGGTAATCGTACTGAGGAACATCCAGTAGACCCAATTAACACTAGGGCGATGCTAACTAAACCTCTGAGATAAGAAAAATTATGCTGTCGTTTTGGAGGAGCAGATGGAAATGTGGGAGCAAAATCTTGAGCCATGAGAGTTTAGTTGAAATGAATAAAATTGTGATTTTGTGAGTTTTTAACTAAAACAATAGAGACGGAAATATGCCACAAAAATATCCGTCTTAGTGCCTAACTTAAGGGCAAAAATTTAGCTAAATTTCCGGAGGAATATGTTCAGACTTCGGAAAAGGAATAATAGACACTTTTGCTACTTAAGTACGCCTATCGGTGAGTGTGGTATTAATGAAAAGCATAATTGATAATTATTACGATACAGATAAACAAATAAACCTTGCCTTAGGGCAATCTCCCAAGCTAAGTAACCTCCTCTCTATTGGCTCAATTTCAACGGGAGCTCTATCGCTGTTTTCGGTGGCTGCCATCCTGGGGACTCAACCAGCCCAAGCTTATTTTTCAGTGCAATCTGCCAGTCTTCCGGATGAAACTGTTAAAGAAAAACCAAGCAGCCATACCATTTATCTAGCAAGTGAGAAGAATTTCCCCACGGAAGCTCATCAAGAGATGGTGGAGGGGAAATCCTTCCAGACAACACAAGTGGACTTTTGTTCTGATAGAGAGCTTTGCGAACAGACTATTCCAGAGAGCAGCTGGGAGAGACACACTGCTAATAGTCTAAATCTCTTGGTCATGGATGAGGATGTAGAGTTAAGTGCAAATCCTTCTGAGAATCTGTCAGAACAAGGAGTTATCGTTCCCACTCATCCATCTGTTGCTCAGCTAAGTAATATTAATTCTCCCCATCGGGTTGAAAGAACCGAATTCACCCAAGCAACTCAATTAAGGCAAGCTCACCCTGTCGAAGTTCAACCGCAACCAAAAACAGTAGTAACAACAGGAGCAGCAGCACTCACCGGGATTCAACCTGCTGTCATACCATCGGTGGCACAAGGAGTAGAACAAGAGCAGCCAGAACCTGACTCAATTCCCCAGAATTCAGAGAGCTACGACCCCTTATCTCCCTCCCTTGATGTACAAGGAGTATTCCTCAATCAGGTTGACTCATCGGCGCGGTTGCGGTTGCGAGGATTTTATCCGGTTTCTCCTAATGCCTTGTTTGGTGCGATTGTCGATTTAGCCACAGGAAATGACTTTGCAGGCACGGAGGACTCTGGATTAAATCTGAGTGAGTTATATTTTACTGGAAATCTTCCCGAGTATCCTCATCTTCGCTTAGTAGTTGGTTTGATGGATCTGACTTCTTATTTTGACCGTAATAGCTTTGCTAAGGATAATACTACCCATTTCTTTAACAATGCCTTTCAGACCAATCCAGCTCTGGCAACGGCGGGAATCGGTTCTCGTCTAGGAGTGCTGTTGAACTGGAACATCACTGACAATATAGAGGCTAAAGGTGCCGCATTTTCCTCCAATCGCAATCTTGGAGATTTCGCTTTAGATGCTTTTGCCGGGGAGATTGGTTTGAGGGCTGGTAATGGAATTATTCGTGCTACCTACTCGACAAACCAAGATACAGGACGGGACGGCATTGTTGGATTTCCCACTAACCAAGCCCCCTTGTTTTTTGAACGTGGCACCGAGAATGGTGACCGGGAGGATGCCTTTGGTGTCAATGGGGAGTATTTTATTCCACAAATCAACATGGGAGTGTTTGCCCGCTATGGCTGGCATGAAAATCGTGAACTGGAGCGGGGGGCGGATACCTATAGCTTGGGAGTTAACTTCTTGGATTTGTTTATCAAAGATGACCGCTTGGGCTTTGGTTATGGTCGCAATTTATCTAACGAAGATGGGCGTCGCATACGTGGGGACAAGGAGCCTGATGTGTGGGAGTTGTTCTATGATGCCCGCATTTCCCCCAATTTCCGGGCGGGGGTAACTCTGCAAGCACGAGATGAGTTTTCTGATGTGATTTTAGGGTTTCGGGTGAGAACCGATTGGCAGATTTTCCCTTGATACTTCTCTCAACAAGCATAAACATTACCGTTACTACTTTGAGTTTTTAGGTATGGACGAACTACATAGCGCAGTGGAAATTCCAGTTTTATCTTCCCCACCTCCACAGCACAGGATAGCCCGCCCTCGTTGGTGGCTCTGCTGGCTGTTGTTGGGGTTAGCTGGGGGATTGACTGTTGCCCCCGTTAATTGGGTCGTATCAGCAGCGGTGGCCCAAGCTCCGGCATCAGTGCAGCAGGGTTACGAGCTCCTGAATAAAGGATGGGTGGATGCTGCCATCTCAGCTTTTGAACAGGCTCTGCTGCGCTCTCCTCAATCTTCTGAAGCTCGGTTAGGTTTGGCAATTGCCTACCAGAGAGCAGGACGTGACGCTGATGCCTGGGCTGCCTATAACCAAGTACTCGACTCCGACCCCAACAACCAAACTGCCCTCAAGGCTGTCGGTGAGATGGGGGTTTATCGTTCCCAGTGGCAGCCCCGTGGGATTGAGGCCCTCACCACTTTGTTAGAGCTGACTCCTAATGACTTAGAAGCTCGCGCTCAGCGTGCTTTGCTCTTGGGTTACCAAGGGCGTTTTACTGAGTCATTAACAGATTACGAAATTGTCCTCCAAAGCAATCCCACCCCACAGATGATTCTTGGAGCTGCCCAAATCTATACCTTTAGTGGGGATTACCAAACGGGGCTCGAACTGTTTAATCGTTATCAAGCTACAGGTTTATCAGTTCCCAACAATGCTTTGGGAGCCTACGCCGTGGCACTCAGAGAAACTGGTAATCCTGCTGAGGCCATTGAGATTCTTTCGGCTCAGCTCAGCCAATCCCAGAAACTGGATGGAACCCAAATCCAGCTGCGCTCAGACCTCGCCCAAGCTTATCAAGCCCATGGGGACTTAGCAAGGGCATTGGAAGTACTAGAGCCTTTGAGAGGTCGAGAGGATGCCACTCTGGCTTTGGCGCGAGCCCTCTCCTCCATTGGTCGCCGTGAGCGCCGCAGTGACCTTTATCAAGAAGCTGCGACTCTGTACCGTCAGGTGCTCGCCTCAACGGAGAATCCCTCCTTGGCTTTACAAACAGAAGTGGCTGATGTCCTGAGTGAGTTACCCTCTGAGGGAGTAGCAGCCTTGGAGATTTATCGACAGCTAACTCAGCAGCAGCCGAATAACCGCAGCCTGTTGGTTAAGCAGCTAGCCTTAGAAGGTCAACTGGGTTTTCTCTCTAGAGCTCAATTACGGCAGCGTCTGCTCTCGCTACTTCAACCCCTGCCCAGTAGTCTTGCTGAGCAGCGAGCCCTAGCTCAAGCTTTGGTGCCCCTAGACCCACCAGACCCAGAACTGTTTCCGGTTTACCAAAGTTTACTGGCCAATGGTGTGGACGTGCCGTTTTTGCATTTCCGTATCGCTCAGATGTTAATCGAGCGTAATCAGCTCGAGGAAGCCCAGCAGTCAATCGCGTCTTACCGTGCCACCCCAGAAGGCTCTAATGATCTGACACCGGAATTATTGCTAGCAGAGATAGACCGTCGTGAAGGAAACCTGGGAGCTAGTGTGGCTCGCTATGAGGGCATTATCCAGCAAAACCCCAGTAACGAGCTGCTCAATAGTGCTCTGCGAGGCTTAGCGGGAATCCGTATCGCCCAAGGTCGTCCCGACGAAGCGATCGCTATCTATGACCAACTGCTTGAGCGCAATCCTAATGATTTGGTGATTAAACTTGGGCGTACTAGTCTTGCTTACCAAACTCAGCGTATTTCCGAAGACTTAGCAGAGGCGGTGCTCAAAGAATGGCTACAAACTCGACCTTCTACTGATTTACCCCCAGAATTGTTTAGTCTAGTGGGCGCTCTGCCCCCGTCCTCAGAACGGGAGGACTTGTACCTGGCTCTGCTGGAAGTCTCTCCAGATAACACTCCGGTACAACTACGTCGCTTGCAGGTCATTGCTGAGCGAGACCCTGAGTTGGCTAAAACTGAGGTGGAGAAATTGATTGCCCGCAATCGAGACAACTTGAGTGCTTACTTTGTGCAAGGAGAGTTAGCTTTCTCCTTAAACGATTTGGAGCTAGCAAACCAAGCTTACCAAGAGATTTTGGCCAGGGAGCCTGATAACATCGGTGCCCTGATGGCCCTGGGAGGAGTGCGCTTCACCCAGCAGCTGTATATTTCCGCCCGCAAATTTTATCAGAGGGTTCTCGAAATTAGTCCTGGTTATCTTGAGGCTCGCCGCAACCTGGCGGAACTGAGTGTGGCTCAGGATTTTCGCTTCCAAGCGCTTGCAGAGTTTAGGGCACTCAACGCTGAACAACAAGCCCAGGCGGGAGAGTCTAACCCTGAGCTGGAAAGACGAATCCAGCTTTTGGAGGTTGACATCCTCAAACGGCGAGGTTTTCAGCCTTACTGGGAGCGCTATTAAAAACTCTAGTTAGGCAGCTATAGTCCTAAGAGTATAGGCAATATAGCTCCTTCGTTAACACTCAATTCTGGGTGGGTTTGAGAATATAAAGCAACTGAAGTTCCCCCATCCAGATTAACAACATGTAAGGTCTTGCCTAAAAACACAGAAATGGTTAATAAATAGTCTGCCAACTCATCCAACTTGACATCTTTTTTGGTAATCATCAAATATTTCCTTTGATCCTCTTCTGTATAAGCTAGCAATGTCCTTTTAAAGGGTAAAAGACCATTGAGAGATTGCTCAATATATTTTGTGGTTACTTGATTACCGTCTATAATTAAAGGGCCGGACTGAAATTCAATATTATTTCTGTGAGTTGAAGGTCGAAATAGTTTAGCTTCGACGAAGCTCAGCTCTCCTGTATTGGGGTTAAATTGAATGATATGGGAAAGTTGTGGATCTTCCTTGAGTGGAGTTTTTTCTTGACCTAGCACAGAAAGCCATCCAGCATGTTCCTTCGACGCCTCAAAAAATGATCCATTGACTAGATATCGATAGTTTGACTCTATCGCCACAGTTTTGACGGATAGAGTCTGGGATGGTTGGTAGATAAAATCAAAATTGCCAACAAAAGAAACGATTATGATGTCATACTTATTGAACTGATATATCATAACATCGTCGTCTTTAACAATTGAATCCGGATAGCTCGTTGGCTGAGAGGATTGCTCTTGACTTGAGCTTTTTGTCAATTGGAGGGCAATAATTCCTGCTCCCCCTAAACCAAGCAAGAGAATAATACACAAGCCTAGTTTTAATTTTTTGTTCACCACAATATCCTCTAATAGAATTTGACTAGTGGCGCGACAGGATTAAAAATTTAGGTTGGGTTGAACAATAGTGAAACCCAACAAAGTGTTACTGGCGTTGGGTTACTCTGCGAGAAGGCTTACGCCTACGTTCCTCAAACCAACCTACATCTATCCCATCATTTTAGGTGTACTTTAGTCCTAAAAGTATAGCAAAATAGCTCAAATTCTCTGTCTCCTAGTACGACAATTGGATAAGGACGCAGTAGGCGTAATACTGGAACAATAAATTTTTGAGAGTTCTCCGAAACTGCTACTTCCTTTTTTTTTCAATATTTACCAATAAACTGGAATAACATGACCATTCCAGACTAAATTTAACACAATTAAATTCCTCTGTTTCCATTGAGTTCTATTCCCGATAGCTTTGAGACAGCATGACCAGCAATTGTAGTGTGAGATATTGGCTTTCATTCAGGTGAATCCGGAAGACTTTTTAGTATGATTGAGGAAACATTAAAGTTTAAGAGTTGTCCACTAGACCACTCTATTTTTTTTTGGCTTCGTTGGCTCAAATTCTTCCCTTATATACGTTTTAGCTCTCTTCTCACCCCTTGAGTGTCACGCCAGGGCACACCTGGAATGATGTAATAGGGTAGTGCGTTCGCGTAGCATGCGCGTAAGCGCAAACATCTTGCTTGCGTTTGACCGATCGCGAGCGAGACGCTCGCACTACATTTTGCCAAACTTTGCAGTTGGGATGATCTTAAGATCATTATCTCAATGTTTAGCGAATTGCAGAGCACCTCATTATGGGCAAAGTACTTGGGGGATTTGGGTTACTGGCAGGGGCAACTTACCCTCTGCGTGCATTAGCAGTTTTCCAGCGCACACCCCGTTTGTGGGGTTATATGATTATCCCCATTCTGGTAAATTTTATTATCGGCATTGCTCTATATGCAGGGTTACTATTACCTGGTTGGCATGGGGTTGAGCTCCTGACACTCAATCTCAATAATTGGTTTGACAGACTTATTGCTAATTTACCAGCCTGGTTGAACTACTTAGAATTTTTGATCATCGGTTTAGGCTTTTTACTGCGCTTCCTGTTGATTGTCGGATTATTCTTAGTCATTGGCTTTTTATTATTGCAATTTGGGACACTCTTAGGTGCGCCTTGGTATGGTCAACTCTCGGAAAAATTGGAAGAACTACGTACTGGTCAGGTAAAGATAGTTGAGGTAGGATTTTTTCGGGATATTGGGCGAGCGCTCCTATTTGAAGTAAAAAAACTGTTGCTGTTGCTCGGAGTTGGAGTACCTTTGTTTCTACTCAATTGGTTCCCTGGAATTGGGACACTTGTAGCAACAGTTGGTGGCATTACTATTACAGCAACAATTACTTGTCTCGACTTTTTCGATGGTCCTTTGGAACGCCGACGCCTGAGATTTAGGACGAAGTTAAAGATTGTCTTTCGTGCCTTACCTGCTAGTGCTAGCTTTAGTTTGGTTTGCTTGGGGTTAATGAGTGTGCCAGTGCTGAATTTGTTGATTATTCCTTTGTGTGTAGCTTCTGGAACCCTTTTTGTTTGCGATCGCCTTTTGCCCAAGCTTCTAGGTGATTAGTGTAACAAAGAAGAATATAGTAACTCTGTCGAGCAATACATCTAGCGTGACAGGCATTACTGGTAATGTCCACGTACACATATTTAACCGACATTCGTCACCCTAGCTGGCACAATCGGTATTTTCGTAATTTTCAATAATGAAATATTAAGCTCATCCCACCACTAAAGTACGTGGAATTTCGCGTCCTTTGTACTAATGACCAATGACTGATGACTAATGTAATGACACGCTTGTTGCCTGCCAATGTAACACACGAGGGACTTTCAGCCAATCTGCGATTACCTTTGTATTTATGATTTTTGAACAAACTTACAGACAGTCTCCAAAAGATGAAGTAACCTAGTTAAGACTAGAACATGCATTTTTGTTACAGGCTAAGTAAATGATTGCAACTCCTACTAAACTCAAGCACGAAGTTAAAGACCTGTCTCTTGCTCCAGCTGGTAAGCAGCGGATTGAATGGGCTGGACGGGAAATGCCTGTATTAGCGCAAATTAAAGAACGTTTTGCCCAAGAAAAGCCTTTTGCCGGTATTCGTTTGGTGGCTTGTTGCCATGTAACCACAGAAACAGCTCATTTAGCGATCGCACTGAAAAACGGTGGTGCTGATGCCGTATTGATTGCTAGCAATCCCCTCTCCACTCAAGATGATGTAGCTGCTAGCTTGGTTGTCGATCATGATATCCCTGTCTTTGCTATCAAGGGGGAAGACAACGCTACCTACAATCGCCACGTTGAAATTGCTCTCGACCACCGTCCTAATATCATTATCGATGACGGTAGTGACGTTACTGCCACCTTGGTTAAAGACAGACAAAGTCAAATTAGTGAGATCATCGGTACAACAGAAGAAACCACCACTGGTATTGTCCGTCTGTTAGCCATGTTCAATGACGGGGTACTGAGTTTCCCTGCAATGAACGTCAACGATGCTGATACTAAGCATTTCTTTGACAACCGCTACGGTACAGGTCAATCTACCCTGGATGGTGTCATTCGTGCCACCAATGTGTTGCTTGCTGGTAAAACCTTAGTAGTCGCTGGCTACGGCTGGTGCGGCAAAGGAGTTGCTATGCGAGGAAGGGGATTGGGAGCTAATGTAATTGTTACCGAAATTGACCCCACCAAGGCAATTGAAGCAATTATGGACGGTTTCCGGGTAATGCCCATGGAAGAAGCAGCACCCCAAGGAGATTTGTTTATCACCGTTACTGGTAACAAGCACGTTATTCGTCCAGAGCATTTCGAGGTGATGAAAGACGGAGCCATGGTTGCTAACTCCGGACACTTCGACATTGAAATTGATCTCAAGTCCTTGGGTGAGATGTCATCGGAAGTACGAGATGTGCGTCCCTTCACTCAGCAATATTGCCTCAAGAGTGGTAAATCTGTTGTCGTACTAGGGGAAGGACGCCTAGTTAATTTAGCAGCAGCGGAAGGACATCCCAGTGCAGTGATGGATATGAGCTTTGCCAACCAAGCTTTGGCTTGTGAATATTTGGTGAAGAACAAAGGTAGTCTGGAAGCTGGTTTGCACTCTATTCCTGTTGAGGTAGACAAAGAAATTGCTCGCTTGAAGTTGCAAGCAATGGGTATTGTTATTGATACCTTGACATCAGAGCAAGTCGAGTACATGAACTCTTGGACATCTGGAACCTAGAAAGCTGTTTTCCGGAATACTAAGTTAACGGCTTGAAAAAGGTTAAGGGAAGGGGAATCAATTCTTGTTCCTTTCACCCTTAACCTTTTCTCATCCAGAAAGAGGCTGCTAATTGAGTTAAACAGGGAGGTTAACTCATCATGGGTAAGCTTGCTGCTGTTATTGGGACTGTAGTAGTAATTTTCTCTGGTTCCCCTTCTCAACTGCTAGCTCAATCTTACCCAGAGTGGCAACTCAGCCTCGAATTTCCCCTTAAAGACAGCAAATTGTTACCTGGCAGAAGACATTCTGATGGCACAGGCGAAGCACGAACCCCTTGTCCGAAGGCATTTCGCTTATCCAAAAAGATGACTGCTTTGATGCCTCCCGATAATCTGGTAACCACTATCGCTGCTCAGCCAACATTATTTATCTATGTTCCAGAAACCAGTCAATTTGCTGAAGCAGAATTGGCTATTTATGACACAGAGGATAATGCAGTTTATAAGACAAATCTCCTGCTGCCAGACAATCCAGGTATTTTGAGATTGAACCTTCCAGAAACCGTCTCTCTCGAAATTGGCAAGAATTATCGCTGGTACTTCTCGCTGATGTGTGATCCTAATGAGCGCAGCCGTGAACCTTTTGTTCAAGGGTGGTTGCAGCGCACTGAACTAAATCCAGAGTTGAAAACTATGCTAGAACAAGAGTCTGATATTCTAAAACAGGCTCTACTGTATTCCCAGGCGAAGATTTGGCATGAGACTCTAACTCTTCTGGCTGATTTGCGGGAATCCAACCCAGCTGAGTGGGAAGAACTATTAAAGTCAGTGGCATTAGAGGATATTTCCCAACAACCTTTCGTTGATTGTTGTACAAGGGAGTAGGGATTAGGAGACAAGGAAGACAAGGAAGACAAGGGAGAAGTTTCTAGTCTTCAATTCCCCATTCCCCATTCCCCATTCCCAATTCCCCATTCCCAAATAACAAAATGGCTAAACTTTCTACGGAATTACAGCGCTATTTTTTTGAAGAAGACCGACAGCCTCAAGTAAAGTTGTTAGATATCCTTTCCCTAGCAGGAGAACGAATCTTTGGTTTTTTGTTTGTTATCCTAGCTCTTCCCTCAGCTTTACCAGTTCCTGCTCCTGGTTACTCGATTCCCTTTGGTATCGTCATGCTGTTACTAGCATTCCAGCTAATTGCTGGTGCTAAACGTCCCTGGTTACCACCGCGCATGATGAATCATGCCATCAAGTTAGAAAAGGTACAGGGTGTTGTCAAAGCAGGAATTCCCTGGTTGAAAAGAATTGAAGCGATCGCACGTCCCCGTTTAAGCTATATCTGTACTAGTTTGCCTGGTAGAGTAGTCATTGGCGTTGCGATCGCGCTGATGTCAATTTCAATGATGATTCCCATTCCCTTGACTAATAGCTTACCTGCAATTGGTATCTTCATCACCAGTTTTGGTTTGATCGAAGATGATGGTGCCATTAGTTTAGCAGGTTTAGTTGTTTGTCTAATGGGAGCCTTGCTCACTACCTCAATTTTAATATTTGGAGTTACTGCCGTTCTCCAAGTCATTAACTTGCTTAAGTCGAGTTTGGGATTTTGAAGGCAAAAAAGGCAATAGGCAATAGGCAACAGGGGACTGGGAGCTATCGTTTTTATTTAATTTAACGAATTGACAATTTTTATTTGCACAACAGCTTACCAAGAAGCAATTAATACCAAATCCGCCTTTCAAACAACCGGTTCGCTTAAGCCTTCTTTTCCTTGGAGCTCTCTGCCTTCTGCCTTCTGCCTTATCCTCAAAATAACTGGGGTATCTAAACCGGATTTGGTATAACTCTTCAACCTTTAAAAACTTTTTTGAGCTGAATTGCGAAAAATAGGTTTGCTTATCCTATAACTCTATAGATTCAAGAATGCCAATCGCCTTTTAGAGAGTTTTACTTAGGCATTGGATGCCTTGAGAACAGCTATATCTTTTTGTTGTGTCGCTTGACTAAACAAGGGCATATTTATCTCTTATCAAGTCAGTTTGTTTGGGCTTAAAACATGTTTTAAGTTCAGCCATTGGCTGACTTAATGATACCACGAAAACCGAAGATTTCTCAACCACAATTCTACCAATTTAGACAATCAGGAGAAGCATAATGACTCAAAATTCACCGATAATGATTATGGGCACAGCAGATGATGATACCCTGGTCGGAACTCCAGGGATTGACATCCTGATGGGGTTAGAAGGAAACGATGTAATCGAAGGCGGAGAGGGACACGATTTTCTCTCAGGAGATGCTGGAAATGATCTCCTCCAAGGGGGTGAGGGATATGATTATTTGATGGGTGGTGAAGGAGATGACAGTCTTTATGGAGAAGAGGGGAACGATTTACTGCTTGGGGGTACTGGCAATGACAGACTCTACGGTGGTGCTGGCGCAGATTTCTTTGACGGTGGTGAAGGGATTGACACCGTTTACTTCCAAGAAAACTTTGCCATTACGGCTGATTTGAGTCAAGGACAAGCCACTTACGTCAATGAAGTGGGAGTGACGGTGGTGGAAACCCTGCTCAATGTTGAACGCCTAGTTGGTACGGCATTGGACGACCATTTGACGGGTAATGAAGTCAGTAATCATTTACATGGTGGTGAGGGCAATGATGTTCTCAATGGTGGTGCAGGGGATGATGCCCTCCTTGGTGGTACTGGTGTAGATTCCTTCGATGGCGGTGAAGGGAATGACATTGTTTACTTCCAGGAGAACTTTGCCATCACGGCTGATTTGAGTCAGGGGCAAGCTATCTACATCAATCAAGCAGGAGAGGCAGTGGTGGAAACCCTTGTCAATGTCGAACGCCTCTATGCTACCAACTTGAATGACTATTTGATTGGTGATGCGGCTAATAATACGTTGTATGGTGTTGGGGGTAATGATTTCCTCTTCGGCGGTGCAGGGGATGATGCCCTCTACGGCGGTGCTGGTGTTGATTTCTTCGACGGTGGTGAAGGTCGTGATATTGTTTATTTTAGCGAGAGCTTTGCGATTACAGCTGATTTGAGTCTGGGTTATGCAACCTACACCAATGGAGCAGGAGTGGCAGTAGTAGAAACCCTGCTGAATGTGGAACGCCTAGTTGGTACCGACTTGGATGATCAGCTGACAGGTGATGGGGCTAACAATGATTTATTTGGTCGTGCTGGCAATGATACTCTCACTGGTGGTGCTGGCAATGACAGACTCTACGGTGAGGCTGGCGATGATCTGCTCATTGGTGGTGCTGGGGCTGATACTTTTCACTTCCGGTTCCCCAACCAGGGTATTGATACCATTACTGATTTTGATTCCAGCCAAGGTGACATCATTCAAATTGCTGGCAATGGTTTTGGTGGGGGACTCAGCGCCGGTGTTCTCGACTCTGAGCAGTTTATCATCGGTTCAACAGCTGCGGATGGGAGCGATCGCTTTATCTACAACGATACCACAGGTGCTTTTTTCTTTGATGCAGATGGTACGGGTAGTCTCGCTCAAGTACAGATTGCCCAACTCTCTACCAATCCGGTTCTTAGCAGCAGTGACATTGTGATTGTCTAGAAGTGGCGGCGGCTTAAAGGTAGGTTGGGTTTCGTTGCCTCAACCCAACCTACATCATGGGATATAACAGACTTTTCAGTGCCGGATTTAGTATTACATAGTGTGGAAATTATGCCTGTGTAACGCTTTATTACAAAAACTGAGCTTTTGCGAAAAGTTTGTTCCTAAGCCTACAACTATGGCAGAAGCTTTTCTTAGGGCTTCTCGTGTCATTTTGAAGGAAAACACAGCAGCTATGACAGGCACTACTCTGAAATCGCTTCTCTGGTTAGTACTTTTTCCGTTTCTCTCACTGAGTTGTGGGTTAAGTCTTGGGTTACAAAAAGCTTCGGCTCAAATCACCCCTGACGATACCCTAGGGACTGAGTCGTCTCAGATTACAACGGTGAATGATTTTCGAGAGCTGATTGAAGGGGGGGCGATTCGTGGTAGCAGTCTATTTCATAGCTTTGAACAATTCAATATTGGTGAGGGGCAAGAAGCTTATTTTGCCAATCCGGCTGGCATTAATAATATTTTAGGTCGTGTTACTGGGAATGATATCTCAGCTATCTTCGGCACCTTGGGTGTTGAGGGGATGGCGAATCTATTTTTAATCAACCCGAATGGGATGATTTTTGGCCCCAATGCTCAGTTGGATATTGGGGGTTCGTTTGTCGCAAGTACGGCAAATAGCTTTACCTTTCCCGGTGGGAATGAGTTTAGTGCAGTGAATCCAGAGGCTCCGCCGTTGTTGACGATTAATGTTACGCCAGGGTTGCAATGGGGAGCTAATCAACCCAAAACTACAATTACCAATCGGGGGAATTTAGCGGTAGGACAAGATTTAACTCTGGCTGCGGGGAATTTGGATTTACAAGGACAACTTGTTGCTGGAAGGGATTTGACCTTACAAGCTACTGATACTCTGAAAATACGTGACTCTTTCACTAGTCCTTTTATCGCTTCATCGAGTGGAAAGTTACTGGTTAAGGGAATTCAAAAAGTAGATATTTTTGTACTGAATCATCCCCAAAGTGGCTTGTTTTCAGTGGAAGATATCGTTCTACGTTCAGGCAATCCCATCATTGGGGATGCTCATTTTTATGCCAATGGTAATCTGAGAACGGAGCAACTCGATGGTCGTCCACAAGTTTTTATCAGTCCCACAGACCCAATTATTTTTACGGGTGGCAATGTTGAGTTGGGAGATTACCGTGGAGCCTCACTCCATATTCTGGCGGGAGGAAGTGTAACGCTGGGGAATGTCACGATTGATAATACCGGCCCTATCGCTTCAACGATTAACCCGAATAATACCACCGCCATCAATGGCAACTTAACCTATGCAGACTTAGCCAATTTTGAGGTACCAGACTATCAGGTTACTGTGAATCCGGATGGTACGGTTAGTCGAGTGCCGATTCAAAGAATGATCTCGATTGATGGTAATAATCAAGCGACGTTGGATGTGCGCTCAGGGGTGGATTGGGTATCTTTGGGTGGATTGCCAATAAATCCTGTAGAGATAGGTGATGTAAACTCTGAACCAATCTACTCAAATCCAGCGTTAAGTCCAAGCATTTTGATTAATGGGACTGTACGGATTGAGGAACCAGACGGTCGAGTGATTTTAACCAACCAATTTCAGCCAAATGATAATTTGGCTGGAGGGGTAATTGAGACTAACGGGGTAAATACTGGCACTCTACTCAACGATACGAATGGAGGCGATATTTACATTCATAGTCGAGGAGATATTATCGCCAATGGTGATTTGAGTACATTTTCCGATTTACCTTCTAGAAATTTTAGAGGTAGTGCAGGTTCTGGAGGAAATATTGTACTTTTCTCCCAATTTGGGGACATCACTATTAAGGGAAACTTGAACTCGCAAGCAGAAGCATTTCTGGGTAGTGCGGGTTCTGGAGGACTCGTTATGGTTTCCTCCCAATCTGGTGAAATCAATGTCAGAGGTATAGACGCGAGTTCTAGATCAGTTGGTAGTAGAGCTGGCTCAGGGGGTGACATCATAATCTCCTCACAATCTGGAAATATCAATGCCAATTTAACTAGTAGTGGTGGAGTAAGAACATTTTCGCTCTCGCGTTTAGGATCAGATTCTGGCGAAGCCAGCTCAGGAGGGCGTATTATTTTGTTTTCCCAATCTGGTGACATCACTACTGATGACGCCTTGATCTCAGTGGCGTCTGTAATGCGTGATGGTAATGCAGGGTCGGCAGGAGTAGTTATACTTTCCTCACAATCTGGAAATATCACTGTTAATGATCTAGTGAACGCAAGTTCGAGTTCACGCTTAGGAATAGGAAAGGCAGGCCAGGGCGGGGCAATTACGCTCTCCAGTCTATCTGGGAATATCACGACTAATGGAAGGTTAATCTCAAGTTCAGACTCATCCTCAGGTAATGCTGCTAATGCTGGAAATATAACTATTTCTTCTCAGTTCGGTAATATCATCGTTAACAGCAGCATAACCTCCACCTCAAGTTCATCCTCCGGGAATGCAGGTTCAGGAGGGAATATTATTCTTTCCACTTTATCTGGTGACATTACTACTAACGACAGCTTGACTTCTGTCTCAAGTTCATCTTCCGGAAATGCGGGGCTGGGAGGAAATATCATGCTATCATCTCAATCTGGCGATATTACTATTAACGAGAGTCTAGAGTCTTTCTCGTTTGCAGAATTTGGTGATGCAGAACCTGGAGGTAATATTTCCATTGCTGCTCCATTTGGTAGCATTGTGGGTAATACTACTCAACTCACTTCAATTTCTATTGCTGGGGAAGGTCGGAAAGCCAAAGCTGGAGGTTCCTTCACGCTTGAAGCAAGAGATGTGATATCTGGTCTAACAGGTCAGACTTTATCTTCGACAGATCAATCTGGAGCTACCGAGATTTTAGGATTTGGAGACTTGCTCGTTCGAGATACGAGTGTGGTTACAAGTGCTCAAGTTGAGGTTCCTATTGAATTTAATTCCGAAGGTATTCCTATCAGAACCATTATCTTAAGCCCTGATAGTTTTGGTCTATCTGGTAATGTTATCATCACTAGCATAGGCCATTTAACTTTCAATAATGTCCAAGTTCTCAGCGATGCCAACGGTACCAATCCGGCAGGGAATATCGATATCTCCAGTCCAGGTTGGATTACGTTCAACAACAGTGTTATCAACAGCAATACTAATAGTACTGGACAAGCAGGCAGTATTGATGTAGAAGCAGGGCAAGGATTACGCCTTACTGGAGCAACGAGTCAACTCCTGGCTCAAACCAGTAACCAAGGCAGAGCAGGGAGTATATCCGTCAATGCCCCCCAAGTAATTGTAGAGAATGACGCTCTGATTTCTACCTCCACAACTGACCAAGGTTTGGCGGGTGACATTGACATTTTTACTGAAACCTTGACCATGAGGAATGGAGGCGAAATCCTTGCTTTTACCTCTGGCGCAGGGGATAGCGGTACGATTAATATCACTGCAACCAATGCAGTTTTGTTGGGAGAAGGGGTTCAAGATTCTAGTTCCATTATCTCAGTTGAAACTAGTGATGCGGGAAGATCAGGGAATATCATTATTAACACCCCAAATTTTGTGCTTTCAGAAACAGCTCGCATTACGGCAACCGCTCGTGAAAACGCTACTAATCTTGAAGGGGGTGGCAGTATCACGATTAATGCTAACCAAATGAACCTGGCTGGTGTCGTTGGCATCTTTGCCGAAACCCAAAGCCAATCACCAGGTGGTATTTTAACCCTACAACCTTATCAATCCAATTCTAACCTGGATGTCAGATTCGCACCAGGAGCAATGATCTCCACTTCCACTAGCGGGAGTGGGATTGGGGGAGACTTGCGACTGTTTGCCCCTGAATCCATTACCATCACAGGCCCCAACAACGGTCGAGCACGTCTAGCCTCTGAAACCACTAGCTCAGGCTTAGCTGGAAAAGTCCGGATTGATACGGATAATCTAACCTTGACTGGAGGGATTACCTTATCCGCAGAATCCACCCAAACTGCCACAGGAGATGCAGGGGGCATTGAGATTGACGTTGACAATTTTGCCATACGCGACAATGCTCAAGTCAGTGTCCGAAGTTTTGGAACCAGTGCAGCGGGTAATCTAGATGTACAAGCTCGTCATGTATCTCTCAATAACAATGCCAGCTTGACAGCTGAAACAGAAGCCGGACAAGGCGGAGATATTACCCTACGAGAGTTAGAAACATTAGATGTTACCAACAGTCGCATTTCTGCTCAAACTCAAACGGGAAGAGCAGGAAATTTGAGTATTTTTGCTTCCGATTCCATCCACTTGAGAGATAGTGCCGCATTATCTGTGGAAGCACAAGGGAAAGGAAATCCATTTCAAATCCCCACTGCGGGAAACCTAATCCTTGGCACCAACGAATTAATAGTTGAAAATGTTTCAAGCGTTACAGTAAGCAGCCCCTTAGGACAAGCTGGCAATATAAACATTGATGCCAATCGCATTGAACTCAATTCAGGAAGCATTAGTGCTGAAACAGGTGTGAATGCTGGTAGCGAACAAGAAGCCGCTAATATTAACTTAAATGGGGTTGAGTTCCTCTTTCTCCGGAATGGTAGTCTCATTGCAGCTCAAGCCAATGCCCAGGCAAACGGAGGAAACGTAACGATTAATGCTGAAGATGGCTTTATCATCGCCAGTCCCTCTGGAAATAATGATATTATCGCCACGGCTGTTGAAGGAAATGGGGGCAATATTCAAATTTCAGCGATACGACTCTTTGGTTTGGAAGAGCGATCAGGTTCTTTTGATCAATTAAGGAGTAACGACAGCAACGACATCAGTGCAAGTTCTGAGTTTGGCATCGATGGAGTAATTACGATTGAAGATTTAGGAATTGACCCAGCACAGGGAGCAGTTCAACTGCCAACGGACACCGAAAACTCTCCCCTAAGTGAGGGATGTCAGCCCGGTATTGATGGCCGAGGGCGCTTTGTTAATACAGAACGAGGGGGCATTCCTCCCAGTCCTTCTGATCCAATTAGTAGCAGTGTGGGTTGGGAAGATGTGCAACCCGCAACCTCTTTTGACGATGAACAGTCAGAGGAAACGACTTCGCCGGAGGTGATTGTAGAAGCCCAAGGGTGGTACGTTAGCGAGCAAGGGCAGGTAGTTTTGTATGCAAACATTCCCTCAACCTCAACAGTATTTAACTGTCAGTCGCACTGAAGGGGGCTGTTTTGATGAGAAGACAAATCAGAACGAGAAAATTAATCACCCTCATGCTTTGGGCGCTCATCAGTTGCATCACTGCCCTGAACCTATCTATACACTCACCCCTATCCCCAGCTCAAGCAACTGAATCCTTACCTGTCAACATTTCTCAATCTCCATCAGCCCCAACTCTGCTAAAAACTGGCATTGAAGAGTTTCAAGCCGAACGATTTACAGAAGCGATCGCAAGTTGGCAAAATGCTCTCAATGCCTATACTCTTTCAGAAGATAGGTTACACCAAGCACTCGTACTCAGTAACCTGTCCCTAGCCTATCAACATCTTGGTCAATGGTCAGAAGCCGAAGAAAACCTCAACCAAAGTCTGAATTTTTTTAAGCAACAAACCCCAAATTCTCGCTCAGCCATCGACTGGGAATACTATGCCAAAGCCGTAAATGCTCAAGGATGGCTTGCTTGGAGACAAGGACAATCAGAAGAGGCTTTGAAAGCCTGGAAACAAGCAGAATCAGCCTACGAATCAGCCAACCATTTTCCAGGAATCATCGGCAGTCAAATTAATCAAGCCAAAGCCCTCCAATCTTTGGGTTTAAGTATTGCCGCTCAAAAAATCCTTAAAGAGGTTCAAAGCACAATCCAGCAACAGACTAATCCAAAACTTCAGGTGATAGCATGGCAATCTCTCGGTAATGCCTTTCGCCGAGTTGGGAATTTAGAGGAGTCCCAAAAGGTATTAAACCAAAGTTTAGCGATCGCCAAGCAACTCACTCATTCTTCATCTCCGAACCAGCACAATTCAACTCAAAGCTCAATTCTTTTAGATTTAGGTAATACAGAGCGTGCTCAGTGGGAACGAGCTGTAGCCCTTAACCTAGATGAAGCCGATAACCATAAAACCACTGCCCTAGAACATTACCAAAAAGCCGCAACTTTAGCCACCTCTCCATTGCCCCGTACTCAGGCAAATGCTAACTTACTCAGTTTGCTTGTCAATATCAAAAGGGTTGAAAAGTTACCACCTAGTCAGTGGGATGATGTTTGGGAATTATGGAAAACTGTTCAATCTCAATTTGCACAACTCCCCCTCAGCCGCTCAGGAATTGAAGTTCAGCTCAACGTCGTCAATAGCCTGCTCAAGCTGCCAATGATACAGGAATCCCCTGATCTTCAAAGTGCTGAAATTCTGTCAAATCTAGCTCAAATATTAACCCGTACCATTCAACAGGCTCATCAACTCCAAGATCGTAGGGCAGAATCTCTAGCGCTGGGACAATTGGGACATTTGTATGAACAGACTCAGCAATGGGATAATAGCAAGATAATTACCAATCAAGCAATTATTCTCTCAGAAGAAATTCAAGCTCCCGATATTCGCTATCGTTGGGAGTGGCAACTGGGTCGTATTCTCAAGGAACAGGACAAGGAAACTGATGCAATTCGTACCTATGATCAGGCAGTTAAGACGCTAGAACAGATACGTAAAGATCTACTCTTCATCGACTCCGATGTTCAGTTTTCCTTCAGAGATAACGTTGAGCCACTTTACCGACAGTTTGTAGATTTACTACTGACATCTCCTAATCCAATCAAAAAGAATCTGAGCAAAGCTACTGAACTCATTGATTCTTTGCAGTTAGCTGAGTTAGAGAATTATCTGGGTTGTAATATTGATCCAGTTCAAATTAGCAAACAAGTCATTGACCCAAACGCCGCAATTTTATATCCCATTATTCTGGATAATCGCTTAGAGGTTATTCTCCAGTTACCGAACCAATCCCTCCAGCCTCATAGAGTGCAACTACCCAAAGCAGAGTTTGAAGCGTTGACAACTCGACTCTATGAGAATTTTCCCTTATATAGAAGTTGGCGTTCTGTTCAACAAGATATGAGTCAACTTTATGATCTATTGATTCGACCTTTTGAATCCGTTTTGGAAGCAGATGCAGAACCAGACGATAGCCCAATCAAAACATTAGTCTTTGTTTTAGATGGCGGATTAAGAAATATACCGATGGCAGCGCTGTGGGATAGTAAGCGGCAACGATATTTACTGGAACGGTATGCGATCGCAGTTGCACCCAGTTTGCAGTTGATTGAACCCAAGCCCCTAACCCATCCACTCAAAGTCTTGACGGCTGGCTCAACTGAAGCCCTAAAACATCCGTTTCAAGAGAGTAACTTATCCCCACTCAAGAATGTACAAAAAGAGCTTAAGGCCATTGAGTCTCTACCTACAAAGGTAAAGGTCTTATTAAACGAAACGTTCACAAAAGCTAACCTAGAACGTCAACTGCAAGATGATGATTTTTCCATTGTACACCTCGCCAGTCATGGGGTTTTTAGCTCTGATCTCTCAAGAACATTTATTGCTTTATCTGATAATCCGCTCTTTGCCGAAGACTTAGATAATCTCTTGAGAAGCAGTGATTTAGAAGGCAGTACTATTGAACTTTTGGTATTGAGTGCTTGTCAGACAGCAACCGGAGATAATCGAGCCACATTAGGATTGGCAGGATTGACGGTTCGAGCAGGAGCAAGAAGCACTCTCGCCACCCTCTGGACTGTGGACGACGAATCGGCGGCTACCGTTATGGAAGAATTCTATCGACAACTGGTACAAAGTCCCGATATTAGTCGGACAGAAGCTCTGCGTCGAGCGCAAATCAATCTATGGAAAGAAGGTGCTGAACGATTGAAAAACTGGGAACGTCCCTACTATTGGTCACCCTATATATTAGTGGGAAATTGGCTTTAATAAGAAAGGCAGATGGCAGAAGGAGGAGGATTTAGTCTTCTATAACCACTGTTCCCAAAATGGGTTCGGTTGGCAGTTGCTCAGTGTCTAGTCCAGCATCTTGCAATAATCTGAGCCATTCAGCTTCTAAAGCCCTATCCGTAGGTTGCTTTAACCGCTGTTGGATTAATTCATGAACCGCATCAAACCAAATCCTTTTTTCCCAATAAACTTGATACATTTGGGTTGCTTCAGTATCAGGTTGATTCCCCATATTGCTATTGGTAAGAACCCTTTGTATCCAGCCCTCAACATGGATTGGAGTTCTACCTTTAGGATTACAATAAAGTTCAAACGCCCAATAATAATCAGTTCCCACCTCCAGTAGAGGAGCCGTTTCAGGGAGTTTAAAACTAACAAAACCAGGTGTTTCAGGGAGGGTAAATTGAATCGGTTCAATCAGATCAATGCCCTTTTTATCTTGGAGTACAAATTTGCCAAAGGCAATCTCTTCAGAAGAGTAAGGTACATAAAACCAAAATGTTGAAGATTGAGAAACAGTTTTTCCCCAGTTGGTATTAGGAATTAGTGCTGTTAGAGAGCCACTCACCTCAGGACAATCATTTCTCGATCCTGTTCCTGTTTGACTTCCCGTATGGGGTTTGCCCCAATCCTCATCTTCATCACCTGATTCTGAAGCCATCATGACAGGTATTGATGAACTTTGATGAAGGGGAATGGCTTCGGCAACTGGAATGAATATCAAGCTTGATATCAAGCTTACCGATAAGCGAGATGATAATAATTGAAAAAAGTGTAGTGAAAACATAATTTATGATATCAAATAGTAACAAAAGTGATAACATTTATTTGCGTTCAATGAGAGTGTAAAAACCCAAAGTGCTAACAGCCGTCATCCCCAGCGTTAATACTGAGGGAACCAGAGGCACCCACCATCTCTGAACAAGCAGAAATAGGCATACACCCCAAAGTAAACTCAAGCTAATTAATATTCCGATTATTTGTAGATGAAGCGATCGCCCCACTACTACAACCATTGCCCCCACCAATGCCCAACTCCCAATCCACAGCATTTCTACCCATTCAGTCCACCAGGATAGTAGAGGGCGTTCTTCAAGTGCTGCACTAATGATGTCGCTAATCATGTGAGCTTGCACGACTACTCCTGGCATTTCTTCGGCTTTAAGTCCTTTGCTGTAAGGTGTTAAATGAGTATCGATTTTTGGGTTAACGACTCCAATTAGAATAATGCGATCGCTAACTAGTCCTGCTAGTTGAGAGTCTAAGGAACCGCTTAAAATTTCTTTTAAATTGACTTGCTGTGGACTAACCTTACGGTAATTAATCAATGCCTGATAACCACCCGCGTCACCCTGAGACAGTTGATAACCACCTGCATTACGTTCAAGACGCGAAAAAATATGTGAACCAAGCTGAATCTGTTTATTGTTATTAGATGTAATCCACTCCTTTTTTATTTCATCAATATCTTCCAGATATCTTTGGGCAATATGAAAACCAAAAGATTCTTTGGCTGGACAATATTCGTCAGGCGGCATACCCAAAAACTGGCGTCGAAGTATACCATCACTATCAACAGGAACGTTATTAAAGCCTAACCGTTCAACCGAAAAATCTGGAGTAGGTGGCTTGACTCCTGGAAGAGCGCTGGTAAAGCTTTTAGCCTGACAGATTGCAATTAAATTCTGTTTTTTAAGATGAGATTGCAACTCTTTGCTGAAGGGAAAATCGTGAATAATATCCAAGCCAATCACACTGGGTTGATGGGGTGAAATCTTTTGCAGTAGTGCCAGCAATGCTTCATCAGATAATGAGAATTTCATCTCCATGCCTTGGTTAAGCTGATACTGAATATCCTCCTCTCCAATCGCCACAACCAAAATCCGATGATCTGGAATGTTTTGCCCTGGTCGAATGCGCATAAGATGATCAAAAGCCTTCAGTTCCCATTCTTCAAGCCATCCCAGCGTTCTTATTCCCAGCACCACAGTTAATACCAGCGCACTACAAACTAAGGCAGTCCCCAGCTTTACCCCTACCGAAAATGTTCGAGCTTTTTGGGTAGGTACTGCAATCCTTTGCTCAAGGCTGCTTTGCACTTCGGATGTCGTATCATTCTCTGGCTTGATTAGATCAAACCAATTCAATGATCTGGCACTTGGATGTTGATAAATCACAGGCAACCAACTAGCACAGGGACACTCCTTCTCCATTCCCTGTAACCGTTGCCTTGCCTCCCTATGAGCCAGATGCAATGATTCTCCTTGAGAAAACTCTCTAAGAAAATACTTAAGAAACTGCTGCGCTACCAGGTCTGGCACTACTTCCCGCATCACAATAATGTAGGGTAACTGTAGATCTGCCAAAGCGCGGGCTAACCCTAACCCATCACAAGAATTAAAAATTGCCAGTTGCAGACCATTTGTAATTGCCCGCCGCACAGCATACTGCACCTCATCAATCGTTAGATGAGTTGTTGGGCTGAGCTGAAGTACTCCCTGTCCTTCCAGTTCTGTTTTACTATGTCCAGCAAAAAACAGGATATCCCAAGATTTTTCATACAACTTATTATTTAATTCTTGAAAAGTGGGTTCTGGTAAAAATTCAACATTAGCTCCAGATAACTGATTTAAGGCTTGCTCATCACTCTCCACATCAATATTGGTGGAATCCCCCAACACAGCTAAGATATTGACCTGATTTAGCTCTGAAGCTCCTAACTTCCTTTCAGAGGAACAGGGATATGAACGTACACCACTCAAAGCAATTTCTGCTTTGGGATAGTTCTCAAAGAAGTCCCACAAATGCCAAGGAAGTGCCTGAGCCTCAGCATTAGCCGTGCGAATTAAGACCTGAACGGCATCATTAGGATTCAATGCCTGTCGCAGTTGTAAATCCACATCACGAAACGATTTACAGTCCAGCCAATCTTGAAACTTTTGTTCTAACTGTTGAGCAGATTCTGCACAGGCTTCAATCGGATGAATCTTGCCGTCTATTTTATTTTTGTAAGGTCTGATGGCACGGCTAGGAGTTGAAAGCCGTCGATAATCTTGCTGCCACTGGGTAAAGGCATCAAATAGGGGAGGTGAAGACGGGAGTTCACGCTCTAGGTTAATGTCAGAATCTACATCACCCTGACCAATACGCAGAGTGACGTAAAAGCCCTGATTATTTAGGTCACCCCTTAGTTCCAGTACAGCTAGTTTACTCATGGGAGTTTGCCTAACTCACACCACAAATGCCTCATCAATTATCACGTCTTCTAGTTCGATTCGTAGGGAAAAGCGATCGCCAACTTCTGCATGAAAACCCAATTCAATCATGCGGTTCTCATCTCGTGCCTGAGCGTGCATCACCTGTTTCCCCACCGCATCAAGAACAGTCATTTCTAACCCTACAGGCAGGAATGTTTGCTTTGTTGGTGGACAAATCTTCAGTTCAACGCCTAAATCCACCTCTGATTTTGGCACTAGTTCAGTAATTAAAACAATCGGTTCAATCCTCTGCTGAATTGGGACTTCAAAAACTTTGCCTCGAACCACACGAGACAAAACAGGTACCGTTGATTCGGTTGCGACTGAACGAGTATTTTGCCATTGATAGTTCATTAATGAGATTTCCAAAATCTCATCCAGCTTGTGCCAGCCTGCTTCAATTTGACCATGCAGCCAGTTAGTAAGTTGCGTCACTTGCCCGGTAAGAGAGGGAGGTTTATATTCCTCAAAATACGTGGGCAAATCAGACATTGGACGGAGACAATTTAAGGGCACTTCTTCACTATTTACCCGCTCCACAAAGCCGAGAATTAGGGCTTTTGGTTGTTCGGGTTCAATTTGCACCACCACATAGGCAATACGCTTATCCTGCACTTCTGTAGGTACGTAACACACAGATTTAGTCTCCCTTTCCCACTCAGAAATAGGGCGACACTCAATGCATCCTTTACCGATTACATCCAAATCAGCCACATTAGCTGTCATCCGCATTAGAGGGTTCCAGCTATCACAATTGGATGGATCAGATGGAATACCGAGGATTTTTAAATAGTTGTTGACTATACAAACAGCAAGTGTATTTCGGTAGACTTGTTGCGCCTTGGTTTCATCTGGTTGCTGTTGGGCAAATTGATGGGCAATCTGTCGTGCCTTCTGGGTAATTAAGACAGGTACAGTCTCATCCTCCTGTTCTCGAATTTGGTTAATCATAATAGTCACCTTGTTTAATAAATTTCTATTTCTTTTTTTCTTCTATATATCCTTCAGCAACCCCAAATTCTTGCAACAGAGGCCGACAACTGCGATTGTAAAACTTGGGTAAGTCTTTGGCTTGGGCTGAATTGAGGTCAAATTCATTAGCAATATCTTGCCAGGGAGTTTCTGAGGGAAAGCGTTTTAAGAAAAGTACCTGAGCATTGATTTCTGGACGCTTGCGAAAATAAGTCTGCCGTAATTTCCCTTCTGGATCCTCTTGAACCCATCTAACAGTTGCCTGCCAAATTTGCATCGCTCGACTTGCACCTGGATTGGAAGCTAGATTGTCCAAGGTATGCCTTGTGATGCCATCATTGGTAGTAATTTGATGGTTAACTTGCCGTTGTTGTTCTCGGTTTTGGCGAGTACGCCACTTATGCAGTGTCCACTTGAGGCGAGTATCAATCCAAGTAGTTACACCACTCAGAGATGAATCATACTCCTCTAGGTGCTGGCAGCAGTACTCCCAGGTTTCTTGGAGAGCATCACTGTAAAAGGGTGTGTTTTCGTTCCAGAGTTTGCCAGACTTCATCACTAAGCGGTAAATTTTCTGGACACACCGCTGACGGGCTGCACTTCTTGGGGGATAGGTGCAAGCTTGAGCAACCAGTTGTTTCAGGTTTTCGCTTTCGTTTAATGCACTCATGATAAATTGACCGAGGTGGCAGAGGCATGGGATGCCACTTGTCATTGTGTGAGCGAAGCCTAGTGCCGCTGCGCAGAATTAAGAATTAAGAATTAAGAATGCTTATAGAGTAAGGATTCTATCGACTCAAACTGGTCACTTATTTCCGCCGCCCTGTACTAGAGGTTTAATCAAGTGCTTCAATCATCACTAATCAGTTATAGCGGTTGCGATAGAGGTTTTCGCAAAATGGCACGAAAAAATTTTTTTGAGTTGAATCTGCGAAAAGTTGTGTAGCCAGCTGTACAAAATTATATGGCGATCTCGAATAAGACCAAAAAATAGCGATCGCCTTCAACACGTAGGGCAAGCTCATTATGGAAATCACAGGTAATATTGCAGAATTTCCCTTACCCGAACTGCTTCAATTACTGAATCGACGCCGTGCTGTTGGGTGTCTGTCTCTCGAAGTTTTTTCAAATTACTATTCGGAACTTCAACCTCAACTCTATTCGATTTGGTTGAACCAAGGCGATATAGTTTCTGCTCGTCATGGCTTCTACAAACAAGACATCTTCTCTCTGGCAGCTCAGAAGAAATGGATTAGCGAGTTTGTCGCTCAAAAGCTAGCACAGCGATGTCCCGAAAACCAAGCCGCTGGCTTGTACTTGGAGTCGCAATATGTACTGGATTTCGGACAACTTCGGACACTCTTTTTTGCCGAGGTAGTGCATCGAGTTCAGGGACTTTGTGAAATAAAAAGTGCCAATTTCAAGTTTCAAACTCTGACAGAACTGCCGATGCAGGAGATGACAGGGCTGAGTATTCCTGCCAATAAAGTTGCCGTGCATGGATTTAGAGGGAATGGCACGCTTGTTAAGGCTCAAATCCTGAACTGATGGGGAGTGTGGGGGAAAGAATCAAACTATACTTGAGACATACTCTTGTGTGTGTAACTCTCTCCACACCCTCTTCACCGAAAGCCTTTCGGCTTATCTTCGTGCCATTCCTTTATACTGTTTGAGTCACTGTATTATTAGCAACTTGTTTTCCTTGCTCCAACATATACTCCAAAAAAGTCTGAGCAACAACTGATAATTGTTTTCCATTGGGGTAGACAGCATACCAATAACGCTCGATGGGAAATTTTTCCACATCCAAAATTGTCAGTTGTCCATTAGTGCCTTCTAATGCTAAGGTATGACGAGATAATGCCGAAATTCCTAGTCCACCTGCGATCGCTTGTTTAATCGCCTCATTACTACCCAAATCCAACCGCACTTTTAGGGAAATTTTATGTTGCTCAAATAAGTCTTGTACCGCCTTGCGTGTCCCTGATCCTGGCTCTCTCATAATAAAAGGCTCAGTAGCAATACGTTCAAGGGAGATATTTTTTTTATTAGCCAAGGGATGATTCGCTGGTGCCAAGACAATCAAGGGGTTTTCTAGTACTGCTTGGTAGCTGACATCAAGATTTTCTGGAAGTTGACTCATAATATACAAGTCGTCTAAATTCTCACTCAGGCGACCAAGGATGTATTCGTGGTTGGTAACCTGGAGAGAAATATCAATACCTGGATAACGCTGACAAAACGGACCTAATAAACGAGGGACAAAATATTTAGCCGTTGTAATAACTGCTAGGCGCAGACGTCCTTGTTTTAGACCCTTTAAGTCTGACAGAATCATCTCAAACTTGTCTAATCTGTCAAAGATTTCTCGGCAAGTTTTGAGGAGCTCCTCACCAGCTTGTGTTAGATAAATACGCTTGCCTACTTGATCAAACAAAGGCATCCCAACAATCTTGGTTAGTTGCTTTACCTGCATAGAAACTGTGGGTTGGGTAAGAAATAGCTCCTCAGCTGCTCGCGTAAAGCTATTGTGCCGAGCAACTGCTTCAAATACCCTTAACTGGTGCAGTGTGGCTTGCTTCAACGATATTTCCCTCAGATAGTATATAGATTATAGTCTATCGTGATTAGCAATCAAACAGGTATTGTTCTATATATTTAATATTCTATGATTATCATTGGCAAGGGTGAATCGAGCTTACCAAATATGAGTTCATTAGGTTTTGTTGTATATTTATGAGTCTTTTGTTGGAATGGGTAACTTTCCTAAATCTGGTAGTTCTACAAGTTCTTTTTCCGTTTCCTTAACCTCGATGGGTAACATCAACGGTTGAGGTTCCTCCTCAATCAGACAACTTGCCAGTGGCAGAGATTGCTCCAATTCTTCTAAGGGTCGAGGAATTACCGTCACCGCAGTTACTTCACCAATTCGGTTAGCTTCTGCAATCCCAACTTGTAAAGCCATAGCAACATCTGCTACACGACCTCGGATAATTGCCGTACATAAACCGGCTCCAATAGTTTCGTAGGCAGTTAATTGAACATTGGCAGCTTTAAGCATGGCATCGGCGGCACCAACCATCGCAGGAAATCCTCTAGTTTCCAAAAGACCTATGGCTTGATTACTCACACGACTACGATTGTACTGTTGAGCTTGATCGAGTAGTTGAGAACCAATAGGAAAGATAACTTCGAGGTTGGGGAAAGGTCGTGGGATAACTAAAGAGGATAGCAGTTGACCTTCTCGTTGAGCATGTTCCACTCCAGCTTGAACCGCAATCCGGACTTCTGCGATCGCACCTCGCACGATCGCACTACATTGACCACTACCAATTTTTTCATACCCGATGAGAGTTACTCCTGCTGCCTTGAGCATGGCATCAGCTGTGCTGACAATGACAGGAAAGCTCAGAGTAGAGACTAAACCCAAAGATGTTGCATTGAGGCGATAGTTACGGCGCGGATCACTGTTGACATCGCTATCTGTGGAGGAGAAGGTATCGCCTCTGCGCAATGGGTTTTGGGGTGCAATCCCATATCCATATTTGGATAACTCCATGACTAGACTCCTGCATTTAGTTAGTTGTTGGTTATTTGTTGTGTAGCTGTATCCAGTCTAGAGCGTCGATTTAGTAATCATCTCACCACTCATCAAGAGTTTTTTCCTGACTCCTTACTTTTGACTCGGAGACTCCTTGCCCCGAAAGCGCGTTAAGAGGCCAATAAAAGTAAATAACTTATCATACCATTAAACGTTGATTGTTACTAATTTTGCAACAAAAAAAAACCTAAATATGCAATTATAAGTAATTTTTTGATTTTCTTATAATGAAAAGATTAATTAAGTATGTTATAAACATAAAAATTGCGTTGACTTTCTTGAACTTTTTAAACATTTACTAAAGGCAAAAGATATTAGTTCAGTAAGGGCTGGAAAAAGTTATTTGAGCAAATCTACAATAACTCTACTTCAGCTTAACTATAATACTGAAGCTTGAGTGAAGTTAATTTCAGAAAACCTTGAGATAACATAGGTAAATTTGATCCACATTAGGCGTAAATTATGACTAATGATTAATTACTCCCCTTATGCAACTTGTTAATCCTTTACGTTTCCATAACCTGCGCGGCGATCTGTTCGGTGGTGTGACTGCCGCGATCGTTGCTTTACCCTTAGCACTGGCATTTGGGGTATCCTCCGGTGCTGGTGCAATTAATGGTCTTTACGGCGCTATTTTTGTCGGTCTGCTGGCTGCTCTGTTTGGCGGTACTCCCTCGCAGATTTCTGGTCCTACTGGTCCAATGACTGTAGTGATGGCTACGGTCTTTACTGCTCTGATTGCGAAAAATCCCGATACTGGTTTGGCAATGGCATTTACTGTAGTCATACTGGGCGGGATATTTCAAATCCTATTCGGGGTGCTGCGGCTAGGTAAATACATTACGCTAATGCCATATACGGTGATATCTGGTTTTATGTCCGGCATTGGCGTCATCATTATTTTCCTACAGATCGCTCCATTGCTAGGACAAGAAGGCTCCGGCAGCGTAGTGAGCTCCCTTCGCGAATTGCCAAACGTCCTCGCCAATCCTAATATCGCAGCAGCTGGTCTAGGAATACTGACGTTGGTGATTGTTTTTGGAGCGCCAGCTAGGCTCAATCGAGTGGTACCGTCACCACTGTTGGCCCTAATAGTTGGTACTTTGATTGCCACTTTTCTGCTGCCAAATGCTGGTCTCAGCTTGATTGGAGAGATCCCAACTGGTCTGCCACAACTAAATCCGCCAACATTTCAGCTAGACCAAATCAAGGATATGCTCATCTATGGGCTGATGTTGGCAACATTAGGTTCCATCGACTCCCTACTCACCTCACTGGTTGCTGACAACATTACCAGAACTCAGCATAACTCTGACCGCGAATTGATTGGTCAAGGCATTGGTAATTTAATTTCGGGATTATTCGGTGGACTACCTGGTGCAGGAGCAACAATGCGCACTGTAGTCAATGTTCGTGCTGGTGGTAAAACGCCCCTCTCCGGCATCGTCCATGGTTTAATTTTGCTGGTTATTGCCTTGGGTGCAGGAAAGCTAGTAGAGATTATTCCCCATACAATCCTGGCTGGCATTTTAATTAAAGTCGGCATCGATATTATTGACTGGAGCTTCCTCAAACGTGCTCACCGAATATCTTGGAAAGCAGCAGGAATTATGTATGGAGTCCTGTTGTTGACGGTATTTGTAGACTTGATTACTGCTGTGGCAGTTGGGGTATTCGTAGCTAATCTATTGACAGTTCAAAAACTGACTGAATGGCAGGATAGCGAAATTACAGCAACTACTACTCCCAGCGATGAGGTGCCATTAAGCCATGAGGAAAAACAGCTTTTGCTAGAAGCTCGTGGTCGTATTCTACTGTTCCGTCTTGGCGGACCAATGAGTTTTGGGGCTGCCAAATCAATTTCCCAGCGGATGACAATTGTGGAACAATACGATGTCTTGATTCTAGACCTCACCGATGTACCAATTTTAGGGGTTACTGCTTCTTTAGCGATCGAGACTATGGTTAAAGATGCTCTTGAGAAACGTCGTGAAGTGTTTATTGTCGGTGTCTCCGGTGATGTACAAAAGAGGTTGCGACGCTTGGAGATCTTGGGCAATTTACTGCCGCTAAATCGGGTCACAAATCGTCTCGATGCACTGCAACAGGCTGTTGACCTAATTAAAGGTTATCAACCAGAAGTGGGTGAATCGGAATTAAAAATGTAAGATCTGAGCACCCAAGGGGCGCGTTTTGCGCTCCTGCAAAGAATTACAGAAAGCGGCGGGGAAGCCAACTCCTTCAATGGGTTGGAGGAAATATCGCCCCGCCGCTTTGTCATTAGTCATTAGTCATTGGTCATTAGTACAAAGGACAAATGACCAATGACCAATGACCAATAAATTTCTTGCATTTACAGACATAGACTGGCATTCTAGCCAATAGAGATAAATTACAGAAAATAGTATTAACGTCGTCTTGGAAGTAAACTTAATTTATAGTGCCGGACAATCTCGTTTTCACTTTAACTTATGTAAAGCAAAGTTATTCTGCTTTTGCATCATTAATTCGTCAAGAAGGATTGCTTTGCTCAGGAAGGAGAAGTGTAGAACTTGATTCCCTAAAGTCGAGGGATAAGCCGTGCCAAGTATAATCGCTATTATCAATGGTAAGGGAGGTGTTGGGAAAACAACTACCTCAGTAAATTTGGCTGCAGCTCTTGCAGATAAAAAGCGAGTTCTTCTGGTTGATGCTGATCCTCAAGGCTCTGCAACTTGGTGGGTTGAGCGTGGTGGTACAAGTATGGGATTTGACCTGGCTCAAGAGACAGATCCAACCCTCTTGAGTAGTTTACATAAAATAGAAGGTTATGAGTTAGCAGTGGTGGATACCCCTCCAGCACTACGCTCAGAAGCCTTGGAGGCAGTGGTTGCGATCGCCGATTATCTAATTTTGCCCACGCCGCCTGCTCCGATGGACTTGGCTGTACTTATTGAAACAGTAAGGGAAGCGATCGCACCAGTGGGAGTAGCTCATCGAGTACTTCTAACTCGGGTAGACTCTCGCAGTCTCCGGGAAGCACTGGAAGCGCAAAACACCCTTAGGGAATTGGGAGTACCAGCATTCCATGCTTTTGTACGGGCATACAAAGCTCACGAACGAGCTGCGCTTGAAGGCATAGCAGTTAGTCAACTGCGAGGGGAAAACGCCCGTGAAGCTAAGGCAGACTACTGTCGTGTGGCTGATGAACTACAGCATGATTGGGAAAGCTAATGGCAAAGAAAAGTTTAAAGGACTTGCTGCATGAAGAGGTGGAAAAATCTCCACAGTTAGCAGATAAAACAGTTCCAGAAACCAACGATGATGAAAATTTAGCTCAAGATACTGAAGCAGTAGAAAAATTACCAATGAGTACCACCAAATCAATTAGTAATCTTACGAAAGCTCAATTGCAAGCAACTGTGACTGAGTTAAGAGCCGCTTTAAAGGAAACTCAAGAGGCTCTAGAAGAAGCACAAAATCAGCCAGAAAATTTATTTAATTTGCAAGAAGCTCTCCAAGAATCACAAAAAAGGGAAGCCTCTCTCAAAGAAGAAGTTACTCAGTTGCAAACAGATTTAGAACAGCAGACAAAAGCTGTACAGAAGCTTGAGCAAGAACTCAAGAAAATGAATCAGATTAAAAAAGAATTTGATGAAGCCAAGAAAGCGGCTATTCAACTAGCAGCAACCAATGAAAAACTGACCCAGGAAGTTAATAAATTTAAAAAACAAAATGAAGACGTCAAATTACAGACTCAGAAGGTGCCAAATCAGAGCTTAGTACCTCACAACCCAGCAAGACGCAACCCAGCAAGACCAATTGAAAAAGAATCTGAGAAGCCTGCTGATTTTGCCAACAATACTTGGTTACTTTAAGGGATAATTTAGGAGGCAGTCCTGATGAAAAAAATTTTTTTCACCACCATGCATGAAAATCCCTCTCTCCGCGTCTCCGCGTCCCCGCGTCCCCGCGTCTCTTTCAAGTCAGGAGGCAGGAGGCGGTAGGAAATATTGTTTCTCCTATTTTTATTGGGGGCTCTGAAGAAACACTCTTTCGGAGTGAAGGTGTGGGATATCGATTGTGGAACTGGCATCTTGCCAGTTATGCTCTGAAGAAACAACTCACAAGGGAAGAGATAGGATAGGGAGCAAGTCTTCAAAGTCCCTCTCTCAGGTTTGGGAGAGGGATTTAGGGTGAGGGCAAAACAGCACGTAAAGTTAGATATCTCAAATGCCCCAGCGAAACATTTTGTAACAAATAAAAAAACTTACCCAGTGTAACATTAATTTGACAAAATACCCTCATTATTCTATATCAGCAATTTTTTCGCACCATCCCCCCATAAAACTCACCCTATAGAAATACCTCAACTCAGCTTTATGACTCAACCTCCCTCTAGACGCCGCTTTCTGCAACTCGCTGGCTTAACTGCTGTGGGATTTGGCTCAACCCTTGTGTTGCCACG
>Ga0207422_1001924_pt1 | contig 33107 bp, 33 predicted proteins | sample MarCyaLeptolynsp_FD_187757 | JGI IMG/M metagenome (GOLD analysis project Ga0207422, IMG submission 187757) | Marine cyanobacterial communities from Panama - species 1 Leptolyngbya sp. (SPAdes) | ecosystem: Environmental > Aquatic > Marine > Unclassified | place: Panama: Panama City | collected... | reverse complement strand
GTCGTCGAAGCAGACAACCGTCTTGGCTCTGCGGAGCAACGTGTGCCCCGGACAGGGCGCTTACGTACTGCGGTCCAGCAGCGAATGCAAGGGACTTTTTGAACTTTTTTTCAAGGAACTGTCACACAGAACCGAAACGCCCGGAATTTGCAGGGACTTGGTATTTGGCGCCCCGGGCCATGCGCAAACTCGGTCGGTCAGGACCGGCGGTCCGGCACCTTGAGGCGGAAGCAGGCTCCCGGACTGGTTTCGTCGAGATGGATGGTCCCGCCGTGGGCCTTCAACAGCTCCGCGACGATCGCAAGGCCGAGACCCACACCACCCTTTTTCGAACCGCTGTGGAAAGCCTTGAAGAGCGCTTTCTTGGTGTTTTCCGGTATCCCTGGCCCCGTGTCGGAAATGATGACGTGCACGCAGTCATCGTCCCGAACCGCGTCCAGCGTGATCCGGCGGACCAGTGCTTCGTCCTTTTCCGCTTCCAGCGCCTGGAGGGCGTTGCGGACGAGATTGAGCAGGACGCGGAAAATCTGCTCCGGATCGGCGTCGATCTCGATGTGATCGGGAACCTTGTTCTCGAACGCCACCGTTTCGTGGTCCGGAAGGCCGAGAACATCGGCGACGTCCTCTCCGACCCGCTGAAGGGCAAGCAGGCGGCGTTGCGGCGGACGTTCCTGGGCCTTGCCGTAGGACATCACCGCCTGGGTGTAACCGACGGCCCGGTCGAGCGTCGCCAGGATTTTTGGCGCAAGACGACTGACCGTCGGATCCGGCACGTGTTCCAGGCGCTCCAGGAAGAGCTGAGCGGAGGCCAGCAGATTGCGCAAATCATGGTTGATCTTGGAAACGGCGAGACCGAGATCGGCCAGTCTCTGTTTCTGGTGCAGTGCCCGCGACAGCGCTTCTTCCATCGCCGCCAGGCGGATTTCAGCGTCACCGAGTTCATCCTTGCGCCCGCTCACGGCAATGATCCGCGAGGTGTCCTCAGGGTTTTCGGCAAACCGTTCCATCGACGTGGTCAACCGCCGCAACGGGCGGATGAACAGCGCGCGCAGGGTTATGTAGACCAGACTTGCCGTGATGCCGGATATCACCAGGGACAGAGCCAGGATGCGGCCGGAAAAGGCCAGCATGTCCTGTTGCAGCAGACTGACCGGCAAGACAATGTCTACCCGTTCGGTATGTCCCATCTGGCCAAGCCCGACCACACGCATCACGCCATCACCTCGATAGGTCAGGATCTGGAAGCTGCCGACAATCGACGAAAATGGATTTACCTTTGCCATGTCGACGACGATATCGACGTCTGTCGGGACGTCGTTCATGGCAATCAGGCTGCGCCGGGAGCCCTGATCAAGGGAAATGGCAACGGCGCCGGTTGTCTGGAGAAGCTGCTCCTGCAGACGCGGTGCGATCGTGCTGGTCTCAGCCAGGACCGAGGCTGCCACGCCGGCGGTGGTCAGGCGGTCCATCAGCCATGTGTTGCGGTAGTTGGCGATCGAGGGCACGTAGATGAAGACCTCGGACAACATCACGAAAACCACCGTCAGCAGCAGCAGTTTTCCCGACAGACCGCCGAGCCGGTGCCGGTCCGGACGGTCGCCGCGACCGGCCGGTGCACCCGATTCACTGGAGGGGACTGCAGCGCCTTCCGGCGCACCCTCATGCTTCATGTCCTGTCGTCCCAAATATCGTTGCGCCTCATGGCACTGCCTGCAATGACCTATCCAAATTTACGCAATATACCGATAAGCGTCCGTATCCAATTTTTCTTTGGCAGATCCGCATAGTACGAAATTGCGGCACGGCGCACCAGTTCGCCAAGTGTCGGATAAGGCGCAACAAATCCCGCAAGGTCTTTCATCGTCATCTTCTTCGAAAGCGCCAGCGACAGAAGGTTCAGGATCTCGCCTGCCTGAGCGCCGACAATGTCGGCTCCCGCCAAACGTCCGCCCGGACCGACAATCAGTTTCAGGCGTCCCTTGGTCACGCCCTCCGCCTGGGCCCGGTCGTTGCCGGCATATTCGGCGCTCAACACCTTGACGGCACCGCTGTAGGCTTTCTTGGCCTCGATTACGGTCATGCCAATGTGGCCGATTTCCGGCGAGGTGTAGGTCACCCACGGCACGATGGTGTTGTTCATGCTGACCGGCATCCGAAAAAGGATCGACCGAATGACGAGGCCCGCCTGGTAACCGGCAACGTGGGTGAACTGCAAACCACCCGCCACATCGCCGATCGCGTAGACCTTGCGGTTGGTTGTGCGCAGACCCTTGTCGACCTTGATTCCCTTCGGGTCATATTCGATCCCGGCCGCCTCCAGTCCCAGCCCGTCCACATTCGGCGCTCTGCCCGTGGCAACCAGCAGGTGGCTGGCTTCTGTTTCAACGGGCGTCCCGTCTCCGGTTTTCGCTACGATCTTGACCCCGTCGCCGGCTGCTTCAACCCGCTCAACGGCTGTTTCCTCGAGGATCTCGATTCCCTCTTCCTTCAGCGAATCCAGGACAATTTCAGCAAGCTCCGGATCATCCTTGCCAAGGGCCTTCATTGCCTCGAAGACGGTCACCTTCGCGCCCAGACGGCGATGCGCCTGGGCCATTTCCAAACCGATCGGACCGCCCCCGATGATCGCCAGATGGGAAGGTGCCTCTCGCAACTCGAACAGCGTTTCGTTGGTGAGATAGGGAACCTCATCCAGTCCGGGGATCGGCGGAACGAAAGCAGTTGAGCCTGTCGCGACCACAAAACGCCGCGCTCTGATTCTTTTGCCACCGACCTCGACCGTGTCCGGACCGGTGAAGGTGGCATGATCGCGCAGAACCTTGACACCCAACCCTTCGAAACGGTCTTGAGAATCATGCGGCTCGATCGCGGCAATAACGCTTCTGACGTGATCGTTGGCCGCTGCAAAGTCGATTTCCTGACCGGCAGAATGAATGCCGAACTGTTCGTTCCAGCCGCTGCTCGAGGCGGCCTTGGCCGCAGCCAGCAGCGCCTTTGAAGGCACACAGCCATAGTTCAGGCAATCCCCGCCCATCAGGCCCTTTTCGATCAGGACCACGTCAACACCGAAAGCCGCAGCGGCGGCAGCGACAGACAGTCCGCCTGAACCGGCACCGATCACACAAATATCCGGGGTCAGCATGTCTGCCATGGAGGGCTCCTGTTCGAGCAAGTGAAACGCAGTCGGACCGATCTTAGACGAGCCGTCAGCGAGAGCGGACTTTTTTCAGCACCACCGGAATGAGGCTGGCGATCCCAAGTGCAAAGAAAGCGGCCAGCAGTTGCGGGGTCACCAGAGCCGAAATCTCAACCTCACAGGTGCCCGCAGCGGCGCAGCCGGGGTTGGCCGCTTCCTGTGCTTCAATGACACTGTCCAGCCCGGAGCCGATGAACGCAAAGGCAAAGGTCCCCGGAATGATGCCGATGAAGGTGGCCAGCGCGTATGTCGGAAGCCGCATCTGGAAGATCGCCGGCGCGATGTTGACCAGCCAAAACGGAAAGACCGGGGTCAACCGCAAAAACAGCAGGTAGCTGAACCCTTCGGTGCGGAACCCTTCGGCAAGCCGTGCCAGGAAAGGACCGGCTCGTTTGGTCAAAACCTCCCCGAAAGACGACCGGGCCACGAGGAAAACAGCGCAGGCCCCAAGAGTCGCTCCGATTACCGTTGCCATGCCGCCGACCACCCAGCCGAACAGAAACCCGCCGGCGATGGTTAAAAGCGAGGCGCCGGGAAAGGACAGGGCGACACATGCGACATAGACAGCAAGAAAGGTGAAAATCGCCAAAGCGAAATTCTGATCGACAAACCCGAACAGATCCTGCCGCTGCATGATCAGGTTGGAAAGCGTCAGCTTGTTGTGCAGTCCTTGCGAAAACGCAACAGCCATCAGCACCACAAGGATGGCGAGCGGCAGCCACTTTTTAATCCGGCTGAATACCGAAGCTTTCACCGGTGCTTCGGCTACCGGTTCCGTTTCCTTCGGCCCTGTCATGGTGTCAGCCTTGTCCCCCAGCATTTCCAATCCCATCAACTCGTCAAACCCGTTGGTTCTTATTGCCGCCACAGTGTTCTCTTAGCCAGATGTACCTTAAACCTCGTAAAAAGAACCGTGCATCACTGATAAGTGACGCCATGGTGTTGCGTGTTCACCTGTGCGTGAACCGGAAATGGCCCGAGATTCTTGCCGCAGAACGTTGACTTGAAGCGGCGCGGCGCTTATAAGCGCGCTCGACCGGGACACGCATTCGGACCCAAGGCTTTTCAAGCCGCGCTCTTCCAGCGCTTCGAGTGCTTCCTCCAAAGAATTTATAAATGAACAAGGGCCGCGCAGAAATCCGCGCGGGGAAGAACAATGAAGCGTACGTATCAACCGAGCCGTCTTGTCCGCAAGCGCCGCCACGGATTCCGCGCACGTATGGCCACCAAAAACGGCCGTCAGGTGCTTGCTCGCCGCCGTGCAAAAGGCCGCAAGAGCCTCAGCGCCTGATCGGCGACCAGCGCGCAGTGCGCCGGGTTGGCGGCTGCAGCCAACACCAATCCGCCGCCATGGACACTTTGAAAAAGCGCTCCGAATTCCTGGCGGTCGCCAAAGGCGGCCGGTTGGGTCGGCGCGCTTTCGTCGTTCAGGGATTGCAACGGGACACTGAAGACGCAGCGCGCGTTGGCTACACAGTCACCAAAAAGACCGGCAATTCGGTCATGCGCAGCCGCATCAAACGGCGGCTCAGGGCAGCCGTTGCCGAACTGAAAGCGGGCGACATTCCAAAAAAAGCCGATTTTGTGCTTGTCGCACGCGATTCAGCGCTCACTCTTCCCTTTCAAAAACTCGTCGCAGACCTTAAGTCTGGCCTTAGCCAAGTGCTGGATCCGGAAACACCGCGCGGACGGGGAAAACCGCGCCGGGGTAATCGGACGTCGCAACCGACACCGCGCAGGAAACAGGGGTAACTCCAGTTGATTTCTGAAAACCGAAACACGATCCTGGCCATCGTCTTGTCCCTGATTGTTCTGCTGGCCTGGCAGTACTTTATCGCAGGACCGCAATTGGAGCGCCAGCAGGCGGCCGTCGAGGCGCAGCAACAGGCTGAGGCCGCCCGCCAGGCTGCCGGAACAGGCGCCAACCCGGACGCTCCTCAACCATCCGCGACGACAGGGGGCAATGCGGCCCTTCCGGCACAGGGCGCTGGTCAGCCGACCGTCTTTGCAAACCGGGCACAGGCTGTTGCCGCAAGCAAGCGCGTCGTCATCGATACTCCGCGCCTCGAAGGGTCGATCAATCTGTCGGGCGCCCGCCTCGACGACCTGCGCCTGAAGGACTATCACGAGACAGTCGACAAGAGCAGCCCGACCATTGCGCTGTTCTCGCCGAAGGGAAGCCCTGATCCCTATTATACGGACTACGGCTGGGTTGCCGACCCGGGCGCCAATGTGACCCTGCCCGGACCCGATACGGTCTGGAGCGCAGAGGGGAACGCCACCCTAACGCCGGCGACCCCGCTGACACTGACATGGGATAATGGTGAAGGCCTGACGTTCAAAAGGACCTTCTCCGTCGATGAGAATTACCTGTTCACCGTCGAGCAGTCCGTCGACAACAGTTCCGCCGAAACCATCACGCTTTATCCATATGGCCTGATTGCACGAAAAGGCATTCCGGAGACCACCGGGATCTGGATCCTTCACGAAGGCCTGCTGGGTGTTTTCGGTGAGGAAGGTCTTCAGGAGATCGACTATTCCGACCTTGAGGAGGAAGGCGATGTCCGTCCGGCAAAAGTCGACAACGGCTGGCTCGGCATCACCGACAAGTACTGGGCGGCAACGCTTATCCCGGTTCCCGGTCAGGAGTTCCAGCCAAGCTTCAGCCACTCGAATGTCACCGGCAACTTCCAGGCCGATTATCTGGGCAGCGGCGTCGCAGTTCCTGCCGGAGGTTCAGCGGATACCAGCTCCTATCTCTTCGCCGGCGCGAAGGAAACAAAGCTGATCGACGGCTACGAGGAAACGCTCGGCGCCAACCGGTTCGAGCTTTTGATCGACTGGGGCTGGTTCTACTTCCTGACCAAGCCGATGTTCTTCGCGCTAGACTACTTCTTCCACCTGCTCGGCAACTTCGGTGTCGCCATTCTCGTGGTGACAGTGATCATCAAGCTGATCTTCTTCCCGCTGGCGAACAAGTCTTACGTCTCCATGAGCAAGATGAAGCTCGTGCAGCCGCAGATGACCGAAATCCGGGAGACTTACAAGGACGACCGGCAGAAGCAGCAACAGGCGTTGATGGAGCTCTACAAGAAGGAAAAGATCAATCCCCTGGCCGGCTGTCTGCCGATCCTGATCCAGATCCCGGTCTTCTTCGCGCTCTATAAGGTTCTCTTCGTTACCATCGAAATGCGCCATGCGCCCTTCTTCGGCTGGATCCAGGATCTTTCTGCACCGGACCCGACCTCGCTCTTCAATCTGTTCGGGCTGATTCCCTGGGATCCGCCACAGCTTCTGATGCTTGGCGTCTGGCCGCTCCTGATGGGCATCACGATGTTCATCCAGATGAAAATGAACCCCACACCGCCCGATCCAACCCAGCAGATGATCTTCACCTGGATGCCGGTGGTATTTACCTTCATGCTGGCCTCATTCCCGGCCGGTCTCGTGATCTACTGGGCCTGGAACAACTTCCTGTCGATCACCCAGCAATACGTGATCATGCGCCGCCAGGGGGCGAAGGTGGAACTCTGGGACAATCTGGGGGCTATGTTCAAACGAAAGAAACCGGCCTCGGACGACGAGGCTGACAAGGCCGAAAAGAGCTGATACAACCCAAGGCCTCGCCATCCGGCGGGGCCTTTCGATTTGACTGGAAACACACGGGAGCCTGCAATCCGATGATCCGATGAAGCAAGACCTAATCCGCAAGGCGAAGCCGCCGACCGGCAGGTCGAATGCGTTCAGCAACGCTAAATCTCTTCCCTTGATTCTTGCTTACCGGAGGTCTCATGCACGGCCCGTCCCCAGACACGCTTCATCCGTTCCACGGCGAAAACCATACCGTCTTCCTGAAGAACGTCATCACTCGCCCAAACATCGAGGTGGGCGATTACACCTACTATCATGATTTCAAGAACGCGCTCGATTTCGAAAACCGGAACGTACGCTACCATTTCGACAACATCGGCGATCGGCTGAGGATTGGAAAATTCTGCGCGTTGGCCTGCGGAACCAACTTCATCATGAATGGTGCCAATCACGCCATGACCGGGTTTTCCACCTATCCTTTCCATATCTTCGCGCAAGAGTGGATGGAAAAGTTCGATCCGGAAACGATCTTCGGACATTTGCGCGGCGACACGATCGTCGGCAATGACGTCTGGTTCGGGACCAATTCCACCGTAATGCCCGGGGTCACGATCTGCTCGGGAGCCATCATCGGCGCGCATGCTGTCGTGGCCTCCGACGTTCCGCCCTATGCGGTTGTCGTCGGCAACCCGGGCCGTGTCGTGCGCCTCAGGTACGACGAGGCAACGGTCGAGCGTCTCCTCGAAATTGCCTGGTGGAACTGGCCCATCGAAAAGGTCACCCGCCACCTGCCCGAGATCTGGGGAGCGGATATCGACGCGCTGGAGAACGCTTGCGCGGACGGTGAAAGCGGTCTCGACGCCAGCCAGAAGGCAAGTTAAAAGCGCCCCATGAGCGACGAACAAACCTATTCGAAGGAAGACCTGGAAGCGGGCCGGCTGCTGTTTGCCCGCCCCTGGGAATTCCTGACCAGTGTCACCGACATGTCCAATCTGCCGCCGGCAGCAGGCGCGGAGATTGCCTTTGCCGGTCGCTCCAATGTCGGCAAATCCAGCCTGATCAACGCCCTGACAGGGCGCAAAGGACTGGCGCGCACCTCCGCCACTCCCGGCCGGACCCAGATGCTGAACTTCTTCGTCGCACCGGACACGCCGCTGACGATCGTCGACATGCCGGGTTACGGTTACGCCCAGGCACCAAAGGAGCTGGTCGAAGCGTGGACGGCGCTTGTGTTCTCGTATCTGCGCGGACGCCCGAACCTCAGGCGGGTGATCCTGCTGATCGACAGCCGGCACGGCATCAAGAAGAACGATCTTGAAACCATGGATCTGCTCGACAAGGCGGCGGTCGTCTACCAGGTGGTGCTGACAAAGTCCGACAAGATCAAACCAACCCAGTTGACGCGCCTGATTGCAGACACCCAGGCGGCGCTTTTGAAGCGCGTCGCGGCGCATCCTTTGATCATCGCGACCTCTTCGGAGAAAAACAAAGGCATTGACGAGTTGAAGGCTGAACTCTGCCTTCTTGCCAATCAGTAAGCCGTGATGGTTTCGCACGGGCGCGAGAATTGTGAAGACCCGGCAAACCGGTTATAGCAGGGTTCTTCTGCACGTCTTTTGAGCATTCTAGTTGAGTAAAGCCTCTCGATGACAAACCCCGACATGTCCAGCCGCGCACATATCATCGCCCATGCCCTGCCCTATATGCAGCGCTACGACGACAAGACCGTGGTGGTGAAGTACGGCGGCAACGCCATGGGTAATGCTGAACTCGGCCAGGCCTTTGCACGCGACATCACGCTGCTGCGCCAATCGGGCGTCAATCCGGTGGTCGTGCATGGCGGTGGCCCGCAAATCGGCAAGATGCTCCAGCGGCTCAACATTGTCAGCGAATTCAAGGGCGGGCTCCGCGTCACCGACAAGGCGACGGTCGAGGTCGTTGAAATGGTCCTCGCCGGGGCAATCAACAAGGAAATTGTCCAGATGATCAATGCGGAAGGCGGCCGGGCGGTCGGCCTTTGCGGCAAGGACGGCAATCTGGTCACGGCCCGCAAGCTCAACCGGACAGTCGTCGATCCGGACAGCAATATCGAAAGCGTTGTCGATCTCGGCTTCGTCGGCGAGCCCTCAAGCGTCGATCCGACCGTTCTTCGGCTGGTTCTGAAGGAAGCCATCATTCCGGTGGTTGCACCGGTCGCTCATGGCGAGGACGGCGAGACCTACAACATCAATGCCGATACGGCAGCGGGTGCGATCGCCGGATCGCTAAATGCCAAGCGTCTTTTGTTCCTCACAGATGTTCCAGGTGTCCTCGACAAGGAAGGCAACCTGATCAAGCAGCTCACCGTCGCCGCGGCGCGTGACCTTATGGCAGACGGGACTATATCGGGTGGAATGATACCAAAAGTCGAAACCTGCATTGAAGCTCTGGATCGGGGCGTTGAAGGTGTTGTTATCCTGAACGGCAAAGTTCCGCACGCGGTGCTCCTGGAGCTCTTTACCGATGGCGGCGCGGGGACGTTGATCCGCCCGTGACCGGAAAACGCATCCTGCCCGCTGAGGGCCAGCACGCACACCGCCAAGACCTCAGGGTCTTCAAGGGCGTCGAGGCCTGGGTCTTCGACCTGGACAATACGCTTTACCCCCACGAGGCGGACCTCTTTTCCCAGATCGACGACCTGATCGCGCTTTACGTTCAAAAGGTTCTGGACCTGAACCGATCGGATGCCATGGCGCACCAAAAGGCGCTTTATCACGAATATGGCACGACGTTGCGCGGGCTGATGACCACCCAGAACATCGATCCGGACGACTATCTCAACTTCGTTCATGATATCGACTATTCCGGGCTTGACCCCAATCCCGAGCTTGGCAAGGCAATCGAGTCGCTTCCGGGCAAGAAATTCATCTTCACCAACGGCGACCGGCCGCACGCGGAACGCACAGCTGCGGCCCTCGGCATTTCCGAGCATTTCGAGGATATCTTCGATATCGTCTCCGCCGACCTTGTGCCGAAGCCGAACCGGGAGACCTACGACAAGTTTATCGGCCTGACCGGCATCTCTCCCGCCCGTGCCGCCATGTTTGAGGACCTGCCCAAAAACCTGAAAGTGCCGCACCAGCTCGGCATGCGTACAGCCCTGATCGTGCCGACGGGTTCGCGCGAAGTGTTTCAGGAAAGCTGGGACCTTGAAGGCGATCCCTATCCGCATGTGGATTTTGTCACGGAAGATCTGACGGGGTTTCTGAAGGCTGTCTTGGGCGCTTTGCGGTAATCGAACTCGGCAATTTCCCTAAGCAAAGCATCTCCGTTCCGAGCCGAACGGTCTGAAAACGCGTCTATGGCTCATCCTTCGAGACAGCGCAGTGCGCTTCCTCAGGATGAGACCGTGCGTGCAGCAGGGCTGCCTTGGTTTTCACTGGTCTCTTCAAAAGCTCTCCTGAGGCGCTACACATAAAGTCCTCATCCTGAGGAAGGCCGCAGGCCTGTCTCGAAGGATGGGCCGTGAGCGCCAATAAGGTCATTTCTCAAAGAACAAAGCCGTTGTTCAACGAGGAGCAGAGCGAAGGTTCTCCTTTCGCAGGAACTGCACTAAATTGAGAAAAACTCAACCAGCGGACTCTTTCCTTCCATGGCCTCCTTACGCGCACTTCACGCATTTTCCCTGCTCGCCCGTCATGGCCGCGCGGCGATTGCGGCCGAAAAGCTCGGTGTGTCGCCGTCAGCTTTGTCGCACCTCATGCGCAAGCTTGAGAGCGAACTTGGGGCAACGCTGGTCAACCGGGATGGCCGCGGGCTCTCGCTGACCGAGGAAGGGCAGCGCCTGGCGCTCAGCCTCGGCGATGCCTTCGACCGGATCGAAGAGGCCGTGGACAGTTTCAAGCGGCGCGGCCGAACCGAACTCAGGATCAGCACAGTCTCGACCTTCGCCACCCGGTGGCTGATCCCCAGGCTGCCGGACTTTCAAGCTAGTCAGCCCGATGTGGAACTGCTTCTGTCCGCATCGACTCGCATGGTGGACCTTGACCGGGAGAATTACGACTGCGCCATTCGGCTCGGGACCGGCAATTGGCCGAGCGTTGAGAGCCATCTTCTTTGGAAAGAACATCTCGCAGTGGCAATGGCGCCGAGCCTGTTGGGTGACAAGGATCCATCGGACCCGGAGGCTTTGACAGGTCTGCCGCTGCTGCACAGTTCCGCGCGGCGGAGCGACTGGACCGAATGGCTCCAGGAAGCCGAGTTGAGCCATCCCGACGTCAATTCCGGCACGGTGCTGCAAAGCCGGGACCTTGCAATCCAGGCTGCCATTGCCGGCATGGGGGCCATCGTGATCGATCGGCGCTTTGTTTCGCAGGAACTCGATGCAGGACACCTGATTTCCCCGGACTGGACGGTGCTCGAACTGGAAACCGGCTACTGGTTTGTCAGGTCCCCGGCGCGGACCCTGACGCGGCCCGTCGCCGCGTTTCGCGACTGGCTTTACGGGGCAACAGCCGGCGCTATGTAACGCTGCTTTTCAGCGGACGCTGAGGAGCAAATCGCCGAGGGTCTTGGCACTTTCAGTCGCCTTGTCGCCATGAAGTGGCCAGTCCTGCATCAGGCCTTCGATGATCAGGGCGATTTCTCCGCTCCGCTCCGGAAGTCCGGACAATACCGCGATCTTCTGTGCGACTTCCGTCTTGTGTCTTCCAAGCAGGGCACGAAGACGTTCGTTGTGCGGCGCGGAGGCAACTGCTGCGTGGAAAAGACATCCATGCGCCGCCTCTTCGGCCATCCAGCGTGCAACACGGTCAAACACGACATGCAAGATGGGCTCGTCGTCCGCTGGCATGTCTGAAAAAACCAGGTCCATGTAACGGCCATGCCTGTGTTCCAGGGCACTCAGCACCATTTCCTCTCGCGAAGGCATGTACTTATAGAGTGTCCTGAGGCTGACACCAGCGGCCTCGCGCAGGCTGTCGATGTTCGGCTCGGCGAACCCGTTCTCCGCGAACGCCCTCTCCAGTCCGGCGGCGATCCTGGTTTTTGTGTCGGTCATGGTTGACGGGGTAGAACAAATGCTCTACCCGAGCAAGTAGAACAATCATTCTACCGGAGAACTTCCCGTGCCCATCCCAGAAAAAATGCATGGTGTCGTCCTGACCGGGCATGGCGGCCCCGATAAGCTTCAATGGCGCGATGATCTCGAAACGCCGCGCCCGGGGCCCGGCGACGTTCTCGTTCGGGTGCTGGCAGCAGGGGTCAACAACACTGACGTCAACACGCGTATCGGCTGGTATTCGAAGGGAGACAATGAGGCAGAAGATGCGGCCTGGACAGGCGTCGCTCTCAAGTTGCCGTTGATCCAGGGCGCAGACGTGTGTGGAACGATCGTTGCTGTTGGCGAAGGCGTCGACCCGTCCCGGATTGGTCAGCGTGTCTTGATCGAACCCTGTCTGGTGGAGGCGGGAGGCGAGCAGCTTGCTTCACCGTGGTATTTCGGATCTGAATGCAACGGTGGCTTTGCCCAGTTCACGAAAGTGGCCGCGCGCCACGCCTATGCGATCACCTGCGATCTGGGCGATGCCGAACTCGCCTCGTTTCCCTGTTCCTATTCAACAGCGGAAAACATGCTTGAACGGACCGGCGTGAGAGCAGGAGACACAGTTTTCGTCACCGGAGCGTCTGGAGGCGTCGGATCGGCGGCGATCCAGCTGGCCAAAGCCAGAGGCGCCACTGTCATCGCAGTGACAAGTCCTGCCAAATCCGGCGCATTGCTTGAGCTCGGCGCAGACCGGACACTCAACAGGGACGCGGATTATGCAAGCGTGCTCGGGGCCAACTCGGTAGACGTCGTTATCGATCTTGTCGCCGGTGAAAAGTGGCCTTTGCTTCTCGAAATCCTGAAACCCAAAGGGCGCTATGCAGCATCAGGTGCGATCGGCGGCCCGATGGTCACACTCGATGTCAGGACGCTCTATCTCAAGGACCTCAGTTTCTTTGGCTGCACGGTTCTGGAACCACAGGTTTTCGGAAACCTGGTTGCGCGCATCGAACGCAAGGAAGTCCAGCCGCTGGTCGCTGAGACCTATCCTTTGAAAGAGATTTCTGCCGCGCAAGAAGCCTTTGGCCAAAAGGGGCATATTGGCAAGATTGTTCTGGAAGTGGCCTGAACCGCTTAGTGTTGTCGCTGAACTCGGCACGGTTGCGCATCAGCGCGATCATACGCCTCATCCAAGCAGGATAATTCCAATCACTGCGGCGACAATCAGCAGGCATCCGACGATTTCCGAGCGGGAGATCACTTCTTTGAAGACCAGCCAGGAGGCAAGGAAGGTGAAAACCAGCTCGATCTGGGCAAGCGCACGGACATAGGCGACGTTCTGCAGCGTCATGGCGGTAAACCAACCGATGGACCCGGCAACACCGGAGGCCCCGACCCAGATTGCGGCACGCCAGGCTCTCAGGCTGGCGTGCAATTCCTCCGGCTCGCGAAAAACCATCCAGATCGACATCGCACATGTTTGAAACAGCGTCGCATAGACCAGGGCGGTTGCGGCCTGCATGGCAACCGTCGTCCCATCCAACGACAAAGATGCAGTTCGGTAAGCAACCGCCGAAGCTCCGAAAAAGGCGGCCGACGCCAGCCCGATCAGAGCGGGCCGGCCAAAGAGCGACGAGCGCACCGCTGATAACGTCAAGGGAACGCGTGCCAGCGAAATAATGATGACGCCGGCAATGCCGACCATGATGCACAGAGCAACGACCAGGGAGACGTGCTCGCCGAGTACGACCAGTCCGAACAATGCTGCCTGGATCGGTTCGGTCTTGGAATAGGCCGTTCCGACGGCGAAGTTGCGAAAAGAAAACAGGTAGATCAACAGGAACGTCGCGATAATCTGCGCCAGCCCACCGAGCGCACCGGCGACCAGCAACGTGGTTGTCGGGCTTGGCAGAGGGTTCTCGAAGACAAAGTGAAGGACCGCGGCGTAGAGAAGCGCAAATGGCACCCCGTAACCAAAGCGGACAAAGGTCGCGCCGGTGTTCCCGAGCCGGCCCTTCAGATGCTTCTGCATTGCCGTGCGCAGGTTCTGGCAAAATGCTGCAAAGGTTGTGATCGGGATCCACAGTTCCACGATGACAGCCGCTTCCCTCAGTTGACGTCACATCATCTTACGCCTTCTCAAGACGGCAAAAACTAGCGAAAACGGAAAGGATCGCATTATTTTTTCTCAACTAGATTCAAGAAGCAAACTACGCGTGCACGACTGAATTCCAAAAGTTTGAGGTTTGTCATCCCGGCTGAAGATTGCACAACATCTTCCTCATCCTGAGGAAGTGCGAAGCGCTGTCTCGAAGGATGGGCGGCATACTCCGAAGTGCGCGACCCATCCTTCGAGACGGACCCGACGGTCCTCCTCCGGATGAAGGGGGTGTTAGCAAAGAAGGTATCGTTCCACACCACCTAAGGGCGCATACGGAAAGTTCCGAGCAAGTCCGAAGCTGAAATCAATAGAAACAGCCCCGGAAGCGGCAGAACCGAGATCCGGGACCGGGGACGCGGCACCGGCGAACACTTCCCGCAAAGTTTCCACTTCAGACCCACCGATCCCGCATCACGCGAGGCTTAGCTTTGATGACTGTCGAAACATCGCTCACGCCAGCCAGTCGCGCTGGCTATGTCGCCCTCAGAACACTTGGCAGCCGCCCTGTGCTTGACAGGGATCGGTCCGGCGGCTTAGGTCCGCGCACAAATTGTTAACGCCGGAGACCTCTGTCAGATGACCCATGATCTCGCCGCCCTGTCCCAAATCATCGACGCGGCTTTCGAAGACCGTGCTTCCATTGAAACCTCGACGACCGGCGAGATCCGGGATGCAGTGGAAACCACGCTGAACCTTCTCGACCGCGGCGAGTTGCGCGTTGCAGAAAAGAAGGATGGAGACTGGGCCGTCAATCAGTGGGCCAAGAAAGCCGTTCTCCTGTCTTTCCGTCTCAACCCGATGGAAGTCATCAAGGGCGGGCCGGGTCAAGCGGTCTGGTGGGACAAGGTGCCTTCCAAATTTGACAGCTGGGGTGGCTCGGATTTCGAAGATGCAGGCTTTCGCGCGGTTCCCAACTGCACCGTGCGCCGCTCGGCCTTTATCGGCAAGGGCGTGGTCTTGATGCCGTCTTTCGTCAATCTCGGCGCCTATGTGGACGAAGGCACAATGGTCGACACCTGGGCAACCGTCGGGTCCTGCGCACAGATCGGCAAGAACGTGCACCTTTCCGGCGGCGTTGGCATTGGCGGCGTTCTGGAGCCCCTGCAGGCCGGCCCGGTCATTATCGAGGACAATTGCTTCATCGGCGCCCGTTCGGAGGTCGTTGAAGGCTGCATCGTGCGGGAAGGGTCCGTCCTGGGCATGGGCGTCTATATCGGCCAGTCGACCCGTATCGTGAACCGGATGACAGGCGAAATCAGTTACGGCGAAGTGCCGCCATATTCTGTCGTGGTCGCAGGTTCCATGCCGACCTCGAGCCTGATGGGCAACGGTGAGGCTGCACCGAACCTTTATTGCGCGGTTATCGTGAAAACGGTCGATGAAAGAACCCGCTCGAAAACGGCCATCAACGAATTGCTGCGCGACTGATCGATTCAGATCGTTGAACCTGAACAAACCCCGCCTCTCCGAAGGCGGGTTTTTTTTTGGTTTCAGATGTTCCAGAGAATGCCGACGACCTGGGCGATCACGAGCGAGAGCAGAATGTCGAGGACCACGACCCCGATGGCCAGACTGATTGTGGCCTGCAATGCGATCCGCGCAACCAGAAAGCGGTACCAGAGCAAAACGACGACGCAGGTCAAATAGAGCAGCACCGTTATTCCCAGCGGGAAAATGCCGAGCAGGTAAAGAATGTAGGTCAGCATGAAAGGAATCGAGGCCAGCAAACTGGTCCAGTTCCGGACCACCACATAGGGCACGTAGCGGTGTGAAATGCCGATAGGCGCGGCAATGAGCGCCAGGATAACCGGCAGCGCAATCCAGTCGATGCCGTGACCGAACGCCTGAGCCGTCCAGAAGGCATTGTTGGGAAAGCCCTCCGGGTGATAGCGGTTTTCCACGAGATAGAGCTGCTTTTCGTAGAGGCCGGCCAGCATGTACGCGGGAACCAGCAAAAAGAAGACCTGGAAGGAACGCCAGAAGCCATGGATGGACTGGTCGAAGAATGCCATGCCTTCGGGCCGGTTGCGCAACAGCAACCAGGACCCGTCCAGCGCCGCCCGGATTTCGTTCATGCTGATCAAGATCAAGCTGCTCCCGAAGCCTTCGAAAAGTAACTGACCAGGAATCGTTTATAGATCGCTGTCAGCCGGTCAAGATCCTCGACATTCACGCATTCATCAACCTTGTGCATGGTCTGCCCGACAAGGCCGAACTCAACCACAGGGCAATAGTTCTTGATAAACCGCGCATCGGACGTGCCGCCACCGGTCGACAATTCCGGAACGCGCCCTGTCTCAGCCTTTACGGCGGTCCCCAGTGTCTCGATCAGTCTTTCGTCCTTTGTCAGAAAAGATTCGCTGGCGTCGCGCTTGAATTCAATGTCGAGCTTCAGATCGCCGAGATCCACCGCTTCAAGCGTCTGCAGAATTTTCGCCTTCAGGCTCTCCAAAGTCCATTCGTCATTGTAGCGGATATTGAAGCGGGCTTCCGCGCGCGCCGGGATGACGTTGAAGGCGGGATTTCCAACGTCGACCGTGACAATCTCCAGGTTGGTTGGCTGGAAACGTTCATTGCCGTGATCCAGCTCCAGTGCGTCAAGGGCTGTCAGCAGGCGCAAAAGGCCCGGGATCGGATTGGCGGCAAGATGCGGGTAGGCAGCATGTCCCTGGGTGCCGGCCACCGTCACGGTTCCGGAGAGAGAGCCCCGGCGGCCAATCTTGATTGCATCGCCAAGTTGGTTCGGATTGGTCGGTTCTCCAACAATGCAGGCATCGAACATGTGACCCTGGCTCTCAGCCCATTGAAGCAGCTTGACGGTCCCGTTCACAGCCGGGCCTTCTTCATCTCCCGTGATCAGGAAAGAGATCGTTCCGCCGAAGCCGGCACCGAACTCGTTGACGAACGAGAGTGCGGCGGCCGCAAAGGCGGCAATTCCGCCCTTCATGTCAACGGCGCCGCGCCCGAAGAGCACACCGTTTGAAATATCACCGTCAAACGGGCCGTGGCTCCAGTCACTTTCCGCGCCCGCCGGAACGACATCGGTATGACCGGCAAAAACGAAGTGCGGTTGTCCCGACCCGATCGTCGCGAACAGATTTTCCACATCCGGCGTGCCCTCGTCGCGAAACGTCACCCGGGAAACAGAGTACCCTGCCCCGCCAAGCAGCTTTTCAAGGGCTGCAAGCGCTCCGCCTTCTTGAGGCGTCACCGAAGGACAGCGAATGAGGTCTTGGGCGATGGATACGGCAGTCGACGTCATGACAGGCGGAAGCTTTCTTGAGGAAAAGGCGGAAAGGTCCTGGATCGGGCCTCAGGATTTGCGCCAGTAGCTGTTGGGCAACGGACCGTTCTTGTTGGGTTGAGTCTGGCTTGGAACGAAGCCCAGCCCGATGACCATCAGCAGATTGACACCCGGCAGAAAGATGAGCAGCGCCCAGAAACCGTTCTGTCCAATGTCCTGGAGGCGCTTGATCACGATCGCAAGCTCGAACCACTGCAGCACGAAGAAGAGAAGCGGAAACAAAGGGTTCGAACCGGCAAACGCGCTTGGCGTCACGTCTTCGGGATTGGGCAATCCGGGGATGGACAACCACCAGATCCTGATTGCAATGCCGATAATGACCCAAACGAGTGCAAAGCAGAGCCAATAGGGCTCTCGACCTATCCGGCCGATGGGGCTCATCAGGGCCCAAACCGGGCCTGGGGAAATATTCGCGCTGGGTGGGGGGGTATTCATTCAGTCCCGCTCACAATAATTGATATCGCATGGAGGTAGACGCATACGCGGTTCGGATCAAGCGCCGTCGTCCGGTCTTATCTCGTCAATTGCCGCATCGCCCAATTTCCGTGCACAGCGAGCTTTCCACATTTCGAAAATTACGCTGCGGAATATTAATGGATTTTGCACCATGGGCATGTCTTATTTGAGATGATACGAACCAACACCGTTGGGGGTCCCGTCATGACTGGTGCTTTTCAGAAATTTCTATTCGCTTGTGCTGCCTGTGCTTTTTTGGCCGTGGCTGCATTCTTACCGGGACCCGGTCACGCACAGGAGGCCGCCTCCGACCTGCCGCCGGCCCTGCAACAGGACGCGATGGAAAAGCTCGTTTCGGATCTCGATCCGGAGCAGGTTGAGGCACTGACGGACCTCATGACGCTGCTGCAACAAAGCGCCGCAGCAGCAGGACAAGACACGCCCGTGGCCGAAGGTCCGGGCTTCGTTGAGCAGCTCAGAACCGCCGTCGGCGCTTTCGGAGCCATGGTCGCCGGTCACTTTCAGAGCCTGCCGGATCTCTTCACCGGCATCATCTCCAGTATCGGCGCGCTCTTTTCAGGAGCTGTCGCCGGGCCAATCCACATTCTGATCGGTGCGATCGCGCTCATTCTGGCTGCCGGTTTTGCGGCGGAGTTCCTGGTCAACCGCCTCACGTCCACAAGGCGCGACACGATCCAGAGCAAGTCTCCTGAAAGCCTTTTTGAAACCGTAAAGCTTGTCTCGACCCGCGCCGGGCTCGATCTCGGCGGGTTGCTCGTCTTTGCCATCGTCGCACTGATCGTCGGCCGCATCGCAGTCTTCGACCCGGTTACGCGGTCTTTCGCCCTTCAGGCCGTTTTCTGGATCGTGTTCTTGCCCCGCCTGATTGCGGCCTTGCTGCGGTTCGCCCTTGCGCCAAATCGGAGCGAACTGCGTCTGGTGACTGCCGATGATCCGACGGCACGATCGCTCTATCACAACTTCACGATCCTTTTCGCCGTTGTTGGCGTTGCGTTTTTCCTTCGCAATGTCATGCAGGCGGCGGGAACCGATGCCGGGGGCAGTTTCCGCTTCTTCATCGGTTTTGCCGTCAACGCCTGGATCATCGCCGTCATCTGGAAGGCACGTCACGGGCTGACCAGCATCATTTTGGGCGAAGAGGAAGACCCGACCTCCGGGCTGGAACGTATGGCCAAGTTCTGGCCCTACTTCTCCATGGCCTTTATCGCCTTCAACTGGCTGCTGGTGCAGTTCACCGCGAGCATGGGCGTGGATGCCCTGACGGCCGGGCGCTCCCTTGCCGTGATCGCGCTGGTGGTGTTCGCGCCGTTCCTCGACACCATGGTGCGCGGTATCGTTTCGCATATTGTGCCACCCATGCAGGGCGAAGGGCCGGTCGCTGAGGCAGCGCATCTTCAGACACGGCACAGCTATGTCCGCATCGCGCGGGTCGCACTGCTTGCCTTCCTGATCCTGGTCGTCGGGCGCATCTACGGCCTCAACCTCCTTTCGCTCGGCGGTGACGACGGTTCGGCCGTTGCCCGCAACAGCGTCATCTTTCTGCTGATCCTGGCAGCAGGCTATCTTGCCTGGGAGATCACCAACCTTTGGGTCGCGCACCAGCTCGCCAAGGATTCCCCGCCTGCCGAGACACAGGACGATGACGCGGAGATGGGCGGTGCCGGCAAGTCGCGCCTGGCGACAATCCTGCCCCTCATGCGGGTCGTGTTGCAGGTCACCATCATCACACTGACCGGCCTCCTGGCGCTCAGCCAGCTTGGCATCAACATCACGCCGCTCCTGGCCGGTGCGGGTGTCATCGGTCTTGCCATCGGCTTCGGTGCGCAGACCCTCGTACAGGATGTGGTCTCCGGCGTTTTCTTCCTGATGGATGACGCCTTCCGGCTCGGCGAGTTCATCGATACGGGCGGAACACAGGGCAGTATTGAGAAAATCTCTATCCGTTCGCTGCAACTGCGCGGCACGAAAGGTGCGGTGCATATCGTGCCCTACGGCCAGATCCCGAAGCTGACCAACCTCTCCCGTGACTGGGTGATCATGAAGCTTAAGTTCACCGTGCCTTTCGATACGGATGTCGAAAAAGTCCGCAAGCTCTTCAAGAAGATCGGTCAGGAGATCATGGAAATGGAAGAGTTCAAAGACGACCTGCTGGCTCCCTTCAAGGGTCAGGGCGTTGCGGATGTCGACGATGTCGGCATCGTTGTTCGCGGCAAATTCACGACGAAACCCGGCAAACAGTTCGGCGTGCGCAAGGAAATCTACAAGCGCGTGCAAAAAGCGTTTGAGGAAAACGACATCCAGTTCGCCCGCAAGGAGGTTCGGGTCCAGCTTCCTGAAAATGCCAATCTGGACGACAAGCAAAAGGAAGCCCTGACCTCGGCAGCCGCGGCCGCTGCTGCGTCCGAAGAGAAAAAGCCCGCCGCTGAGTGAGCCAACTAGCTGAAGCTCTCGTCATGCCATGACCTGTGCCACCGCTGTCTTAATTAGAATATGCGATTGAGAGCATGCCGTTAGAACAACGGTACAATACAAGCCGTCTCCAAGTCGTGGCTCGGGCAAGTTGCCCGGATTTGTCGTCCCGGTTTGCCGCGTAAGCGGCAAGACCGGGACCCAGTATTCCGCGTCGCCGGCGACTGAAAAAGGCAATCAGACAAGAGTTTACTGGATCCCGGCCTTTCGCTTCGCTCCAGCCGGGATGACACCTCCAATTCGCCCAACAAGGCTCGGTTTCCACTAAGTCGGGCAGCAGTCGACGCGATCATGGCAGCCGTGCCGGTCCGATTTTCAGAAGGCGGAGCACATAAGCCTTTCTCCTCATTGAGCTGAAACAGCTTCCGTGCCTAAGATTGCCTGTCTGTAGGAGGGCAGACTGGTGCAATCCGCTTTTGGGAGGAAGCTGCCAGATGAGCGAGAAGACGACGGTGCCGGGCGAGACCGGTGCCACGACGGATTCTGAGATCAAGACATCCGGTCCTCAGACACAAGACACTCTGCGGCCCATGCCGCAGGTCAATAAAATCAGCGCCGACGATGTCATTGATGCACTTGCGGCAGGGTTGTCGGATTTTCGAAAGGCGCCTGTCTACGGACTGGCCATCGGTGCGCTCTTCGCAGCGGGCGGCCTGTTTGTGATCTTGAGCGCAGCAGCGCTCAACATGAGCTACCTGGCCTATCCGGCGGCAGCCGGTTTCGTCCTGATCGGTCCCTTTGCAGCGGTCGGTCTTTATGAGGTCAGCCGGCGGCTGCAGTCCGGTGAAGAGCTCTCCTGGTCAACGATCCTGGGAACCATGTGGGCCCAGAAGGGGCGCGAACTGTCCTGGATGGCCTTTGTCGTTCTGTTCATCCAGATCATGTGGATGTACCAGGTCCGCCTGCTTTTGGCGCTCTTCCTCGGCTTCAAGTCCTTCGCCTCTTTCGACGAGTTTCTCAGTCAGGTGATTTCCACACCGGAAGGACTGATGTTCCTGGCCGTTGGCCATGTGGTCGGCGCGATCCTGTCGCTCCTCCTGTTCTCCCTCACGGTGGTTTCCTTCCCGCTGCTTCTGGAAGAGGATCGGGACTTCATCACGGCGATGATCACAAGCGTTCGCGCTGTCGTCGTCTCGCCCGTGCCGATGATCGGCTGGGCGCTGGTGGTAACCGCGCTTCTGATCGTCTCGATGGTGCCAGCGTTTCTTGGCCTGATCGTGGTGCTGCCTGTTCTCGGCCATACGACCTGGCATCTTTACAAGAAGTGCGTGGTGCTTCCGAAGGCGGCGAACGAGCCGGCAGCTCCTTAACGGAGCCTTGCGCTCCCGGTTCAATCCCGGGCCTTGCCGTAACGAAAACTTAGACTCGATAGCGCACTGTGCTCATCGAATACATTCGTTGTTTCGGCGAGCGGAGTACCGGTCATGAGCGAAGTTGCGGCGGTCAATAGATCCTGGTGGTCCATGGCAGGCATGGCGTTCGGCGCCGTGGCGCTGGTCTTGGCGCTCTTCCTTCATGGGGCCGGCCCCCTCGATCCCCAACCCACTATCGGGCAGTCGATCGGTGAAATCGCGGCGGATATCGGCAAGTCCGCGATGCGGGGACTGAAGGGCGAGCCACAACCTGCCCCTGAGGCCAGGGCCTGGAGCCTCGACCGCATCCTGTCAACGTCCGCCTATGTTCTTGGCGGGGTCGCGGTGATCCTTGGAGTTTTGGGGTTCGTTTTTCGGGAAAGGCGACGCCTCGCCTTCGCCGCGGTCAGCATCGGCGGCGTGGCCATCGGCTTTCAGCTCTTCGTATGGACAGTGATGATCATCGCCGGCGTGATCCTGATTGGTTACATCCTGTCAAATCTGACCGAGATCCTGGGCGGGTTTACCGGCGGGTAGGAAAAGCGGGCGCTCTCGAAACTCATTTCAACGCGTTTGCATTGCGCTCAATTCTAGCGCACCTATCAATCCATCCTCATCAACTCAACTGAGCGCGATTGGTCCGCTCTTCTAGGAATACCAACATGACCCGTCATTGCCGGACTTGATCCGGCAATCCAGGCCGCTGCTTCACGCCGGACCCTATCCTTGGTTTGGGAAAGGTCACGGCATGGGTCCCGTGGTCGAGCCATGGGACGACCGGAGAGTTGGCGAGGACAACATGTCCCGGCATGGCCATTCCAAGAACCTCGCCAGCGTCATCCCGGACGACCTACGGGAGATCCGGGACCAGGGAACCAACGAGCGAGATTTTCAGGGACAGACAGATGGGCACTGCCGCGCGGTCCTGGATCTCCGCTGCGCTGCGTCCGGGATGACAAGCGCACATTTTCAACCTTGGTTCAGGACCGCGCAGCGGCCTCTTCCGAATAGTCAAGCCTCGGCTTCATCTTCGGATTCCATTGCGCTCTTGCGGGCCTGCCAGTCGCGCAGCAACTCGATATCCATCTCCGCTGAACGGTAGTCGACACGGGTCAGGTAGAGACCGTCTGCGGGGGCGACCGGGCCGCAGGCCTTGCGGTCACGGGCCTGAAGCGCGCTGGTGATTGCTCCCGGGGCCCATTTGCCCTCCCCGACCAGCCTCAATGTGCCGACCATGGATCGGACCTGGTTGTGCAGGAACGAGCGGGACGAACATTCGGCAATGACGAACTCCCCCTCCCGATAGACCCGGAACTCTTCCAGCGTCTTTTCCGGGCTCTTGGCCTGGCAACGCGAATGGCGGAACGTAGTGAAGTCGTGATGGCCGACAAACTCCTGCGCCGCCTCATGCATGGCCTCGGCATCAAGATCCGGCTTCACGTGCCAGGCAAGGCCGAGCTGGTGGGTCAGCGGCGGCAGCCGATTGTGAATGCGGTAACGGTAGGACCGGCGAATAGCCGAAAAACGGGCGTCGAACCCTTCGTGCATTTCAGCACAGTCGAGCACCACCACAGGATCTGGCTGACAGTGGAAGTTCAGCGCGCCCATGATGGTCTTGGGGGCCCAAGATCTGGAAAGGTCGGCGTGACAAACCTGCCCGGTTGCGTGAACCCCGGTATCGGTGCGGCCTGCACCGCCGATCGTCACGTCTTCGCCGGAAAAGGCCTTGATGGCGCGCTCGATCACGGCCTGAACGGAAGGGCCGTTGGCCTGGCGCTGCCAACCGCAGAACGGCCGGCCGTCATATTCCACCGTCAGCTTGTATCGCGGCATCTACTCAAATTCTTCGAAGGGTGTGGCAAAGGCCACTTCGATGGGCAGGTCGCGCGAACCGGCTTCCGTCAGCGCGAGCGCCATGAACGCATCGCCCGCATATGGTCCCTGGACCTTTCGGGCGAGAACCGGATCGAAGCCGAAACGCGGATAGTAGGAGGGCGGTCCGAGAACAAGCACAAGATCCTCGCCGAGATCGCGTAGCTTTTCGAGCGACGCGGCGATCAAAGCAGAGCCGATCCCTGTGCGCTGTTTTTCCGGCCGGACGGAAACAGGGGCAAGACAACACACCTGAAGCGCGTGACCGGGGCCGATTGCCGCCGGGGTTACCCGGCTATAAGCAACGTGACCGACAACCTTGCCGCTTTCGTCCACGGCGACCTGTTCCAGCACCAGGGCACCGCAATGGCGCAGTTTTTCCACCAGTTTTGCTTCTACATGCGATGGAAAGGCTGCCTTCAGTAGATCCCTGACAACAACCTCGTCTTCAGGCGTCACGTCTCGGATCGTCAGATCGGGGGCATCGGTTGCGTCGCTCATCAGTGTCTCCTGCTGCCCCTAACCTAATCCAGAAGCGTGCCGTCAGAAAGAGATGCACCGCGCAGGAACTCCTGTCCGCTCACCGCCTTCTTGCCCGCACGCTGAACCTGATCCAGCTGGACTGCCCCGGTGGCACAAGCGACGATGGGTGCATCGGTGGTCGACAGAACCTCACCCGGTGCACCGCCCCCCTCGGCGAGCGAACTTCTGAGGATCTTCACCCGCTCCGGCTTGCTGCCAAGCGGCATTTCGCACCAGGCGCCCGGAAAAGGTGACAGACCACGAATATGGTTGTGAACCTCTTCGGCCGTTTTCGACCAGTCGATCCGCGTTTCCTGTTTCGACAGCTTGGCAGCATAGGTGATGCCATCTTCTGCCTGTGGCTGCTCACCGAGCGCCCCGCGCGACAGGGCCGCGAGCGCGCGCACCATCAAGTCACCACCGAGCGCGGAAAGCTGATCGTGCAGGTCACCCGCCGTCATTGCGCTAGTGATGGTGACCGTCTCCGACATGCACACCGGGCCTGTGTCGAGGCCCTCTTCCATGCGCATCACCTGCACCGCGGTTTCGCTGTCTCCTGCCATGATCGCGCGGTTGATCGGTGCCGCTCCACGCCAGCGCGGCAACTTGGAGGCATGAAGGTTCAAACAGCCGAATTGCGGCGCGTCCAGCACGGCTTTGGGCAACAGCAGTCCGTAGGCGACCACGACAGCGACATCGGCATTCAAATCTGCAAACTTTGCCTGTTCTTCCGGATCCTTGAGGCTTTTCGGCGTGGAAACCGGAATTCCGAAAGACTCGGCCGTCTCATGAACGGGGGACTTTTTCAGGTCCATGCCTCTGCCCGCCGGACGCGGCGGCTGGGAATAACAGGCGACGACTTCGTGTCCCTGACCGACGATTTCAATGAGGGTCGGCACCGAAAAATCCGGCGTGCCCATGAAGACGACACGAAGTGACATGAGGCTCCTGAGGGTTCAAGCGAAAGTTCGCCCCTTATTACGCTTAAAGCCGGCCCGGGCAAGGGGGCGAGTGTCCGCACGGTGCGTAATCGCGCCGCTAATTCAAATCTGTATGAGCCGGTAATTCCCAGGTTTGGTACTCAGCCACATTGTGAGAAAGGCAAAGGCCTGTCGCGAAGCAACGATGTCGTACGGTTCCGCTTACCGCTGCCCGATCCTGTCTCCTCTCTCTGAGGGAAAGGGCCAGGGTGAGGTGTCAAACCTGACAAGAGGCCTGAGACGTTTGTCCCCTCACCCGGCCTTCCAGGCCGACCTCTCCCACGGGGAGAGGTGTCGAAGCTCGAAGCACGGGCATCTCTCAACCTGCACACCCTCATCCTGAGGAAGCGCGGAGCGCTGTCTCGAAGGATGGGCCGCCAACTGCGCATCCTACCGCCATCCTTCGAGACGGACCTGACGGTCCTCCTCAGGATGAAGTCCGGGGCTCGAGGTGGCGGCTGCGATCTTGACCGGACGTCGTTCCGGACAAGCGCAGCGAAAGCTGCGTGCCGATCCGGCGCATTTGTCCGGAAGGACAATCCCCATTTGTCTTCCTCAGAATTGCAGCCAGGTCCGGTCAGGCGAGCCCAGGCCAGAGGACCTTGAGGCTGTCGGTCATCATCTCCATGGCGATGGCTGCCAGGATCATGCCCATCAGGCGGCTCATGACGCTGTTGGCGGTCTGGCCCAGAAAGCGTGACAGGAAAGGCGCGGCGAAGAACGTGCCGACGAGAAGCAGGATCGCGGCAGCAACCGCTGCGACATAGGCAATTTCCTGGCTGAAATTCGTCACCTGACCGCGAAAAATGATCATCGTGGAGATGGAGCCGGGGCCCAGAAGGATCGGAACCGTGAGCGGGTAAATCGCCGGATTGTCCTGCGATTTCATGTGCTCCTTTTCCTTTTCCGTACCGTGATGGGCCTGTGCCGCTTTGCCGGACAGAAGATCGAGCGCAATCAGAAGGATCAGGAACCCTCCGGCAAGCCGGAAGGCGTCGAGGCTGATGCCGAAAACCTTAAGGATGATATCGCCGGACAGTCCAATGACGACGGAGCCGATCGTGAGGCCGATCAGAATTGTCAGAGCCGTCTTGCGCTCGTAGGCCGGACCTCTATCCGATGTCAGGGCAAGGAAAACAGGAAGATTGGCAATCGGGCTCATGATCGCAAAAAGCGCAGCGAACGTTTTCAGGAACAATACCTGATCCATTAGGCCCCCAGTTGTCGTTCTTCAGCCCTTGCCGGCCAGTTTCGCCTGCTTGGTGAACTTCTTGATCACCCGGTCACGCTTCAACTTCGACAGGTAGTCAATGAACAGTTTCCCGTTGAGATGGTCAAGCTCGTGCTGGATACAGGTTGCCAGCAAGCCGTCGGCCTTGATCTCGGCCTCTGCCCCTTCCCGGTCCAGAAACTGGACGGTCACCTCTGCCGGACGCTCGACATCCTCAAAATACTCGGGGATCGACAGGCAGCCTTCCTGGTAGACGGAGAGTTCGTCGCTGGACCACACGATTTTCGGATTGATGAAGACCATCGGCTGCTTGGGTTCATCCTCCTTGGCGACGTCGAGAACAAACATGCGCTTCAGGATACCGATCTGGCTGGCGGCCAGTCCAATACCAGGAGCGTCGTACATGGTGTCCAGCATGTCGTCGGCAAGTCCCCGGACGTCGTCATCGACAGTTTCGATGGGCGCGCAGACTTCGCGGAGAACCGGGTCGGGAATCGTAATGATCGGGCGTAATGTCATGCGCCTGACATAGGCAATCAAACGACGGCGGTCAACGCGGAAATCAACGGGTTCGCTTGCGTTTTCAACGCATCTGAATTGCGTCGCGGATGTGCGTTTGAGCCGAATCGTTCTATGTTTGTTTCATGAACGAGATCCTGTTTGAGTTGAGTGGCCGTCCGGTGACGGTTCTGGAAACCGCGATTGCGGGCGGACTGTTCCTGTTGGCGCTGATTGTCTGGCTGGTCTTGAAGACCATGCGCCAGATCCGGCTTCGCGCGGAGGCCGACAGCGCTTCAACGGAACGCATCCACGAACTGGAAAGCCACCTGGCGCAGCTTTTGAAGTCGCAAGGCGAGATGACAGGCCGCATGCAGACCATGGCGGAAGTCTTCGGCTCTCGCCAGTCGGACATGATGCGCGCGGTCAACGAGCGCCTCGACGGGATGGGCCACAAGCTGGGCCTGTCGATGGCCGACACAACCAAGAAAACCCAGGACGGGCTCCGGCATCTGCATGAGCGGCTTGCCGTCATCGACCGGGCGCAGCGGACAATTACCGATCTGTCGGGCCAGGTCGGCCAGCTGCAGGCAATCCTTTCCAACAAGCAGACACGCGGTGCTTTCGGCCAGGGCCGGATGGAAGCCATCATCCAGGACCAAATGGCCCCGAGCACCTACACCTTCCAGGCAACGCTTTCCAACAACAGCCGCCCGGACTGCCTGATCCATATGCCGAACGGTGCGCCCTCGCTCGCAATCGACGCGAAGTTTCCCCTTGAGGCTTTCAACCTGTTGCGGAACGCGGAAACGGAGGAGCAGCTGAAATACGCTCAGGCCCAATTCCGTCGCGACTTCGTCAAGCACATCCAGGATATCGGCGAGAAATATCTTTTGCCCGGCGAGACCCAGGACACGGCCTTCCTGTTCGTACCGTCCGAGAGCGTGTTCGCGGAACTCAACGAGGGCTTTGAAGACCTCATTCAAAAGGCACACCGGACGCGGGTGGTGATCGTGTCGCCGTCCCTCCTGATGCTGTCCATTCAGGTGATCCAGTCCGTGTTGCGCGATGCCAAGATGCGCGAGCAGGCTCACCTGATCCAGGCGGAAGTCGGCCACCTGATCACCGATGTCGGCCGTCTCAACGACCGTGTCGGCAAGCTGCAATCCCATTTTGCGCAAGCAAACAAGGACATCGACCAGATCCTGATTTCCACAGACAAGATCACCAAGCGCAGCCGCAAGATCGAAGATCTGGAACTCGGTGACGTCGAGGCCGCTGCAGAAGAGCAGATGCCGGAAGAACCGCGCCTGGCTCTGACGCCGAAGGCCTGAACGCTTATGCGTGACCCAGATTCGATTGGCGGATACCACCAACCAGGTCTAGAGTAACGGCTCCCCACCCGAACAACCTTCAGGGACAGATTATGTCCGGTCCAACGCAATTCGACGTTTCAACAGCAGAACCGCCCGCTCACCTATCCGAACCGCTGAAGGCGCTCTGGTGGCTGAAGAAGGGAGAGCTTGGTCTTGGTCCGGAATGGGAAAAGGCCCACGAGATCTGCCAACGAGAAGAGGGTGAGCCGGCCCATGACTGGGTCCATGCGCTCTGCCATCTCATCGAAGGCGATCACGGCAATGCCGGCTATTGGTTCCGAATGGCCGGCAAACCTGTTGAACGTGACGCCGAGATCTTGTGGCAGGAGATGGCAAAGGCCTTGTAACGCTTTATGCCGAGAGGCGACGTGCCGAGGTGACAGCACCCCACTCGGTCGCAGCTGTGCGTTCAATTGCCTGATCGAGCGGCTCATAGGCAACCGTCATTGTGAAACCGTTGGCGTGGAGCAAACGGTTTGCGCCGGCCACTATGCCGACATGACCTTTCCAGAAGACGAGATCGCCGCGCGCAAAAGCAGAGGGATCGTCATGCGGAATCTCGTCGCCCGCATCCTGTTCCTGGACGTCGCTATCACGCGGAATGTCGATACCTCCAGCCTGCGCGGCAAGCTGGATCAGCGCGGAGCAATCGAGGCCGAACGATGTACGTCCGCCCCAGAGATAAGGCGTGCCGAGCATTTCTTCTGCCACCGACACCCAGTCGACTTCCTGTTCGGTGAGCGGGACAAGGTGTTTGGCGACGACAGCCGAGCCGTCACTCAAAACCGCGTAGACCAGACCTCGGGTTTCCGTCTCTCTGACCACCGTGACCTTCGATCCGATGGACATCAGTCCGAGCGGGGGAAACTTCAGGTCCGGCCCCGGATAGCGGTAGGTGCGGAGCGCGCGCACGCGATGGGTTGCGGCGGTCACCTGTCCAAGGCCGTCTGATGAAAACCAGCCAACGTAACCATCCGTGTCGAGTTGCCCCCAGGCCCAACCCTCCGACGTCTGCTCATAGACCGTGACCCATTCCCCGCGCAAAGCTTCCGTGTCGATGGATCTGTCAGGCCGTGGTTCGGGCCGGAAGGCCAGGCTGTCCGCAGTCACCTGAAACACTTCGCCATCGACGAACCGTTCGGCTTCGACCTTGCCCTCATAGTCTCTGGAGGCGAGGTCGGGGCGAACCGGATGAAAGCGGCGGTCAAAGGTATTGGTCATGTCTGATTACCAAGTCCGGCGGTTGAATGCCGCGTCAGCGCGGCAGCTCCTTGGCCTTCTCTACCACGAGATCGCCCAGCTGCTCCAGATAGAGTGCGCCTGACACAGTTCGTGTGATGATCACGTTGCGCTTGTCGGCCTCGTCGCGTTTGCGCGACAAGAGCCGCAGACCGCCGAGCGTATCGAGCGCCCGGGTTATCGCGGGTTTGGTGACGTTCAACTTGGCCGCAAGGCCGCGAACTGTATGGGGCGGCGGTTCCAGGTAGACGGTCAGCAGGATTGTCATCTGGCGTGCGGACAGGTCCTGCTCGCTGTCTCGAACCAGCGCCAGATTGACTTCATGCAGCAGTTTCAACGCCTGTGAGGCGCGTATATCGACAGCCATAGTCGAGCCGTTTTACCTGTTGATCACGGCTATCGAACCACAAAAACGTTTCGGACCCGTTATTTTGCCGCCGCATAGCGCTCCGAAATGAGATCAAACAGACAACGGATTCCTTGCGCTTCTCCGCCGACCGTTTTTCCGGGTCTTTCTGCCGGGGTCCAGCCGTAAATGTCGAAGTGAACCCAGCTTTCTGTGTTGTCCACAAAGCGCGAGAGGAACAGCGCAGCAGTGATCGAACCGGCAAAACCTGTTCCGGATGTGTTGATGTGGTTGATGTCGGCAACCTTGCTGTCGAGATATTTCATGTAAGGCTTCCAGAGCGGAAGACGCCACAAGGGATCGGACGATGCTTCGGCGATGACCGCGATATCATCCGCCAGTCCGTCATCATCTGTGTAAAAGGGTGGCAGATCGGGCCCAAGCGCGACGCGCGCCGCACCGGTAAGGGTTGCCATATCGATCAGCAGATCCGGGGTTTCCTCATCCGCCAGAGCAAGCGCGTCCCCCAGAATCAGCCGGCCTTCCGCGTCCGTATTGCCTATTTCAACGGTCAGTCCTTTGCGGCTTGAGAGAATGTCGCCGGGTCTGAAAGCGCTCCCCGAGACCGCGTTTTCGACACACGGAACGATGACCCGCAGGCGCACCGGCAGGTTCGATGACATGATCATCGAGGCGAGACCCAGAACGTTGGCCGCACCACCCATGTCTTTCTTCATCAGCGTCATGGAGGACCCGGGCTTCAGGTTAAGGCCGCCGGTATCGAAAATCACGCCTTTGCCGACCAGGGTTACTTTCGGAGCGTCTTCGTCTCCCCAGGAATAGTCCGCAAGACGCGGTGCGCGCGAACTCGCCCGGCCGACGGCATGCACCATCGGGAAATTTCTGGACAGGAGATCTTCCCCGACGATCACTTCTCCTGAGCCGCCGTGTTCCTCGAACAAGGCCGTGACCGTTGTTGCTAGTTCTTCAGGTCCCAGATCGTTGGCAGGCGTGTTGATGAGATCCCGTGTCAGCTTCACCCCATCCAGAACATTGCCGATCCTTTCAAGGTCGACGTCATCACCTACCCCAAGCCGACGTATTTTCCTGGACGGTTTCACGTAGCGTTCAAACTTGTAAGCCGACAGCGCAAATCCGAGCGCGGCCTCTTCGGGGTCGGGAAAGCCATCCGCAAGATAGTAGTCACCCTGGGGCAGGCGATTGACCAGCCCGCCGAGCGCAAAAGGCTGGGAAAGACCCGTTTCCTCCACGCCGTAGAGCACCGCAGCCCTGGTCCCGTCCCCGGTCTGGACCATCAGGTGGGATGATGGTTTTCCAGTGTAGTCGTTGACAGAGCACCAGGTGCTCGCGGCGTCCCCCAAGCCGACAAGCACATCCCCAAGGGACGCTTCCGTGACCGCGATGATGGGTGTTGCTTCGGACAGATCGGATTTGCGGACAAGGATTTCGCGCACGAGGGGCACTCCGTTGGATTGGATGAGAAGGTCATGCCTTCATAAGACAGGTAAGCCGCCGCGCCAAAAGACGCAATACGGTGCGAAAGGTCCGTGGCAATCTTGCAAATCGCAACACTGTTTAACTAACCATTAGGGTTAATTATCTATTTCTCTAAGGGAACCCCATAGGCTGCGGACAACAAGGATGTTGAAAATGCAAGCGCCCAGAAACGGATCCGTTCCCCGCTCCACGAAACGACTGGCGTCGGCACTCGTGGCCATGACCGCGCTTGCCCTTGTGACCGGATGTGCTTCGAATAAAACCAACACCGGAACGCATTCACCCGCCTCCGGCGTCCATTCCGTCGCCCCGGGCTCGAACCTTGCGCGGGCCGAAGTCGCCAAGTGGGCGAAGCGATACGAGAAGGATCGGCAAAACCGCAATGCCATTCTTGGTTATTCGAATGCACTGAGCCAGAACGGACAGATCCAGCAATCCATGGCCGTCTTGCGGTCCGGTGTGATTGCGCATCAGAAAGATCGCGAGATCGCGTCCGCCTACGGCAAGGTGCTGGCGATGAACGGGCGCTTTGATGAAGCTTTGAATGTTCTCAAACGCGCCCAGCGGCCGGACCTGCCAGACTGGAAACTGATGTCTGCGGAAGCCGCCATCTACGACCAGACCGGCAACCACAGCAAAGCCCGTAGCCTCTACAAGCAAGCACTCAAGATCGCTCCGGAAGATCCGAGCCTGCTCAACAATCTCGGGCTCTCCTATCTGCTGTCAAACGACCTGCCGGATGCCGAATACAACTTGCGCCGCGCCGCGAGCCTCCCGGGTGCGGACAGCCGTGTCCGCCAGAACCTGGCACTGGTGCTCGGCATTCAAGGCAAGTTTGACGAAGCCATCCAGGTGGCCCAAGCAGAACTGGACCCGCGCCAGGCAGAAGCCAACATCGCCTACCTGCGCACGATGATGCAAAAACGCCAACAGGGCTGATTCCGGGCCGGCCTGTCAGACTATCAAACAGGCCGGCGCCTTCTTCCTCCTGGAACTACCGAACCAAACACCCATCCCATTCCCTTCCCTGCTTTTCCAACTCCAGCGCAGGGACGCATGAACAAGAAACCCCGCCGGATGATCAGGTCACCGGCGGGGTTTTTGATTTGTGCCAAGATCGTTTCAGATGCTTTTGCCGCGTAGGGCGACTTCAGAGCCCCTTTGCAGAATGAAGAGCCAAACTTGAACGGTTATGGATCCCTTACCCTAGAAGGCATCGATCTCCATCACCTGCATGATGGCTGGGCTCATGATGATGAAGAACAGCACCGGCAGGAAGAACAGGATCATGGGAACGGTCAGCTTTGGCGGAAGCGATGCCGCCTTTTGTTCGGCAAACAACATGCGCTGCTCACGCGTGTCGTCCGCCATGGTGCGCATCGCGCTGCCGACGGGTGTACCGTAGCGCTCCGCCTGGATGAGCGCCATCATGACGTTCTTCACGCCATCAACGCCCGTCCGCTTGGCCAGGTTCTCATAAGCACCGCGCCGCTCACTCAAGTAAGAGAGTTCTGCTGTCGTCAGAGAGAGTTCCTCGGCAAGGTCGACGGATTGCACGCCGACTTCTTCGGCAACCTTCTGGAAGGCGCCTTCGATCGACATGCCCGATTCGACACAGATCAGCATCAGGTCGAGCGCATCCGGCCAGGCGCGCTGAATGTTGAGCTTACGCTTGTCGATCTTGTTTTTCAGGAACAGGTTCGGCAGGAAAGCACCGAGGCCGGCAATCGCGATACAGAAACAGACCTTGGCGACTGTCGGATAATCGTCGCCAATGATCACGAAAGCATAGAACAGGGAAATCACAAGAAGGATGACCGGCAGGGCGACACGCGCCGTCAGGAAGTAATAGAGCGGTGCCGAACCGCGATAACCTGCCATCCTGAGCTTTTCGGTCGTGCTCTCATCAGAGAGAATTTCCTTCAGATTGAACCTGTCCACCAGACTTTTCA
>Ga0207422_1001923_pt1 | contig 33130 bp, 29 predicted proteins | sample MarCyaLeptolynsp_FD_187757 | JGI IMG/M metagenome (GOLD analysis project Ga0207422, IMG submission 187757) | Marine cyanobacterial communities from Panama - species 1 Leptolyngbya sp. (SPAdes) | ecosystem: Environmental > Aquatic > Marine > Unclassified | place: Panama: Panama City | collected... | reverse complement strand
ACACCGTACGCAAGAGGCGCTCTGGAACGCGATGCAAACTGTACTCGATCAGATCACCGCAAACGACGCCCGCAACTGCTTCCGACATTGCGGATACACGCTACGTGTGGAGTGAGATTGCTCTAGCACATCGTCGCAAATCTACATCGCCCCACATGGTGTGCCCCAATTTGAACTTTATCGATGAAATGCCGACCCATTCATGATATTCTACGTCAATTATCCTTTCACGCGAAAATCGGGAGCAATCAAATGAAAACAAGCCCAACCCGTTGGCTGATCGTGCCGTGCTGCATGGTGTTGTTGCAAGCGTCCATCGCCACAGCCGATGTCACATTCGTTTTCACGTTCTTCGATGTCGACACGAGCACCGGCGTTGGGTTCGACGATCCAACGCTCGGCGCGGATCGTCGCGCCGCGCTCGAAGCCGTTGCCGCAGAGATCGGCGCGCGGATCGAGCAAGATGCGACAGTCGAGATCGGTGTCGCGCCTTCGCAAACCGACGGCACCGGCCCCATCGGCATCGGTAGCGCCACGTTTCTCGATACCTCGCCCGGCATTCGCGATGGCGAAGTCTATCGCCGCATCGTTTTGGGTGAGGCAGACGTCGACGCCGGCCTCGATGGCGGCATCGTGTTTGACTTCGGTTATGACGTCGTGCTCTCCGGCCCGCCGGTCGCGGGCGTGGCGTGCTTCCGCGATGTCGCGCGGCACGAACTTACGCACGTGCTCGGTTACGGCAGTTTCATCAAGGCCGACGGCACGGGCTTTAACGAAACGGCTCCGGATATGTACACGCGTTTCGATTCGATGCTAACGACCGACGCCGGGCCGGGGGCCGATGGTCTTCCGATTGTCGATGATATGGGCAACTTGTTGCTCGACGATGCCACGTTTGCATTTGCGAACGGTACTGGCTTGGTGTTCGACGGCACCGAAGCCCGCGCGGCCAACAGTGGCGCGCCGATCAAACTGTTCGCCGCCGATCCGACGCATAGCGGCACCGACGATGATGTGATGTTTCCCTCGCCCGCCGTCGGCGAAGTGCGCGAAGACTGGACGGCGATGGATGTCGCGATTTTGAAAGACCTTGGCTATCGCATTCGACCGGCATCGGAAACGGGTGATGGTGACGGCGACGGAGATGGCGACGGGGGCGGTGATGGTGGTGACATGTCAATGACGGACACGTGCGGTGCCTGCGGCGCGGGCACGGGCGCGATGTTGATGATGTGTTTGGTGGGTATGCCGCTGTTGCGCCGGACGCGACGCTAACGCGCGATGAAATCACGGTGCCACTGTTCTATGGACAGTGCGAAGCGGGAGTAGATATTGACGTAATAGGTTTATTCAGTCGTTAGAATGATCACCAGCGGGGGTTGGATCATCGCAGGGTGATTGACCATCGCTGGTGGGCACTGTTCACGGAACAATGGCACGCGGTGGTTTTGCATGTTCTCAAGAGAGCCACCCGCCGAAGATAAGACGGCTTTACCGAGTAACGCTTATCTCGATGGCGCCCACATTGTCATGATACGACCATGTATCATTACAAATCATATACAAATACCCGTTCACGGGGGAAGTCACAACATACTGATCCCGAATGATCAAGGCATTATGAAAGATCCGCCGCGCGGTCTTTTCATTGATCCGCCCTTGCACATTCTCATGCGAAAACTGTCCCACCAGCGTACCTACTACAGCAGCTGGCTGGATCGCCTTATCGTGGAAGTAATTCGGCACACCAGCTGGACCGCTGAACGCCTGCCGATCAATAGCCCACCCTTTTGGGTGACACTGATCTGCTATTCGTGCCTTTATTTTGTAACTCACCCCTGCCTGCACAGGTATTTTCCCGTATGCATTCCCAGGGAGGCACCAGCCGAGAGTTGAGCTTTTGCCCTCCGCACTGTCTGACGCTGCGTTATGAAGTACAATCGTCTCATTATTTGCACATCCGAAGTTTAGCCCAACAAGAAACAAAGCTGACATCGCAATGACTATACGTGGATTAAGCATCGGGAGTTCCTATTCTAACTGTCTAGAAATTAAGGTGATGACCGGCAACGATATTTCTCGCTGCAATTACCTATGAGGGCGTATAATCTCCTAACATATTTGGGGTGTCAAGGAAAACCCGTAAAATCGTGAACGTCATATCCCATAAACGCCGTTATAAGATACATTTTTGCTAGCCAATACACACATGACGTCTTGATCGACCACACAGCGCCTTGGGCTATCTGGCCCCAAGGGAATTCGCTGCATCGAAATGCCAGGTTGGTTTGGACGGATGAAGGCTAATTTCTAACTCATCAACTGGACCCCAAATGGGTACAAGCGCAAGAGGTGCCAGACTAACATAAAATCTGGTATTATAAGTGGGGGAAGGTCAATTTCACCCAATTTTTTGGAGAGGGAGTTTCCGGACAGCCTCGAGCAAGCCGACCAGCGGCACCCGGCACTTTTCACAGAACAGTGGAGCGGGGTGGTTTTACCTTGTCTCTACCGAGCGACCAGTCGCTTGATTATCCTTTTATTCTCGCCCAGCCAGACTTCGTTGAGAATTTATCACTTTGCATGAAAGGAAATTCCAGCTGGCCGTCCCGCTCTATTAGGTTATGCCTTTCAAGCTGTAATCGCACAAAGCCCCGCATAAGTGGATCAGTGAATCGGTAGTAGCCCTGTCTTACCTTCCGGAGAATTGAGCCTCTTTCATCCTTGGTTAGTTTGCCAAGGTGATAGGAGAACTTCTGTTTCTTAATATTGACTCCAGCAAGATGTGACATGTGTTTCGCAATTTCTGCAATATTCACTTCATTCTCTTCGGACATACCCATCGCCCATGTTACAAATTGAAATGTCTCGGTTTTCTTCTTTAGCGGAATTACAGCCTTTTTATACTGCTCGACTAATTTTAGTTCGGAGTTCTTTATCGCCCGCTCAATTCCAATTCGAAAGTGCTTGTGATGAATAGTCAGTGTATTTTTTGGCATTCCCTCATTCGATTCAATCCAGTTGTCAAGTGCCGCTGCGACAGAGTGGAAGCAGAGTAGGTGAACGAAATGTGCAAAGCCATCAGCAAGTAACGTGATATGCTCCTTTAGAGGATTAACAAATCTGACTCCAAGAGTTTCTTCTCCTTTTGTCATGATTTCATATAAGGATGTTTGACTCATTCGTTCTAGTTTGATCGATCCGACGCACCGCGAGATCGAACTGTGTGCCTTGAATAATTCGTCAATACTATCAGCAACGCCAACGACGATAATTCGAGTAGGGCAACGAGAGTCGGAGAATTGCTTGAGCGTTTCAGCTAGCAAGCGATGTGTTCGCGTATCTTCAACTACGTCGAATTCGTCGATAATGATTAGCCCGTTTTCGTCTTCGAATTGCTCTAGAATCAGGCCGGGCGATAGAGAATTTACTTCAGGGATCGACTTGAATGAATGTTGTTGTTCTGATTTCTTTTTTGTATTGACTACCTTTGAAATTCCCGATTCAGACGACGTGACAGATTGGATGGCGTCAAGCAATGTGCGTTTTCCGGCCCGCCTCAGAATCTCACCAAATATCCGTTCGTAGTTAGACTCGTGCGTGCATCGAGCAATATAACAATTCGCTTCATCTAATTTACAGAAAAACGGGGTGACTTTCGCAAGTGATGATTTGCCAATGCCCCGATCCCCATAGATTGCAAGTTGGCGGCCAGCCGATTTGAGTTCTTGCTTTATTCGTGCAATTTCAGTAAGGCGACCAAAGAAAAATTCAGGTGACTCAATAGGTGCAAACGGTGTAAACGTCCGCTGACACATTTCGATGAAATCATCATATTCTTGCATCTAAGATCCCTAAAAAAACACCCCCCGACCATCCATGGCCGGGGGTGTTAATCTCAAACTCTCAATTACTCCTTCACCTCAAACTCCGCGTCAATCACATCATCATCCTTCTTCGCCGAATCATCCGGCGGGCTGGTGACCGGTTCGCCCGGTCCGTCGCCTGTTGCCGCGTCGGGGCCGCCGGCTTGTTTGGCGGCTTCTTCGTAGATGATTTTGCCGAGCGTTTGGCTGGCGGTGGCCACGTTTTCGATCGCCTTGGTGATCGAATCCGCGTCGTCGCCCTTCATCACATCTTTCAAATTGCTCAGGGCGTTTTCGACCTTGCTGCGCTCGTCGGCCGGCACCTTTTCGCCGTGTTCCTTGAGCGTTTTCTCGGTTTGATAGACCGTCTGATCGGCTTGGTTCTTGACGTCGACCATCTCGCGCCGCTTTTCGTCTTCGGCGGCGTGGGCTTCGGCGTCTTTCTTCATGCGTTCGACTTCTTCCTCGGTCAAACCGCTGGAACCTTCGATCTTGATGTTGTGTTCCTTGCCCGTGCCCTTGTCTTTCGCGGACACGCTCAGGATACCGTTCGCATCGATGTCGAACGTCACTTCGATCTGCGGCATACCGCGCGGAGCGGGCGGAATGCCCTGCAAGTTAAACTTACCGAGCGTACGGTTGTCCGCCGCCATCGGTCGTTCGCCTTGCAGCACGACGATGGTGACTTCCGGCTGATTGTCGGCCGCCGTCGAATAGACTTCCGTCTTGCTGGTCGGAATCGTCGTGTTGCGCGGAATCATGACCGTGCTAACGCCGCCTTGCGTTTCCACACCCAGCGACAGCGGCGTGACGTCGAGCACGAGGATGTCTTTCACATCACCGCCGATGATGCCCGCTTGCAGCGCGGCACCCACGCCCACGGCTTCATCCGGGTTGACCGTCTTGTTGGGCTCTTTGCCGAAGATTTCCTTGCAAAGCTTCTGTACGGCGGGGATGCGCGTGGAACCACCAACAAGTAGACATTCGTCGATATCGCCGGGCGTGAGCTTGGCGTCTTCGAGGGCGGCCAAGACCGGTCCGCGACAACGCTGCACGAGATTCTCGGTCAGTTGCTCGAACTTGGTACGCGTGATCGTCATGTTGAGGTGCTTAGGGCCGCTGGCGTCCGCCGTGATAAACGGCAGGCTGACCGTCGTTTCCATGCTGCTCGACAGTTCGCACTTGGCCTTTTCGCAGGCTTCTTTCAGGCGCTGATGGGCCATCGCGTCTTTGCGCAGATCGATGCCGTTTTCCTTGCGGAATTCTTCGGCGACGTAGTCGATCAGTTCTTCATCGAAATCGTCACCACCGAGATGCGTATCGCCCTTGATGGAGAGCGTTTCGAAAACGCCATCGCCAACGTCGAGAATGCTGATATCAAACGTACCACCACCCAAGTCAAAGACGGCGATCTTGCCGCCTTTCTTTTGGTCCATGCCGTAAGCGAGCGCCGCGGCGGTCGGCTCGGGCAGCACGCGCTTCACGTCGAAACCGGCGATGATGCCCGCTTCTTTGGTGGCCTTCTTTTGCGAGTCGTTGAAGTATGCCGGTACCGTAATGACGGCGGCTTCAACTTTTTCGCCGAGGTAGTCTTCCGCCGTCTTCTTGAGATCCTGCAGGATCATTGCGGAGATTTCCGGCGGCGTGTATTCCTTATCGCGAATCTGGATCTTCACGAGTTCGTCGGCACCGCCCGTCACTTCGTAGGGAACGTTCTTCTCTTCGTCGGCCACTTCCTTATGGCGGCGGCCCATGAAGCGCTTCACGCTGTACACAGTGTTCTTCGGGTTGGTCACCTGCTGGTGTCGCGCGACCTGACCGACGAGGCGTTCGCCTTTTTCGGTGAAGCCGACGACCGAGGGCGTGGTGCGTGCGCCCATGCTGTTGGTGAGGACCTTGGGGTCGCCACCTTCCATAACGGCAACGACGGAGTTGGTCGTGCCGAGGTCGATTCCGATGATTTTGCCCATGATTGACTCCTATCTCTTTGGTGGTCTTGGGTTTTTATGTTCTGGCAATCGAGGGCTGACGGCGGCGCGTCACACGAAGGCGACCCGCGGCGATCAGCCCGCTCGACAGGCTTTAATACAAGTGGGGTGCCACTCGACACGGAAAGTGTGGCGGGTGGATGTAAATATCTGCTAAATAATGTCTTACGGTGAGTGGTTAGGTGGTGTACGGCCTGTGAAACGCCTGCCGTCTGCCAGTCTGGCATGACGTCGTGGCGGATGGACAGGAGGCATTTAGGAGTGACTCGGAGGGAGAAGCGGGCGCGAGTTTTTGCCCTTGCGGGTTTGACGCACGCTCTCGCAACGTGGTCAACCGGGCGGGTCAAGACCGTCGGGTGTGGCGTTAAACAGTTTTGGGAAAGTCCTTCGATAAGGGTGCCAGAGGACTCATTCAGAAACGGGGGCGTGGTGCAGGATCAAAAACGGTCGGCAGGTTGTTCCTAACGCGATCTATTCGCCCCGGCAGGGGCCGACTGAAAATAGCCCCGGATGAAGCGCAGCTCGCGCCTGCGAGCGGAGCGCCATCCGGGGTAGTGGATTGAATAAAGTTGTTAAGCCCCGGAGGGGCGACGGAAACTTCCCTGCATCGCTGCCGCGATACAATTGGAGTGTAAGGCGACCTATCCACGGACGGCGCGGCAAAGCCGCTTCGTCCGTGGCTATTTTCCCGTGGCCCTCCGGGCCATTCGCAAATACTGCTTAGCGATTTATTAGCGCGCAGAAATCGAATAATCCGCAGCGACATTACTACCCCGTCACCACGCCGCGCTCCGCCAAATACTCCATCACGCGTTCCACGCAGCGCTCGACCGACCATTGATCCGTCGGCAACACCAAATCCGGCGCGGCGGGCGGCTCGTATTCGAACGACACGCCGGGGATGTTCGCCAGTTCGCCTTCGTCAACGGCGTTGTATATTCCGTCGGTATCGCGCTCGCGGCATACTTCCAACGGCGCGTTTAAATGAACGACGTGGAAACGATCGTCGCCGATCACGTTGCGCGCTTTCACGCGCGCCGCTTCCGACGGTGCAACAAACGCACAAATCGCGATCGTGCCGGCATCGTTCACGATCTTGGCAATCTCTGCACCGCGACGCAGATTCTCCGAACGCGCTTCGCGGCTAAAGCCCAAGTCGCGACTGATACCGAGCCGCAACGTTTGGCCGTCCAGCACCAGCGCTTGCTTACCCATGTCGAACAATCGCCGCTCTAACGCGCGCGCGAGCGTGGTCTTACCCGCGCCAGTCAAGCCGGTCAGCAAAATCGTCGCCGGTAACTGGTCGAGTCGTTCGGCGCGTTCGGCTGCGGTGATCGTGCTGGGCGTGGCTTGCAGTTTGTCGCTCGCGACGGCCGTATCCCAATGGTCGGCGCGATCCGCGTCGGTGCTCGTATCCAATATCATGCCGGCACCGACGGTCACGTTGGTGATGCGGTCGATGATGATAAATCCGCCCGTCGCGCGATTGCGTTTGTACGGGTCGAAGGCAATGGGCTGATTGAGTTTGAGTTCGCAGCGACCGATCTCGTTGAGTTCGAGTTTCTCGGCGGCGTTGCGATGCAGCGTATTGATATCGATGCGATAGCGAATGGCGCTGACGACGGCGTTCACTTCGCGCGACGTGTGTTTGATGATGAATGGGCGATCGGGTTGCAACGCCGTATTCGTCATCCAGACCACCATGGCGTCGAACTGATCGGCCACGCGCGGCACGTTGTTCGGATGCACGATCATATCGCCGCGACTGGCGTCGATTTCGTCGGTAAGCGTTAGCGTAACAGCCTGCGATGCGAACGCTTCTTCTTTTTCGCCTTCGAATGTCACGATGCGCGCCACGCGGCTGCGCGCACGCGATGGCAATACCATCACTTCATCGCCCGGACGCACCATGCCGCCCGCGACCGTGCCCGCATATCCACGAAAGTCTAAATTCGGCCGATTGACGTATTGCACCGGATAACGGAAGTCAATCAGGTTGCGGTCCGACGCGATATGCACGTTCTCCAGCGTGTGCATCATCGTCGCGCCGCGATACCACGGCATCTTCTCGCTCAGGTCGACAACGTTATCGCCGTTGAGTGCCGACATCGGGATATACCGCACGTCGGTGGTTTCGAGCTTCTTCGACAGCTCGGCGTAGTCACCCTTGATTTTTTCAAACACGGCTTCGTCGTAATCGACCAAGTCCATCTTGTTGATTGCGACGACGACGTGACGGATGCCCAACAGCGACGCGATAAAACTGTGACGCCGCGTTTGCGTGACGATACCGTGCCGCGCGTCGATGAGGATGATGGCAAGGTCGCACGTGGAAGCGCCCGTTACCATGTTTCGCGTGTATTGTTCGTGGCCGGGCGTATCGGCGATGATGAACTTGCGTTTGGCCGTGGAAAAATAGCGATAGGCGACGTCGATCGTGATGCCTTGTTCGCGCTCGGCCTTTAGGCCGTCGGTTAACAAAGCCGGGTCGAAGTCGGTGCCCGTCGTACCGTGCCGCGCCGAGTCTTTGCGCACAGCGGCGAGCTGATCTTCATAGATCATTTTCGAATCGTAGAGCAAGCGTCCGATGAGCGTGCTCTTGCCGTCGTCGACGCTGCCGCACGTGAGGAAACGCAATAATTCTTTGCGTTCGTGCTGCGCCAAATAGGCGTCGATATCCGTCGCGATAAGGTCGGAGGCGTGTGACATGGCTTAGAAATACCCCTCGCGCTTTTTCTCTTCCATCGAGCCCGACTGATCGAAGTCGATCACGCGGCCCTGTCGTTCCGATGTCGTCGCCAAAAGCATTTCCTGAATGATCTCTGGCAGCGTAGTCGCTTTCGACTCAACTGCACCGGTCAACGGATAACAACCGAGCGTGCGGAAGCGCACCATCTTCATTTCGGGTTGTTCGCCGTCTTCGAGTGGCATGCGATCGTCATCGATCATGATCATGGTGCCGTCGCGATATACGATGGGGCGCTTGGCTGCAAAGTACAGCGGTACGATCGGAATCTTTTCGAGATGGATATATTGCCAAACGTCTAATTCCGTCCAGTTCGAGAGCGGAAAAACGCGAATGCTCTCGCCTTTGTGTACGCGACCGTTATACAGATTCCAAAGCTCGGGCCGTTGGTTCTTCGGATCCCATCGATGGTTGCGATCGCGGAAAGAGTACACGCGCTCTTTTGCACGCGACTTCTCTTCATCGCGCCGCGCGCCGCCGAATGCCGCATCGAAACCGTATTTGGTCAACGCTTGCAGCAATGCCTGCGTTTTCATGATGTCGGTATGCACCTTGCTGCCGTGCGAGAACGGCCCGACACCCTGATCGATCCCATCTTGATTCGTATGAACCAACACCTCCAACCCCAACTCCTTGCGTGCATATTCCTCGCGATATTGAATCATCTCGTGGAACTTCCACGTGGTATCAACGTGCAACAAGGGAAAGGGCGGCTTGCCGGGGTAAAATGCTTTGAGCGCCAACTGCAGCATGACGGCCGAATCTTTTCCGACGCTGTAAAGCATGACCGGGTTATCGAAGCTGGCGGCCACTTCCCGAATGATGTGGATGCTTTCCGCTTCGAGTTGTTTAAGATGGGTTAACTGGTTGCTGGACATGTGCGATCACCGCGTCGTTTCGACTGATTGCGCGTATAGAACATAAGTGGTGGGATCGAATCTGCAGAATAGAGACTTTGGTTCGATTCCACAACCGACGCCCGCACGCCTCGGCGCGCCACTTTCGGACGGAAAGCCAAGACCATGAACGACATACAAACCGTGCCGGTCGAATTGGGTGAGGACCGTTACGACATCACTATAGGAAGCGGCTTGTTAGCCGATCTCGGCGCACGTCTGAAAACATTGCTCGGCCCCGAGCGCGTGACCGTCATAACCGATCAAAATGTCTCGCGGCTGTACGCTCGAACGGTCGTCGACGCGCTCGAAGGCGCGGGCATCGCTTGCAAAACACTGACGATCCCGCCGGGCGAAGGTAGCAAATCGTGGGAAACGGCGAAGCGGCTCTACGACGGGTTGGCCGAGCGGCGACATACCCGGACGCACCCGATCGTCGCGCTGGGCGGCGGCGTTGTGGGAGATTTGGCGGGCTTTGTCGCCGCGACTTGGATGCGCGGCGTGCCGGTGGTCCAGTGCCCAACCACGTTGGAGGCCGCCATCGACGCGGCGGTGGGTGGCAAAACGGCAATCAACCACGAGGCGGGCAAGAACCTGATCGGCGCGTTTCATCAGCCCAAGGCCGTGATTTGCGACGTCGATTGCCTGAAAACGCTCGAACCACGCCATTTTCGCGCGGCTCTGGCTGAGTCGATCAAGCAAGCGCTCATTCGCGATCCGGCTTTTCTGGAATGGCAAGAGGCGCATTTCTCGGATGTGTTTGCGTTGGATCAGTCCGTTGTAACATCATTGATTGCAAGGAATTGCGAGATTAAGGCATCAGTCGTCGCCGACGATGAGCGAGAGGATCTGACCGGTCCGCCACGGCGCGCGGCGCTGAACTTCGGGCACACGTTCGGTCACGCATTCGAGACGCTGCCGAGCATCGGATTGCTGCATGGCGAGGCGGTGTCGCTCGGGATGGTGGCGGAACTCGACCTTGCGGTTCGGCATGTGGGATTGCCGGACGGGGATCGCGAGCGGGCAGAAAAGTTGATTCGTAGCCTGCAATCTGTTGTGAAATATGACCTTAAGGCTGCCGCCGGGGCCTTATTTGAGAAGATGAAGCTGGACAAGAAGGTGGTCGGCGGGGTTCGGTTCGCAGTTCCCAGCCGGCTCGGCCAGACCGAGTGGCTCGAAAATGTCCCGGTCGAGTCGCTACGGGCGGCACTTTCGCGAGTTATCGGATTCTGCGAGGACCGATCTGCCAATTAGGGCCTGGAGTCCTAAATATGTGCCGTTTCGGTCACGAGTTGAGGGTATTCCGGTTAAGGTGTGTCGCGAATGAAAATCGTGGCCCACGCCGTTGAATCATTGATTTTTAACCGCCATTTCGGTTACCATTTAAAGGTGAGCGTGGAGAGAATTGCGCTAATTCTGCGTCGCGGGGGCGACGCGGATCATGATAAAGAAGCGATGGAAAGAATGCTTAATAAACACATTTGTCGATTACTCGTGCTTTCGTTGGTGGCGTTGATTGCGTCGTCGACGGCGCGTGCCGACTCGGTTTCGTACGGTGATTTCTTTGGAACGAATGTATCGTTCCTGAACGTACGCGAAGGTTCATCGACCGACCCGGTGCCGCTGTTTGGCGCGCCGATGGTTGTGAACAATCGCCTGCTCTTCAACCCACTAACGTTCACTTCGTTTGCAAACGACGGCGATGCTGATGTTACGTCGGGTACGTTGAGCGTTGTCATCTCCGCCAGCCAAGCAGCGTTTCTGGAAGTCATTCGCATCGTTGAAACGGGCGACTTTACAATGCTCGGATCCGGTACCGATGCAACGTCGGCCACCATCAACGGTTTGGCAGTCGCAACCGACCTCGATCCTGGTATCGGCGATACGATGACGGCACCGTTGGCGGTTACGCCCGACGCACCGTATCACCTTCCGACGGATGGTGACTTCGGCGAGTTCGAAGCCGTTACTGAGATCGACCTGACGGGTCTCGGCATTCGCACGGTCATTTTGAACCTGAATAACAACTTGCAAACAACTTCCGAAGAAGGCACGTCGTCTTTCATTCAGAAGAAGACGGTCGAAATCGAAGTTGAAGACATTCCGATTCCCGAGCCGACGACTGCGATGTTGTTGGCCGTGGCCGCCGTCGGCATTATTCGACGTCGCCGCTAAGGCTAGTTAGCCGATCATTGAATCAATCTCAGTGCCGTCATCGCATTCGATGGCGGCATTGTTCGTTTTTACCGTGGCGCTTTTTTGGTCGTAGTTTTGTTCGATAACGACGATTCCGGATTTGCTCGCCCGATCGGCATGCGCGATATCCCGAATGTAGAATTGATATTTCGATCCCGGCAGGGATCGATGGAAATTAGCCCACTTTTTTCAACGGTGGTGGAGGGGGTGATCCAGCGGGTCTTTCGTCCTGTAGGGACGAAGGGATCATTGCGTGGCATTCCTGGTATCCCTCTGGGATGCAATGCAATACCGACGCATTGTCCCCCCAGATCGCGGGGAGACTTAGGCTCAAACGCATTTCATCCCGTTGGGAGTTAAGCAATTCCGCTAGGTCAATCCCATGGTCTTTACAGGACGAAACGTTGGCGGGCCGGCCGTCACAACCAGCGTTGAAACGCTGGGCTATTGTCCTTCAGTCTCTACGGGACAGATTCGTCGATTCATTACATATCGATATCCGGCTGTCCGGCAATTTTGGGCTACTTGTTTACGGTGATGTAAAAGCTATCCCGGAGGCTATACAGCGATACCGGCGTCTCGTGGGTCACTCTTAATTGGCGTGCGTCTTGGGCAAATCGATTCGGTCGAGATGCCAGTGGCCTAGGTTTTGGGATTGCATTCAATCACGCCCTATATCGATTCGATTCGAATACCCATTTCCTCGCGCGAGAACGTTCGCCCGAAAATAACGTGGTCCCTTTTTCTACGTGTGTCTAATTAAAACACGGTTAGCTTGAATTCTTCACTGCACGCCCGCCTACAATAGATATGCGAATCGGGGGATTCGTTCGCGCCGGCATCACGGTGCGACAAAGCTACGACATCAAATTCGATAAGGATGACGCGATATGAATAAGGTGCGCGCAGCACTGGCCGCATTAATGGTTGCCGTTACGTTCGCAACCACTGCCAACGCGATGCCGATTGTTTATGGTGACTTCGTCGGTGCGCCCGGCCAAGGCAGCTTTCTGGATGTAACGGAAGATTCGCCAACGGATATGACGCCGTTGTTTGAACCGCCGACGTTACTGCCCGACTCGTTGTTCTTCTCGCCGCTCACGTTCACGTCATTTGCCAACAACGGAAACACCGACACGACGACGGGCATCCTCACGATGATCGTCTCGGCGGCGCCGGGCCTTACCATCGGCGAGTTGGCGATTAGTCTAACGGCTGACACCACGTTGCTCGGCACCGGCGACATGAGCACGTTCTCATCAATTGCCACGGCTGTCGAAATCGAAGACCTCAACCCCGGCGTCGGTGGCATTCAAAACTACAACTTGAACTACACGCCGACCGACATGTTTTCGCTTCCGGGCGACGGCTTTGTGGAAGTCGAAGGCAATCTCGTTATCGATTTGACCGGCTTTGCGATTCAATCGTTGGCGCTCACGATCGAGCACACGCTTGCGACCGGCAGCCAAAGCGGCACGACCAGCTTTATTCAAGCCAAGTCGCTCGATATCGACGTGACGACGATTCCGATTCCGGAACCCGCTACGGCCATGGTACTGTTGACCGGTGCAGTGATGTTACGTCGCCGCCGCTAAGCCCGACGCAGCAGTAAACGCGATGAAAAAATGAAAGCCTCGCCATCTTTAACAGATGGCGAGGCTTTTTTGTTTAGGTCGCGGCGCTTGTACTCGTCCGTTGATTACTTCTTCAAACCCAGGCTCGACATCCAACTGCCCGAACTGGTCTTGCCCCGTTCGCCGAACATTGCATCAGCCAATTCGCCGATCGCCTTTCGCACGGGGTTGCTGTCGGTAACGGGCTCGCCCAAATCACTGGCTTGTCCAATCGACTTGTAGTGGTTGGGAATCAGTGCGAGCGGCGACTTGCGAACGCGCTTGGTTAGCTCGTTGACTGTGACTTGGTGAACGCGCTTGTTATACCGATTCAACACAAACTCGATGCGGCTCTCTTCGATGCCGTAGTCGATCAGCCCTTCTCCCAAACGCGCCGCGTTGAATACGCCGTTCACGGTTTGCTGCGTTACGATCAAGAGCTTATCGCAGTTCTCAATCGCACAGCCGGTGAGTTGATCGAGACGGCGCGGTAAGTCGAGCACGACGTAAGGGAACATCGCCCGCATGGCCTCGAAAACAGCCTGCAAAGAGTCGGCATCGATCTTGTGCGTATCCTTAATATTGCGCGGTCGCGGCAGCACAAACACGCCCGACGGCAATTCGATCATCACGTCTTCCAACGACTGCCGTTCGATCTGTTCGAATTGCAGAAGGTCTTCGATCGTATACTTCGGGTTCAAGTCCCACGCTTTGGCAACGCCCCCGAATTCGAAGTCCATATCCATCAGGCCGACGTGTTCGGCCCGTTCGGCGAGTGCCATCGCCAGATAGCACGCGACCGTCGTGGTGCCGGCCCCGCCCGTCGAACCGATCAGCGCGACAGTTCGCGATCCGCAGTTCGGGTTTGATTGGTCACTTTGAAATGCTGCGGATAGCGCCGTCTTAAGATCGCCCGGCTCCAACGGTTTGGTGGCGAGCTGACTACAGCCGGCGCGTTGCGCGGCAATCGCTTTGTTGACGTCGTTGGTGCCGATGACACCGATGACTATCAAGTTAGGTCGTTGCTCGAGCGCTTCGACGACGGCGTTAACGGCGTCGCGGTCGTCAAGGTCGATGACGAGCCCATCGAAATGCGTCGTGCCGATGGCGGTGCGCAGGTCGTCGCGCGTTGTGGTGTGCCCGGCGAGGTCGTAGCTCTCAAGCCCTTGCGCCGCGTACTCATCAATATTGTGTAGGCAAAGTTTCTTTTTCATGGTGCCGGCAACCTCCGCTGGTCGGGACGCTCTGCCTGGATCGCCCATACAGAACCCTTTCGAGTATCGAACGTTAGTTACGGCGGCTTTGGCTTCATGTCGCGACCGGCAGGACTTGCCGACTGCCACGCGAGTTGTCCGATAAACCGAACAAGTCGATGTGGCTTATCCCGCTATTTTTCCGGGCCTAACTTATGGACCGGTAAATCGCCTCCGATATATCGCGTGTCCGAGAACCGATGACGAGCAGCGCGCGGGCGTTGTGACGTCGTTTCGACTCGCGTCGTGCCGAACGATTCGGCACCCAGGACGAGAGGCCCAGCATATGAGTCTTACCACGATCACGATTAGCCTGGCGGTTGCCGTCGGGCTGCAAAGCGACCAACCCGTGAACGACAACGCCAAGGCCCACAGCGTGATGGTGCGAGCCAACGCACCGACGTCGGTGGCCAACGCGGATTCCGATGAACGCCGCGGCGGCTTCCGCCATCGCGACGATTTTGAGGACTTCACGCTCGACCCGGTGGGTGAAGGTGATGGCGAACGACAGCCCGAGCCGACGGCCATTCGCGATGCCATCCGCAGCGCGAAGGTAAGCCCAACGGTTGAAACACCCGTCGAGGAAGTGGTTGCCGACGATGTCGAAGACGACGCGTCTGAGACGGTCGCTGTTGCCGCGCCGACGCAGAACGTGGTGCCGCCGACGACCAAGTCGTCATGGCCGGGCGAAATCATCGAAGTGATCGCCGGTACGTCGGTCACGCTCGAACTCGATCGTCCGATCGACGCCGCCGAAGTTACCGACGCGGGCGTTGCCGACCTGATCGTTGCCACGCCGGCACGCTTGCTTCTCGTCGGCAAGGCTATCGGTGAAACGCAATTGCGACTGCGAACCGGTCGCGATATCAGCGTGCATCAGATTAGCGTAGAGCCGAACACTGCGACGTTGCACAACATCATCCTTGCGACGGCACCGACGTCTGACGTACGCATCGACACCATCCGCGGCCAGCTCGTGTTGATGGGCCGCGTATCGGATGCACAGGATGTCACGAAGATCGAACAACTCGCTCGCGCCTATCAAGGCGGTGAGGTCATCAATCATCTGTCGGTTGCCGGTGTGCAGCAGACGATGATTCGCGTTGTCGTTGCAGAAGTGAATCGCGATGCCAGCCGCCAACTCGGCGTGAACTGGGGCTTCGGCGGTTCGGATTTGTCGCGCGACTTCTTCTTTGCAAACAACGTCAATCAAATCAACCCGACGGTATTCGGTAGCAACGGCTTGGCCGATGTGACGACGGGGCAACTGACGTATGGTTTGAATCCAACGGCGCTTGGGCCGGGCGCGAATTTTACGCTCGGCTTCCCACGTGCTGAATTGCAATGGTTTCTTAACGCACTACGCGAAAACAGCCTCGGTCGCACGCTGGCCGAACCGAACCTCGTAGCCATCAGCGGTCAAACGGCAACGTTCCTCGCGGGTGGTGAAGTACCGATCCCTGTGACGCAGGGTGGTGCCGTTGCCGGTGCGATCACACTCGAGTATCGCGAGTTTGGTATTCGCTTGTCGTTTACACCGACGGTTCTGGGCGGCCAAATGATGCGCCTGCACGTGATGTCGGAAGTAAGCGACGCGGTGCCCGCAGGTCAGTTGCAGGGCGTGCCGTCGTTTAGCTTTGAAACGCGACGCGTTGAAACCACGATAGAATGCGGCAACGGTCAAACCTTTGCCATCGCCGGTCTGCTCGACGATTCGATTCGAGCGGTATCGTCGAAGATTCCGGGGCTTGGCGATCTGCCGGTGTTGGGCACGCTGTTCAGCAGCGTTGACTACCAGCGCTCGCGCACCGAACTCGTCATTCTCGTAACACCCGAACTGGTCTCGCCGATGGATCCGCAAATGGTGCCGCCGGTACCCGGCGCGGACATACTCGAGCCGACCGACGAAGAACTGTTTTTCCTGCAAAAACTCGAAGGGTCCAAGCCGAAAGCCGCCAAAGCAAAAGCGGCTGCTGCACCCGAACCGGAACTCGAAACGACGGATGAATCGGTGTTGGCCGGTAACGGTGCGACGCACGACCCGTGGCAGATGACGTTGGTGGAAAACAACTACGACGGCACGACCGTCAGCGTTGGAGACAAATGATGAAGCCCGATCGCGATCAAGATGCGAACTTCGCAGACGACCTGATGGATCACGCCGAAACGACCGGTTTCGACGGTGATGGCGGCGCTGCGTCAAAGAACGAAGCGGCGGTCAGCACCCAACAGCGTCAGGACGAAGCCGCGCATACCGAACCCGAGCAGGAATCGCTCGACGAGCAAACCAAGATCGAGCGCGTGGTGCAAAACTACCGCGTGTTGCGCACGATTAGCGAAACGCCGACGAGCGTCGTCTATAAGGCGGAGCACAAGCGCACCAAGCGGCGCGTGTCGATCAAGGTGATCTACGCCACGCAAAACACCAATAGCGAGACGATCAATCGCGCTCGCGTTGAGATCGAGCGGGCGGTGCATTTGCGCCATCCGGGCATTGCGGAGCTGATCGAAGCCGGCACGACCGACGAAGGCCACTGCTATTTCATTAGTGACTTCGTAAAGGGCGTCACGCTCGACGAATACGTTAGCATTCACAAGCTCTCGACGATGGATCGGCTTAAGCTCTTCGGTCGAATTTGCGATGCGCTGCAATACGCGCATCAGCGCTGCTTGCTGCATCGCGACTTGCGTCCGAGCAATATTTTGATCGACGGTAAGTGCAATCCGCGCATCGTCGGCTTTGCTGTCGCCGCCGTAACCGAAGTCGATATCGGTGTTAGCGAAGATCTCATCAAAAAGCGCCAGTTCGGCGAATTCCTGGCGTATAAGGCCCCCGAGCAAATCTCCGGTCGCCGTCACGATATCGATGTGCGGACCGACCTGTATTCGATGGGCGTGATTGCCTACGAACTGTTGACGCAACGTCTGCCGTATCACGTGAAATCTGCCAGTCCGCGCGAATACGCGGACGTCATCAATCGCGAGATGCCCGCCAAGCCCAGCAGCGTGAACAACGGTCTGCGCGGCGACTTGGAAGCGATCCTGCTGAAGATGTTGGCGAAAGATCCGGCGGAACGGTATCAAAACATTGCCGATACGTTGCTCGATCTCGAAAACTACTTCGAGCAGCGACCGATTAGCGCGCGCCCACTCGGTGCGTTCTACGAATTTCGCAAGCTGGCCGCGCGCTATAAGTCGCGCAGCATCTCGGTTGCGGCGTTGGCGCTGGCGATGGTGTTGTTCGGTTTACACATTCACCGCACCACACGGGCCTCCGAGCGCAACAAGTTATTGACGCAAATACAGTCGCTGGAGGCAACGACGGCGAACCAGAAAATGCAGCGAGATACCGCGCGGGTAGAATTGCAAATCGCGCAAGAGAATATGTCGGCCGCTCAAGCGGCGCAGAAGGTCAGCGCCCAGAAGGCGCAAACCGCGCTGGCTCAATTGGGTGCATGGCGTGAAAAGGCCGACGTCGCAACGGCCGACGCTCAGCGCGCCGATCGCGACGCCGATCGCGCCGAGACGGTTGCGAGCTTCTTCCCCGACTTGTTCCAATCGAACATCGCAGGCGAGATCGTCGGTCAGACGGCATCGCTCCTGTTGCTCGACGAAGCGGCCAGCTTGGCAGCGGGCTACTTCGACGGCGATCCGCAGTTGCAGTCGTCCGTGTTTCTCAACATCGCCCGCGCCTATCAGAACATGAACGCCGACGAGAAGGCGACCGCCTTGGCGAAGTCGGCTCTGCAAAAGGCACGCGATGAACTCGGCGAACGCCACGAGGTTACCGTCGAAGCGCTCAACCGCGTAACGGCCGGCTTGTTTGCACAGCGCAACGTGGTTGAGGCCGAGCCGTACGCACGGCAATTGGTAACGGCTTCAGAAATGCTTTTCGGCGCGGAGCACGTCAAGACGCTGACGGCCGTACACAACTTGGGCATGATCTACTTCCTGCAAGACAACGTCGCCGACGCGGGCGACATGTTCCAACGAGCGCTCGACGGGCGTCGCACCACGCTCGGTTCGCAGGACCCGCGCACGGTCGCGTCGATGCATTTCCTCGGTCGCGTGCGATTCGCACAGGGTCGGCTCGCCGATGCAGAGAAGTTGTGGCGCGAAGAGATCGCGATTCAATCGGAAGATGCGTCGGCACCGCGCTGGAAGCTCGCCGATGTTCGCGGTCGCTTGGGGCAGTGCTTGACCAACCTCGGCAAGTTTGAAGAAGCCGAAGGGCTATTGCTCGACAGCCATGCCGATCTGCGCGATCGATTCGGCGGCGACCATAAGTTGGTCAAAGAAGCGAAGCAGCGTGTCGTCGATCTGTACAAGGCGACAGGCCGCGAAGATTTGGCCGAACGGTTTTCAAAAGGATCGTAAAGCCGCTTGCGAATTGCCAAATTATAGAACCCGCAGAACCGAAGCAGCTTCAATCCAATGCGGAAAACGCACGTCGATTAAAAGCAATTAGCCCTCGGCCAATGGCCGAGGGCTATTCTCGTTTTACACAAGCGTGTTTTTTCGAAGCAAATCGAAAACCGCCTTTAATCGGTGTTGATTCGTCGCGGTTTAACCACCTAAGACCGGCAACGACATATCGCTTTCCACCAAATTGTGCTTCGGCGGATCGTTGGGCGGGGAGATATCATCCTCCGGGCTCCACGTCGAATTGAGATGCATCTTGAAGGCGCTGCGCACCTTGGCGTAACGCTCCGTTTTGCGCGGTGCGAATCCAAAGCGTTCCGCATCGTGTGGTGCCTGAATCTTGGCCATGCGCTTCCAACCGTGGTTCATGCCGAAGACAAAGCCCGCCGTGCTGAGCGACTTGGTGCGCCAAAACGTTCGGAACGCGCGGGCAATGACCCACGGTTGCTTGGCGGCGGCGTAACGCAATTCGTAAATCGCTTCATCCAAATCGCGCGGCGTCATCTTCGCCGGTGTGTAAACCGTCTCGGTAAAGGTGTAGCGTTCCCAATCGGATGGATACTGCTCGGCAAAGAGCTTGCCCGTTTGCTTGAAGCGGTCGTACATCTTGGTGCCGGGCAGCGGCGTGAGGTTGGTGATCTGCACCATGTCTATGCCGAGTTTGACCGATGCGACGGCGGTATCCGCAACGGCGTCGGCCGTGTCTTCATCGGAACCAATGATAAAGCCGCCGAATACGGAAATTCCCGACTTATGAAAACCCGTGACGAGCTTCTGATAGTCGTCAAGGTTTTTGCGGTTGATACCTTTGTGATACTGCTTGAGCGTTTCGGCATTAAACGACTCAAACCCGACGAGCATGCCACGGCATCCGGCCTTGTAGGCTAGGTCCATACCTTCCTTATCGCCGCCCATGTTCAGCGTCGTTTGGCTGAACCAAAGTCGTTTCTTACCGTGCTTGATGATGGCGCGCAGCAACTCTTTGGCCCACTCGGCATGCGCTTCGCCAACACCGAAGAAATTGTCGTCCACCACGAAGATAAATTTCTTCGGCGTGCGATTCCATTCATCGACGATGTCTTCGATGCGCCGCCGTCGAATCGGTGCGCCGTTGAATTTCGTTACCGAGCAGTATTCGCAACCGACGGGGCACCCGCGCGACGTTTGAATGGCCGAGACGCTGTACTTCCCGTTGAGCGGTTCCATGCCTTGCTTGGCGCGGCCAAGGCCTGTTGCTTCAAGATCGCTGAGCGAACCGAAATAACGCGTTTGCAAATTTCCGGCGGCGGCGTCTTCGATAATGCCGGGCCAAATTTCGTCGCACTCACCGACGGCGATCGAATCGACGTATTGCCCGGCTTCGTCGGGGCATGCCGATGCGTGCGGTCCGCCCATGATGGTGCGAATGCTGTTGCGACGGCAGTAGTCGGCGATCTCGTACGCGCGGGTCGAGCCGCTGGTGTATGCCGTGAGCCCGACGAGGTCGTACTTCTTTTTCGCGAGCAGTTTTTCGGTTTCGTGGGTGCCGAAGCATTCGTCGATGATGTCGACTTCATGACCATCCGGCACGAGGCCGGCGAGCACTTGCAGGCCGAGCTGCGGGATGTAGCTCCCGACCGTGTGGTAGCCTTGGGTGCGACGGGTAATCGGATTGACAAGAGCAATGCGCATAGCAGGAGAACCTTCCGGTCCGGGCGTCTTAAGTCGTCTTCGCAAAACGTCACCAGCGATCGGGCGCGTTCGCATCTAGTCAAATCTTGCGCGCGCGCTGCTTAAGCAACCGCAGCAGCGCGATCGGTCGTTCGCACGACCGCAATAGGACGGGATTGTAACAGGCGATTTCGGGCGTGGATACGAAAAAACGGCGATCCGGCGAGTTTTGCGCGTGCATTCCTGACGTTTGCTGCCGCAGTTGGGGGCAATCGATTTACGGCATCGGGTGCGAGTGGTTGGTTGTTAACTGCGTGTCTTGTCGAATTCATTGCCGGGCGCGGGCCTTGTTAGTGGTTTGGCGTAAGTCGGGTCTCGGGGAACGACCGTCTGCCGCGGCGCGACGGATACCGGGTGCCCCATCCATTGCGCTAGCAATGGTTGGGGAATCGCGGATGTCGGATGACCACTCGCCGCCGTATTCGCGAATGAGTGTTTCATCCTCGATTCCCCGTCCTTCGCTGGCGCGAAGGACGGGGCACCCGAGGTGGTTAGGAAATGATCCCCGACGGGTGCCCCATCCATTCCGCAGGAAAGGGTGGGGAAATCCCCGGCGAAGCTGAGCTTGCCCGATTTAAATGAAGATACCCGCTCAATCGCTATTATTCGCCTCGGCAATCTCCCATCCGATTAGACGCGAAACTTTTCAGCCGCTAATCTACGATACATAACAGGCGACGTACCGAGGCCGCCTCGCATATTGCGGCTCGGCAACCCATACATGGAGATTTGCAACTGTGGAAACGCTCGGCGACATCCTCGAATCATTGGCGAACGGTCTGATCGATTTTGTTTTTAGCGTATTGCTGAATTCGTTTAACGCCATCCTGCTACCGCTGCTCGAATCGATCTTCGGCGTCGGCTCGTAATCAATCCGTCATGGCCACGGCCTGTGGCCGTATGATGCTTTTTGGCGGAGTCGCCGCGCGCGATTATTCGCCTCGACCTTCGGTCGCATCACTTTCACACCCAATCCACTTCCGGTGAGCGTGTCTAAGCCTCTGCACGGTCGATCCACCGAAGCGCCTACTCATCCCGATGCACCGTCTCCATGCTGAATGCCGGTAGGCACACGGCGATGTATTCGGCTCCGCCGTCTTCGGGCGTGCTGTAGCGAATCCATTCGCCAGCGCGCGTGAAAACCGCCTGACCGGCGCGCACTTCGATGGCGTCGCCGGCTTTGTGTTCCACGCGCAGCATGCCTTTGAGCACGATGGTGTATTCGTCGAACTCCGGCGTTTGACCGGGTTCGGCCCAACCGGCGGGGCTGCGCATGTGTGCGACGCTGACGGCGCTGTCGTTGCTGTTAACGCGACCGAAGTATTCGTCGATGAGCTTAGGCGGCGTGCCGGCGGCCTCGACGCGAGTGGGTTGGGGGATGTGGGTGGGCATGAACGGACTCCTGATTGCAAAGCTATTTCAATGATTTGTTAGGATAACTCTTTATCGCGGTAGATGGCTACTGCTTTATCCAAAATGGAGAGGAAGTGAAATGAGCCAACGAGCGTTTCAAGACTATTTCATCGATATGTTTGACTATGTCGGTCGCCTCTTGCGGGCCAAACACGGGATGAAGCGCGGCGATATCAGAAATCACGAGGAACGCTTAGGCATCAAAGCGCCCGAAGCGTTGATTGCATACTATCGCGTCGCGGGTAACGAAACTGAATTCAACTACTGTCTAGATGAACTCGTAAAGCCGGAAAGTTGGTATATCAATAAGAATCATCTCGTGTTCTACGAGGCCCATCAAGCGGTGGTCATCTACGGCATACGCTGTGATGAACTCGATCGGCCCGACCCGCAAGTACACATCCGCACGATGCCCGGCGATAGTGAGTGGGAATTAATCTCGCCGAGTGTATCCAATTTCTTTCACATCATGACCTATTGGCAAGGCGTGTTTGCCGGCGCCCTCGAAAACATCCGTTGGGCCAAGGTCGAATCGAGCTTGAAAAAGACGCTCGATCGGGATTGGGAGTGCTTGGGTGAACTGAATGAGATGTGGTGCTACCGGCGCGATGGCTGCGTTGTTTGCATCCTGAAGTGGGAAGAAAGCTGGCATATTTATGCGGGCGGCAGAACGCCTGAAGATGAAAACAAGATTGCAAAAGACCTGAATGTGGTCTGGGAGCCAATAGGATAATCTCAACAAGCGTAGCCTTTTGTGGTCGATTCTGATTTAAAAAAATGGAGGCGCACGCCGACTCTGGGCATGCGTACAAAGATTGTGAGTTTTCCATTCGATTTCGACGTTTCGGCTTTTTGATGTTTTGACGTTTATTCCCGCCTTTTCACCAATTGAACCCTCTCCCGCTCGCGAGTAAAATCCGGTTCGTTCAGCACTCACGGAGGAGCCCATGCAAGTCTATCACGATCTGGTGCGTCGCGTGTTGGAAGAGGGCGAGCACAAGCCCAGCCGTACCGGCGTCGATACCATCAGTTTGTTCGGCTGTTTCTATTCCGTCGATCTGGCCGACGGGTTTCCATTGCTCACGACCAAACGCGTGAACTTTGACGCCGTCTTACGCGAGTTGCTTTGGTATCTCTCCGGCGAAAATCACATTCGAAACCTGCGGCAGTACACCAAGATTTGGGACGACTGGGCCGACGAGGACGGCAACCTCGAGACCGCCTACGGTTACTACTGGCGACACTTCCCCAGCGCGCAGCGCGATGAGAATGGCGAATGGCGCGTGCGTGAAGTCGATCAGATTCAATATGTGATCGACACGATCAAGCGCGAGCCGTCCAGCCGTCGCTTGGTTGTAACAGCATGGGAACCCGGCAACGCAACGACGAGCAAGTTGCCACCTTGCCATTACAGCTATGCATTTCACGTGTCCGGCGGTCGTTTGAATTGTCATCTCACGCAACGCTCGGGTGATATCGCGCTCGGCATTCCGTTCAACATGGCGGCTTACGCATGTTTAACGATGATGATCGCGCAAGAGTGCGACCTGTTGCCGGGCAAGTTTGCACACACCATTGTCGATGCCCACGTGTATGCGGCGCAGGCAGGCTCGAAGATGGAAGCTTACGACCATGTCGCCGGTCTACGCGAACAACTCAAACGCGAGCCGCTACCGTTGCCGACGTTGAAGATCGCCAATAAGCCGTTCTATAAACTGCAGTTTGAAGATTTCGAGCTGCAGAATTATCAATGCCATGAGCCGATTCGGTTTAAGGTTGCGGTTTAAGGAAAGGCGAAAAGCGAAGGCAGATCTGCTTCCCCTCCCTTGCAGGGAGGGGTTAGGGGAGGGTTGCTACCGACCACGCTTTACTTGCACACGGTGTCCAAAAAGTAAGTTGGCGTTGCCTCTTTCACAAAATCTCCAAATCGCTATATCACCAATTCCATCGTTGGCCAAACCAAGCAGTCCAAACGATACGTTGACGAGTTGCCCACCCGATCGATCTCATGAAACTAACCATCATCACTGCCATGAATCAGGACCGCGTCATCGGTAAGGATGGCCAACTGCCGTGGCACTTGCCGGAAGACTTGAAGTTCTTCAAGCGTCAGACAGCGGGCACGGCCGTGATCATGGGGCGCAAGACGTATGAATCGATGGGGCGACCTTTACCGCGACGACGCAATCTGATCATCACGCGGCAAACGGATTATCAACCTGCAATTCCGTCAAAGCCGCCGCCGGACGATCCGGCGTTGGAAGTGTTATTCGCCGCCGACGATGCCGACGCGCGCCGCACCGACGATCAAACCTGCGTCGACGTGTTCAGCGATTTGCAATCGGCAATTGAATGTTGCGAGCGCCGCAAAGAGCCGCGCGCCTTCATCATCGGTGGTGCCCAGATCTATCAGCAAGCGCTCGAACAGGATGTCGTTGACGAAATGTTGATCACGCACGTCGATCAACCCAACATCGATGGCGATGCGTACTTTCCCGCCTGGGATGAATCCAAGTGGCGCGACGACGGGCCGGTCGATGACAGCTTTTCGCTTGCCCGGCGTTACGTACGCATTTAGTTAAGCAGTTGACGCATCAAAAAACGCATCGCGCATTATTGGTGAAAAAGTAGGGTGGGTTGTACTCAACCCACCGTCGAAAGTCGCGCGTGCATCGGTGGGTCGAGTACGACCCACCCTACAAGATGCTCCCTCTCCCTTGCAGGGAGAGGGCCGGAATGAGGGTTTTGGCAATGCTTCAATGGGTCATGCAAGCTAAGAAACACTGCTAAGTATCAATGCCTAGTCGCCTAACTCGCTGTCGCCGCTTCTTCAATCGGCGAACCATCCATGTTCTCATCGCCGCTCGGGCCATAGGCCGTCGGGACGCGGCATCCCATTAGCCGCAGATACACGCCCAGTTGACCGCGATGGTGGTAGATGTGGTTCAGCAGGATGTTGCGAATCACGCCGATACGCGGCATCTCGAAGACGGTCTCGCCATCGCGCACGGCACGCCAAGGTTGCATCATCTGTTCGTCGGTGATCGTAGGCAGTTTTTCGTTAACGAATTGTACGCTGGCGTCTTGCGCTGCGACGATCTCCTGCGTGGTGCCCGGCAGCGTGTCCTGCGGCTTCATATTGTTGAAGTCATACGTATCGGCGAGCGCCATTTCCATGATGCCTTTTTGCGAGGCGGCGATATGCAGACCAAGTTTGCCGGCCGACATCGATTTTTCGTGCGGTTTGAAGTCGAGCTTGTCCGTCGGTATGCGCTCGAGAAAGCGGCGCGTGGTCTTCGCTTCACGGTTGAATTCGTCGAGAAACATGTGGGCCAAGTTCATCGTTGTGCTCCTTAGTTAAGGTCGTTTGTCATTGCGTTGTAGGGTGGGTTGTACTCATTCCACCATCGGTTATCGCGTGTGTTTTGGTGGGTCGAGTACGACCCACCCTACGTTTTGATCAATCGTCATCTCGGTGTTGGGAAAGACCCTTCACTTGCTGACGTTTAAGGTTTCGTTGCTTCCTCGACATCCGTCGCGCCGATCTGTTGCAAGATGTATTTGCTCACGTGCGACATATTGCTGTCGATCACGCGAACGTCGTGCGAAGCTTTGAAGAGAATCAGCGCGCCTTGAATCGTGCCGATCCATAACTGCGCAAGGGCGTCAGTATCGACAGTTGTCTTTTTTTCAATCGCCGCCGCGGCGAGCAATGTTTGAAAGCGCTCGTGCGCCTTGGTGAAACACTGGTTCGCGCGGTCGCGCAGGGCCGGGTGGCTTTCGGATATCTCTTGCACCGTGGTGCCGGGCAGGCAAGAGGCAAACGTTTTCGGGTCCGCCAAAAACGCGGTGCTGCGTCGCATGTACGTCGCCAGAATCGTGACGGCGTCGGCACCATCGGCGGCCGCCGCGTGACCTGCATCCCAGCCGGCCATCAGGTCATCCCACTGATCCATGCAAGCCTCGGCAAGGGCCTCTTTGCTGGCGAAATGATGAAAAAACGCCCCCTTGCTCACGCCCGCCGCCGCGCAGATCGCGTCCACGGGTGTGGGTGCGTAACCGTGACGGCGGAAGAGGTCGACACCGGCGAAAATGAGCTTTTCGCGAGCGGGAAGGGGCTTTTCGGTGGTCTTGGGCATGACTTGCGTCACAATACCGACTGGTTGGTATGTCTGTCAAGGGGGTGGTTCTGGGAGATTGAGGCTGGTGGGTTGTAGCGGGTCGGTAGCCTGTGGGTTGGATGGTCTGGACGGCGGCCTGTGGATTGGATCGTCTGGGCGGGGTCGATCGGCAGTACGCGAGGTTGTTGAATAAGGTAGGCACACGAGCCGCGCCGCTTGTCGGGAAGTGGCGGCTGGCGATACCGCAGTGTCTTTGAGGTGGCTGCGCCTGGAGTGAAATCGTGCAAACGTACGCAAACGCGCGCAAATTTGCAGACTGGTTTTGTCGGCGGCGGCATTTCATCAAGGGTTGGGCTTGCTCGGTGTTTCCGGTTTGGGAGAGACAGCAAGCCGTGTCACTGTTTTATCAACAGTGCGGATAGAAGCGCGATCTGTGGCAGAGGGTAAGACGGCATTGGTGTTTAAGTCGAACCTGAAAATGCCTTACGATTTTGGTTGGCAGTGGGTTGTTGCTGGCGGGTGCTGTTCATTGAATAGTGGCACGCGGGGATTGTCGAATAACCGGACAGAGCCACCCTCCCGAAGGAAAGCGAGAAATGGCGAGAAGCGTAAACGTTCCAGAAGATATTGAGAATCTAATATCCCAGATCGACAAGGAGATTGAAATAAAGAGGAAGTTTATAGAAGACTTGAGAGACAGTATGAAGGCAGGCTGCACTGGTGGTGAGATTCTCATGTATCTCGATGCGCATCTAAGTGAGTCTTGTTGTGAGTTGAAGATCGAAAGCAAGAAAACGATCAGATTATTGAATAAGCTTCGCAGCAGTGTTTCTCGGTTAAAGCGATAACCTCGGTCGACGCGTGCAATGCCAATTTTCAAGGTCGGCATACGGAATTAGCGTCGGCGAATGGAAAAGCTAACGAGTCTGGTCGAAATTGAGTTGGTAACAGAATTGCCATATGCGAAGCGCAACGAGGAAACACAGACTGGAAAAATCTAAGGAGCGAATTCAAGCCGCGCCGGGTGCCGCCGGTCGGCTAGTCCGTCGTTGCGACGAACGCGTCAATCCTTTGTTGATATTCGTGACGATTATTGCCGTGCTAAGGATTTGGAGTTACGAGATCGTTCAAGATTACTTAGATATCAAAACACACATTGCTCGTGTTTATCTTTCAGAAACGAACCAAAGATAGGGCCCATCTTCTATTCTATCGATGAGATCTTCATTACGCTCGGTGTACAGGCTGCAAGTGGGCCAGTGTCATCCGTTCGTATTGTCAGCTTGTTGGGTGGTTCGAACCTCGTGAAAGTAGAGTCCCGTACCTGCGTAAGCAGTAACGCAGTCGACAAATCGCTGGCTGCAGATTGCCGTGCCTATGAATCCTTTTGCCATAAACAGATTGTGTTCGCCGATGTCGGATTCGTTCAATGTAAGTGTTTGAAAGCTGTGTATATGGCCCGAATCTTTCGATGGTGATGATCTTGGCCAGTTGATGCAATCGACTTCTTTCAGTATCTGCATAACGGAATAGCCCTCAACGCGCGATGCAGATTCAGTTACTTGAATCGACGCATCAAATAACTTAACGTTCATTTTAATTAGCGGTCTCAGGGCCGCGACCATACGATTAGATATCACATACCAACTCAGATGATTATTTGGAAAATCATTTAACGGAAGATCTCGCTCCTTAACAAAAAGCCGCACATACGAGGGGATTTCCTTTAGCTCGACTGGATCATTAAGCAATGAATAATCGAAGTCTCGAATTTCGTAGTAATCCAAGTTGCCTCGTTTGGGTAGATCGAAGTCGTGCCGTACCTCGTAATATTTCATTGCATTACCTCTTCACTCACTAAAACCATTTTTATAGTGTTCATTATTGCTCCGACTGGTGCCAATGATAGTGCGTCAGGCAACGGGGACTATTAGGAAGTCGATTGTCGCGCGTGCCTCGGTGGGTCGAGTACGACCCACCCTACAAAATCATCAGTGGCGCGTGCTCACGTTGGGTCAACAGTACCGTGTTAACGCAATTCGCCAGCACACCTTAACGCCATTCGCTCACTCACTGTAAATCGTTCGTTGCTATCGCCCGTCAGTTGCCGCCCCAACCTCCACCCTCCCATCAAATTACCCCTCAATCCTCGGCCAAATAAAATCCGCGACTCTGCGACCTTGCACCAACCCCGCTTCGTTGTCCGTACGGATGTGGTAACCGCCCCAGAGGCGGGACATGGCGGCCAACTCGGCGGTGGCGGTGAACGTCGGCATCGAGAGCGTAACGGCGCAGCTTTCGTGATCATGCAGGCGCTGGTCGGGCTTGCCGTTGACCATTTGCACCACGCTGCATTGAAAGCCGGGCTCGGTCAGGGAATCGGCGACGCGCTTTTCCACGCTTTGAAGACGATCGCTGCCGGTGAAGTGTTTTAGCGTGCTTGCGTACGCTGCGAGCCGAGTGGGTGTTTGAGAATCTCGAAACGTGTTACTCGCTATACTTTTCCGGATAACCGCCATTTGTTATGCAATTGAAACCCATGCGAGCACAACCATGTCTCCCGATTGGAACGAACGATTTTCTCAAACCGACTTCGCCTACGGCACGGAGCCGAACGATTTTCTTCGACAGATGGCGACGGAGCTTCCGAAAGGTCGCGTGTTGTTGCTTGCCGAGGGCGAAGGCCGAAACGCGGTCTATTTGGCGTCGTTGGGGTACGACGTGTTGGGCGTCGATCAATCGGAGGTGGGGCTAGCCAAGGCGCAACGCTTAGCCTCGGAGCGCGGCGTAACGATCGAAACGCAGCAGGCTGACTTGGCTGAGTTCGACATTGCGCCGAGTTCGTTCGCAGGCATCGTATCGATCTCTTGCCATCTGCCAGTGGCGATTCGTGCGCCGTTACATCGCAAGGTTGTTAATGGCCTGCTACCGGGTGGCGTGTTTATTCTGGAGGCGTATACACCTCAGCAGTGCGGTCGCGGAACGGGCGGGCCGCCGACGGTAGAGCTATTGGCGTCGCTCGAAACATTGCGGCAGGAGTTGGATGGCTTGCAGTTCGTACATGCGATGGAATTAGAACGCGATGTGATCGAAGGCCAGTTCCACACGGGAACGGCGGCGGTGGTTCAAATCGTCGGGGGGAAGAACTAGGTCTTTTTCGCTAGATTGCGTATTATTCCCGCATGAACCATTGGAACCCGAAAAGTAGCCTCGAACTGGCTATCGACCAGATATCGATTGTTTTCCCTAGGCCCCGGTCCATCGAGCCGGTTACGCGTGCCGACTTTGCGGTGTTGGGTAAGAGCTTGGCTCAATCGATTCCGACAGACCTGCAGCGTTTTTATTTTGAATGCTATTGGGATGGCATGATTCCCGTTCCACCGAGTACGGATGACGATGATTATGCTGCACCTGTGTTATCGATTTATCCACCGTCGGAGCTTCGTCGATGGGGCGATCGGAATGAGTTGACGGACCGCAAATATTGGCCTGAGTTGTGGAAGCCATGTGCGTTTATCGCGTTTGCTGAAAACTGTTTTGGCGATGACTTCTTATATTGTCTCTCGGATGGCCCGCTCGGTGTCGGCACAATTCTAATGACAGACCATGAGGCCGATGAGCAAATTCATGTTGTCGGTGAGTGTTTAGCCGATTGGCTCTCGCGTTTGGCAGCGTATCGCGGTGTGGATTACGTGGTCGTGCCCGGTGATGTAACGTCGTTGCCTTCCGCAGAGCGCGCGGCGTTCGAACAGGATCATCGCAGGTTGAATCCTGATAGCTCGTTCTTTCGTGCGAAGAAACCTAAGACACCTGTTGGTGGGGGTTCAGGTTCGGGCACCGAACCACCCAAGCCGATGACGCCGAATCAGATAGCGCGGGCGCAGTTTAAAGCGCTGGATCGCGATACGCAGTACGTCGTGGCGTTTTATTCGATGCTGCTCGTCTTTTTCGGATCGAAACCATGCGATTTGAAGCGGAAGCTGGCACCGCTAATTTCTGAGATGGTTAACTGCTATCTGAAGAATCGGCCGTTGCCTCGAAGCAATTTTGAAAGCTGGGATCGCATGACAGAAACGAGGGTGTTTGTGCATATCGTGGCATCCGATGCGGATCGTTCGCTAGTTCAGATGTTGACGGGGGCAAAGTACCTCGCGGAGAGTATGTGCGAACCGGATAAGACTGTTGGCTCTACGGTTTTGTCCTTGGGAGCAATTGCCCAGCGCGAAGGCGTCGAATCGTACGTGATTTTGCAGCGACATATCGAGATCGTGGTTGACGAGATTAAAGCGGTTGGTGACGATGAAATAGGGAAGTCGACACGGACCGCGTTGCGTCGGTTGATAAAGCGGATCGATCCGCGCTTAAGAGCCAAGGATTGAAGCGATGATGGTTCGGTCAAAGCGGGGTGCCATGTCGATCCATAGTATCGACATGTCTTTTTCACGCGACGAAGCTACTTTAGGTGAAGCGATGATCGCACATAAACACACGTCAACCGATCTCTTGACTCACAGCCGTACATGATCGCGTGGGTCAACCGGTAATTGCTTAAGATTCAACGTCAACGGCGCATCGCCATCATTCTCGAACGCACGTGCGCTTGACCATTTCCAATCCATCGGATGATTGCATAACCCACGACGGACCGGGTTCTGATGTATGTAGTCGATTTTTTCCCAAATCTTCCGTGGTCGGAAGAGATTTTCGTCGTAACCTCCGCCGCGCTGCCAGGATCGGTACGACGATCTGCCATTTGGCTGTAGGTCGTGCATCCGTTCCAGAAAAGCGGGGCTATCCTTGCGAATAAAATCGAGAGCGCGGGTTGTGACGGATTTCTTCATCGTGTAGAGGAATGCCGCAATGTCTACATTCGATGTGTTCGGATAAACGAGCAAGTGCACATGTTCGGGCATAATAACGAACGCCCACAGATCGATCGGATGGCGAAGCAGGGCACGATCGATTCCTTCAATTAGCCAAGCCCGACTGCGGTCGCGCGTCAGAAATGGTTGCCGCCGGAAACAAGAGAACGTGAGGAACCTTGCTTCGCCGGGTTCATCGAAGCGCTTGCGATGGGGCGGCGTCGTCTGATCGGCGAATGGCATGCTGCTTATTTTACGAGTTATAAACCGTTAGCGAAGCGGCACGATGTTCTCGTCTTGAAATTTGGCGTGTTTATAACGCCTGGGCTTGTGGGCCGCGTTCTCGCGCGTCGTCATGTCGATCCTATGGATCGACATGGCGCCCGCATCTAGGGGGACTGGCTTACTCGTTGACATGCTACCCGCTTCGACAAATGCGGCGGTCATCGAGACGAATTCCGTTTGCTATATTAAAATCCTATCGCGATGTCTGAACCCACTACCAAAGTCCTGATCGTCGAAGACGAGGCCTCCCACGGTGAAGCCGTGAAGGAAGGGTTGGAGCGCGCCGGGCATTTGTGCAGTCTGGTTGACGATGGGGCGGTGGCGATCGAGTCGATTCGCAAATGGCCGCCGCATGTAGTCGTGTCGGATTATCAACTCGGCGGCGATATCAACGGGCTAAATGTGATCGCGCGGGCTAAAGAACTGAGTCCTTGGACCGAGGGGATATTGATTACGGCTCATGGCGATGAAGAGCTGGCGCGCGATGCGCTGAAGGATGTCGGCGCATTCGACTATATCAAAAAGCCGATCGATCTCGACGACTTACGCCGCAAGGTCGATAGCGCCGCGCGCAAGGCGATGATGGCGCGCGACAACCTCACGATGCGGGCCGAACTGGCCGCGGCGGATAACTTCGACGGCATCGTGGCGGCCAGCGGCGCGATGAAGAGCGTGCTGAACCGCGTGCGGCGGTTGGCGCGCACGAAATTGACCGTTCTGATCTACGGCGAATCGGGCACGGGTAAGGATTTGATCGCGCGGTCGATTCATCGCAATTCGGATCGGCGCGACAAGGCTTGGGTGCCGGTCAATTGCGCGGGGATTTCCGAATCGCTGATCGAATCTGAACTGTTCGGTCACGTGAAAGGCTCGTTTACCAATGCGCTGACGGATCGCAAGGGGCACTTCGAAACGGCCGATGGCGGCACGATCTTCCTCGATGAAATCGGCGAGTTGCCGCTGGCGATGCAGGCGAAGCTTCTGCGCGTGTTGGAAAGCGGCGAGATTATTCGGGTAGGGTCGAGTACGCCGATTCACGTTGATGTGCGCGTGGTGGCAGCAACCAATCGCAACCTAAAGGAAGCCGTCGAGAAGAAGACGTTTCGCGAAGATCTGTTCTTCCGCATCAATCAGGCGGAGATCAACTTGTTGCCGTTGCGAGATCGGCGCGAGGATATTTTGCCGCTGATCGAGTATTTCTGGAAAGAGGCCAACGTCGAGCACGATCGTAACGTCAGTAAGATCACGCCCGATGCACTGCGCATGCTTCACAACTACGATTGGCCGGGCAATATTCGCGAACTGCGTAACGTGATCAATCTGCTGGTGGCGCTGTGCGACGGCGATACGCTCGACACGTCGGATTTGGCCAGTCGACCGGAGATCAACCGCAGCCGCGAGATTGTTCCGGTAGCGAAGCCGATGCTCAATGCCACGCTCGATGAAATCACGAAGATTGCCATCGAACATGCGCTGCAACAGAACAACGGCAATCGCGAACGCACGGCCAAGCAGTTGGGCATCCCGGTGCGAACGTTGTATCGCAAGTTGAAGGAATACGATTTGAATTAGTGGCGACGGGAACACCGGTTTTAAACCGGTGCCACGACTCTGTCAGAGCCGCGCCCGTAACAACATTATGCGCGATGGGGTGGTCCGTTTTTGCGCTAAGTTAAAACGGCTGCTACATTTAGCCTCTTGGTTCCTTGCAAAAACCGGAGTCCTAAATGAGCAGCCGAGATTGGAAAGTAGTGTACGC
>Ga0207422_1001922_pt1 | contig 33171 bp, 23 predicted proteins | sample MarCyaLeptolynsp_FD_187757 | JGI IMG/M metagenome (GOLD analysis project Ga0207422, IMG submission 187757) | Marine cyanobacterial communities from Panama - species 1 Leptolyngbya sp. (SPAdes) | ecosystem: Environmental > Aquatic > Marine > Unclassified | place: Panama: Panama City | collected... | reverse complement strand
GAAGGCTACCTGTCGTTTAGCACTAGAGAGATTATTACCTTCTGTTCTCTGGCTTGAGCTACTTAGACATACTCGTAGCCGTACTGATATTGCTGCCCAATTTGGCTTTCAGATTGTTCTCAAACCTCTGCCCGACTTGGCTTATCGAGATTGCTGCAAGATCTAAGTTACCCATTTAGCCGCAACGCAACTTCGTTTAAACACTTGCATTCCCTGACCCGTGTCAAAAATGTCCGTATCTGACAAACCAATTCCGTAGTGCCAAAACCCATCTTGCCAGTTCAGCAACCTGCCATAATACTGGCTTGCTGGATTGAGATGTTGTTGAATGCTAGCGATTTGATGCTCGGTTGCTTCGGAGAGTGCCATGGTTTTTCAAAAGGTCTGGAGTCAGTGAAATTGTAACTATTATCGGCGATCGCTCGTTAAAAACGAGAAGCTGTTAAGGACGCATCGGCATTTTGCCATGCCCGCTCAAAGTCCTCTCGCGCGACCGAGGCGGCTGCGGTTTGACCTTGCGATCGCAAGCTTTGAGCCAGCCCCAAAAGCGACCAACCATTGCGAGGATGGGCTTTGAGATCTTGGCGGTAAACCACCTCTGCTGCTTGCGGGCGATCGGCCGCCAAGAGCGCCGCACCGAGGAACTGTCGCGTTGGGAAGTACCAATAGGGCGGTTCCATATAAGGCAGGGTCTCTTGGGTTGTGACAGCGGCCTCTAGGGCGCGAATTTCCTGCTGGCGTTGCCCCTTCAAGCGGGCAATCTCAGCGCTGAGGACATTTTCGGCAATTTCCATCTGCGTTACGCCGTAGAGAAAGGGAATTTCGAGGGCTTCGATCCCCTCGCTGCTGGAGATTTGTCGCAGCGCTGCCATTTCTCGCTCGGCCGGGGCAAGTTCCCCCTGACCGGCAAAGGCCAGACCGCGAACATAGTGCCACATGGCGGTGACGTAGCGAAGGTTGGCAGGCGGTTGGGGTTCCTGGAGAAGGTCGTCCCACTGCCCGAACCGAGCCATTACAAAGTGGGGAGTGGAAACGAGCCACTCCAGCAGCGGTAGTGCTTGTGCTTGTTCTGGGGAGATATTGCTTGCCAGCTTGCGCGCCGAGTCCAAGGCAATTTGACTTCGCCCTTCCATGGCTGCGGCGTAGGAGAGGAAGTGGAGGTTGTGGGTGTAGTAAAGGGCTGTATAAAATCCTTCGGCTCCCATTTTGGCAATGTAGGATTCGTCCGCCGCGATCGCGCTCTCATTGGCTAGGGCCGCATCGTGATAGCGTCCCGTCCGCAGGTAGATGTGGCCGGGCATGTGAACGAGATGGCCGGCATCGGGGACGAGGGGGCCGAGGCGATCGGCCGCCGCTTCTCCGCGTTCGGGATGGGGCGACGCTTCCACCGCATGGATATAAAGGTGATTGGCTCCGGGATGGTTGGGGTCGCGTTCTAGCACCGACTCCAAAGCCGCCAGAATTTTCGAGGTTGCCGCTTTGGGCTGCCCGTTTTCTTGCCAGTAGTCCCAAGGGGAGGTATCCATTAGCGCTTCTGCCTGCACGGTGGCGGCATCCAGGTCGTCGGGATAGTTGCGAGCGACTTGCTCCATCGCCTCAGCAAAGGCGAGATCGAGGGCGCTGCGATCGCTTGTCGGTTCTGGGGCGTAACGGGCGGCGAGAGCCTGAATATAAGCGCGATCGCGATCGCTCGCTTTCCCCTGTAACTCCAGCGCTTTCTGGAGATTTTCCCAAGCTTCGGGAACCGCCTCATCGCTCATGGGCGCGTTAATATTCGGGCCGAGAACCCAGGCCGCTCCCCAGTAACAAATGGCACAGTCGGGATCGAGTTGCGCGGCCGCGAGAAAAGAGCGTTCGGCCTCCGCGTGATTGAACCCATAGGCAAGAGCGAGTCCTTGGTCAAAGTAGCGCTGAGCCAGGGGATTGGGGGTTGAAATGGGATGGGAGCGATCGCCCAAATTGTCGAAAAGCGGAGCCGTTGGCTCAAAGGATTGGGCGGGAAGTCGGGATAGTCCTAAAACGACGAGGATTGCGATCGCGAACATTGCCAAGGCCTTGAAAGCAAATCGCTTGCGATTTTGGGGTGAATTGAATGCATTCATGAAATTTTCCTCCTAATGGGTCGGAAATGGGCGATCGCGCCACAGACGCAGACAAGCTCTTCACCAGACGCGAGATGGGCCCGCATCCAATCCAACCATTGGGTCGATTTCAAAAACCGCCCCTTGTTGCTCCAGTTCGCGGATCTTACCTGTCATCAAACCAGAATTGTTGCGAAAGCGAGCTTGGTCAAGCTTGGCGTAGCGCAATTTAGTTCTAAACAAGTTCGTTCCCCTCAAAATCGCCCCTCGAAGATCCGCATCTTTGAGATTGACATGGCGCAGGAAAGCATCGCTTAGATTGGTACGCGCTAAGTGACTGCTGCTGAGATCGGCATGACTTAAGTCCGCACGACTCAGATTGGCTTCAGATAAACAAGCATTCTGCAAGGTTGCATAGCGCAGGAGAGCGCCGCTCAAGTTTGCTTCCCTAAGCGTCACTTCGGCTAAATTAGCTTGACTGAGATTGGCTTGAGTTAAGTTAGCCCCCGTCAGATTCGCACCGCTGAGATTGGCTTGAGTTAAGTTAGCTCCCGTCAAATTCGCACCGCTGAGATTGGCTTGAGTTAAGTTAGCTCCCGTCAAATTCGCACCGCTGAGATTGGCTTGGGCTAAGTGAGCCGTTTCCAAGTTTGCATCTTGCAAGTCAGAATCGCGGAAATTGGCACCGATCGGCATTGCACCCTTGAGTTGAGCCTTGCTGAGAATGGCTTGAGTGAGATCGGCTGCTTCCAAGTTCGCCAGACGCAATTGAGCAGTTGCGAGATTCGCCCCACTCAGATTAGCCTCTTGGAGATCGGCGCGGCTGAGATCGGCATTCCGAAGATTTGCACCACAGAGGTTGGCCCGTTGGAGATCGGCAATACTCAGTTGCGCGCCACTTAAGATGGCACCATTGAGATTCGCTTCGCTGAGTCTTGCTAGGTTTAAGTTTGCCTGACTCAGATCGGCTCCGCTCAAGTTTGCCGAGCGCAGATCGGCCCCATTGAGATCGTTGCTCCGCAGATCGGCACCGTGCAAGTCTGTTTCGCGCAAATCTATTCCTTTTAATTGCGGAAAAATGCGATAGGCATCCGGATCGAAATCGTCGCGATCGCGCGATCGTTGATTTTGAACTTGGACTAAGTCATATCGAACATTATCTGTATAAATTGCAAAGACAATATTAAAAATTTCCAAGAAGTTAATAAACCATTGACACTCCTCTTCGGGTAAATGTTCGTAATGTTGAATTAATGCAGCGATACGAGTATCGAGGTGCGTGCGTGCGTGCTGGCAAATTAAAATTATTTTGAGCAGGATGATGACAATGGTTAAAGGATTGCCTTGAGTTGTCAGCAAAATAAAAGTATTGGATGGTGCATCGCTCTCCTCGACCGTAAAAAAATCAATGAGCCGCCGACAAGTTCGCAATAACAAGTCCAGATCGAGATTTTTTGAATCTTTCTCCCGATACAGAGACTCTAGTTTCTGTTCTATTCGATTACTTAAAGCGCCAAAGTATTCTTTCTGGGAAATTGAAAACAGCAAGTATTTGTGCAAGCTTCTTTTGAAATATTGATAGTTCAAATCCTTGATTTGCTCGACAAAAATATGAGCATAATTCTTATAGCTGAAGCGAATATGCTGGCGAACAATTTTCTTGATTAAATCGATCACATCATCGCCAATTTTGGTGGGATTGATGTTCTCTTTTTCTTTCGGATCGAGCCGATCCCCCCTAGCTGCATACATTGCCAAGTCAAACTTGAATTTATTCTTAAGCTTCTGGGTAACCGCTCTGGCAATTTCCCGCTGCTCTCTAGAATTGCTCGTATCGAGATACTGGGGAATGAGTAAATAGTAGGTATAGCGATGGCTCCAATATTGCTTTTCTTGCGGGTGATAAGGAGAAGCAAAAAGCTTTAGTTCTTGATAGTCGTGGCTTTTAGAAAAGTTGATTCGCCACGCTGTCAGGCGATTTAAACTCAGAGAGAGAGTATCGGAGCTTGTGTGTTCTGCTGCGAGCAGCTCGATCAACTCGCCAATCGTCTGATAATTTCGGGTTGAGGCCCAATTGTTCACGAGGATATAACACGCTCTTTTGAGCGTATTTCTAAAAACTTCCTCCTCATTGTTGAAAACAATATCGTAAAGAGCGCGAACGACTTCCGAACTGGCCGAATCATCGCAAGTAATAAAGAGGTGTTTGAAGTCCAGAAGGGTCGATTGAGGCGAGTTGTTCTTAACGCGCTGAAGCAGAAAGTGGTAGATAAGATCCTGAGCTTTTTGAATGTGTTGCTCTGGCAAGAAGTGCTGAGTCATAACGAAAAAAAGCCGAAGTTCGCGATAAATGTCCCTGTCTCTCAGCGCCGATTTGCTGTTGTCTTGCTAACCGCTTGAGTCGGAGAGAAAACCAAAACCTGTAGATTGTCCTATTTACAGTTATAAGCCAACATTCCAGGGAACTCCCAATTTTTTGCACTTCTCAATTGAGCCGAAGTCTCGCGGAAATTAGAGGTGGAAGCTCGCCACCTTGGGAGGCTTTGGGAGCTTGGAAGGCTTGTGTTGTGGGGCTTCGGGGGCTTGAGAAGCTTCGGGAGCTAAACTTTCCCCTAATTCCCTAATTCTGAACTCTGAACTCATAACCCTACTCCCCCGCCGTCAGGTGGTGTAGACGGAGCGATCGCGATCGCTTTAAACTATGGGGAACAAAGCCCTATTGAAAACTTTCCGATAATATTGTCGTTATGTTCCCAGTTCAACGCCCGCGCCGCCTGCGCCAAAGCGAATCCCTGCGCCGGATGGTGCGCGAAAATCTTTTAACCGCCAGCGATCTGATCTACCCCCTTTTTGCCGTTCCGGGTTCCGGGGTCGCAAAAGAAGTGAAATCGATGCCCGGAGTCTATCAACTCTCGGTCGATAAAATTGTCGAAGAGGCCAAGGAAGTCTACGACCTTGGCATTCCCTCCATTATTCTCTTTGGCATCCCCGACGACAAAGACACCGAAGCAACCGGAGCGTGGCACGATTGCGGTATCGTGCAGAAGGCCTCAACTGCGGTCAAAGAAGCCGTTCCCGACCTGGTTGTTGTCGCCGATACTTGTCTGTGCGAGTATACCGACCACGGTCACTGCGGCTATCTGGAAGTGGGCGATCTCAGCGGACGAGTCCTCAACGACCCCACCCTCGAACTGCTGAAGAAAACCGCCGTGTCTCAGGCGCAAGCGGGAGCCGATATTATTGCGCCGTCAGGGATGATGGATGGCTTTGTTCAGGCCATTCGTGAAGGGTTGGATCAAGCAGGATTTGAGGATACGCCCATTCTCTCCTACGCGGCCAAGTACGCCTCCTCTTATTACGGGCCGTTCCGCGATGCAGCAGAATCTGCGCCTCAGTTTGGCGATCGCCGCACCTATCAGATGGACCCCGCCAACGGAACGGAAGCGATCAAAGAGGTGGAACTTGACATCGCGGAAGGGGCCGATATGTTGATGGTGAAACCCGCTCTCGCCTACATGGACATTATCTGGCGTGTTAAGGAAGTGACTCAACTCCCCGTCGCCGCCTACAACGTCTCTGGCGAGTATTCGATGGTCAAGGCCGCAGCGCTAAATGGTTGGATCGACGAGCAGAAAGTGGTTCTCGAAACCCTCACCGCCTTCAAACGTGCGGGGGCAGATCTGATCCTCACTTACCACGCCAAGGATGCGGTTCGCTGGATGTAACCGTATCGAGAAGATAGCTTAACCGAACTTTGAACTTTACTTCCTTTCCCCAATTCCAGTGCGTGAATTGGGGATTGTTGTATTGGTGCGCGATCGCGGAGGGTGCTGGCCGGCCAAAATTCAGCGAATTTGGAATCTGTCTCTTGCGATCGCCCTCAGCCAACAACCAAGAATTTGGGAAAATTAGAATAGAAACAACGCTTTGGTTAATCCGCCATGACCGTCGCCACCACACCCGTTGAAACTTACCCAATTGTGCTGAGAATGCCGCCAGCACTGGAGATGGATGACGAGCAATTCTTTGAATTTTGTCAGATTAACCGAGAATTACGCATTGAACGCACAGCCAAGGGAGAAATAGTCATTATGCCCCCAACGGGAAGTGAAACCGGAGGTCGAAATTTTGACCTCATTGTTCAATTTGGCGTTTGGGTTAAGCAAGATGGGACGGGGAAAGGGTTTGATTCCTCGACAGGTTTCAAACTTCCCAATGGTGCAGAACGCTCCCCAGACCTCTCTTGGGTGAAGTTGGAAAGATGGAATGCTCTCACACCTCAACAACGAAAGAAGTTTGCGCCGCTGTGTCCGGATTTTGTCATTGAATTGCGTTCTCCCAGCGATCGCTTGTCAGATCTGCAGGAGAAAATGGAGGAGTATCTCGACAATGGCGCTCGGTTGGGATGGTTGATTGACCCGGAGAATCGTCAGGTTTATCTTTACCGTCCGGGTGCTGAAGTGGAGCAGTTGAACAATCCCGATATCCTTCGGGGAGATGAGTCGGTGCTATCGGATTTTGTGTTGGTGATGGCGGATATTTGGGAAGATTGACTTCAATTAGGGCGCGATCGCCACTGGAAAGTTTTATCGCAAAGCAAAAGACGCGGCACCAGCATAAGTTCTAAAAGCGATCGCCTTCAAGACTGGACTTTATGTTATTCATCTCATGGAGAGCTTAGGTCGCAGTAGTGGGAACAAAGAAGAAGAGAAAGAAAAATATAGTAAATTGATAACCTTCCAGAAAAGGGTTGCGGAGCGATCGCAATCATCTTCGTTTAACTCATAAAACTTGGACGGTGACATGACAAATCTCCACACTCCATATTTGTACGGAAGACACAACTCCTTTTTCCTCTCTACGATAGAACTGCTAGCCCCACTTACACAGACCCTATCGAATGGCATTCCAATCCTCTTGGCAGTCCGCTCTTTTTATCTCCCTATGCCATCTCGCTTTCCTTCATTCCCCAACTACAGCTCAACTCATCCCCGACACCACTCTCGGAACTGAAAACTCCATCGTCACCCCCCAAAACCTCATCCAAGGGGGAGCTATCCGCGACAGTACCCTATTTCACAGTTTCCTTGAATTTAACGTTAACAATAACCAACAAGTCTACTTCGCCAACCCCAATGGGATTGCCAACATCCTCACTCGCGTTACCGGAACAAACGCCTCCAACATCCTCGGAACCCTAGGAATTAATGGCGCAGCTAACCTTTTCCTCATCAATCCCAACGGCATTCTCTTTGGCCCAAACGCCACCTTAGACCTTTCTGGTTCCTTCACCGCTAGCACTGCCGAAAGTCTCATTTTCGATAACTACAGTTTTAGCGCTACCAATCCCACCCCGCCGCCACTCTTAACAATTAAAGTCACTCCCGGCATTCAATGGGGTTCCAATCATCCCTCGCGTCAGATTGAGAGTCAAGGTAATCTCAGCGTCGGACAAGACCTCAACCTGATCGGCGGAACCCTCAACCTAACCGGACAGCTACAAGCTGGAAATCATCTCAATCTCATTGGAGACACCGTTCGGATTCGCGATCGCGCCACCAACCCCTTCATCGCTGCGGCGGGAGGCAAACTCCTCCTCCAAGGAAACCAAACCCTAGATATCTTTGCTCTCAACCATCCCGATAGCGGACTGTTCTCCGGCAGTCACATGACCCTCCGCAGCGACAATATCGTGGGAGGAGATGCTCATTACAATGCTGGAGGGAATTTCCGCATCGAGCAGCTAGACGGCACGCTCGGAAGCCTCTACAGCCCGAACGACCCCATCATTCGCGCCCTTGGAGATGTGTCCTTTACCTCTTACCAAGGAGCCTCCCTACATATCCTCGCCGGAGGACAGGTGAATATTGGAGCTGCCCTCATCACTGGAACCGATACCGTTGGCAACAGCATCAACCCCACCAATACGCCTAACCTCGCTAATGTTCCCCTCTCCGACGGGAGTACTGTTGCGATTGATGGCAGTACCCGCCCCACTCTCGACATTCGAGCGGGAATGAACCCAGTCGACATCGGCATTCCAGGCATTACCGGGACGGGGTTCTTTTTTCCCGCACCCCCCAACACGGCAAGTCCTGCAACGGGAACGGAGATTAACGTCGGATCCGTCCTGATTGAGCAGCCCAATGGTCAGGTTTTACTGACCAATCAATATCGTCCCAACCTCAACTTAGCCCCTGGCGATATTAATGTGTCTAACATTCTGGTTAATCCAACCGTTCTGGGAAATGGGGGCGATGTCATCCTCGACGCTCGCGGCGGGATTGCCGTCAGCGGGCAGATCGAAACATCAGCTTTTTCGACCAACAATGTTTTTGGTCCCTACACGGGAAATGGAGGCAGTCTTAAATTGCTTGCTCAGAACGATTTGCTGCTCAACTCAGACACTTCAATTCGTGCTTTGGGATTATTGGGAGGACAGATTGACTTCAGCAGCAACGCTAACATCTCGTTCGATACGGCATTAGTTCTGAATGTCAGTACAACTCGCTCAGTTCCTGCGACTCAAGTATCGGGAGGAGCCATTAATATTCAAGCCAGAAATTTAGACTTGAATGGCAGCGACCTCGCAACATTTACGACGGGAACTGCCAATGCCGGCGATATTAATATCGCCGTGACGGATGAGATTTCAATGGTCGGTAGCGCTCTAGCTTCCCAGATTGGCGGCACAAGCTTCGGAGGAACCATCATTGCCCCAGAAGGCAACGGAGGAGCCATTAACATTGCCGCTCGCACCATGGATATAAGCGATGGCAGTCTTATTTCAGGAAACACCGCAGGAACTGGCAATGGAGCCAATATCACGATTAATCTGACGGAGACTCTAAACATTGATGGTAACGATGGTAACGGCATCTTCAGGGGAGCGGGTATTGCGAGCAACGTGGGTGGGATCGATCCTGTGACTAACACTGTGCTTGGGGGAGAAGGAACGGGAGGAACAATCGAAATTAATGCAGACTCCATTATTTTGGCGAATGGAGCCGGGATTGCTGCAAGCACGGGTGGCGTTGGTAATGCAGGAGAAATGACGCTCAATGCCCGTTCTGTCAGCCTAACCAATGGGGGACTGATTGAAGGTTCGACAAGCGATCGCGGTAATGGCGGTAACATCGACCTGAACGTCAGCGAAAATCTCGTTGTTGATGGCAGCACGATTGCTAGCGAAGTTTTGTTGGATGCCAGCGGCAATGGAGGAAAAATTGCATTCAATGCCCGTTCCGTCAGCCTAACTAATGGAGGACTGATTTCTGCAAGTACGTTTGGCGTTGGCAATGGAGGAGAAATTGCATTCAATGCCCGTTCCGTCAGCTTGACCAATGGAGGATCTATTTTTGGCAGCACCTTTGGACAAGGAAATGGAGGGAATATCTTGCTCAACGTTAGCGAGCAACTGCTTGTCGATGGCAGTGGTATTGTCAGCGAAGTGTTTCCCGATGCCAGTGGTGATGGAGGAGAAATTGCATTCAATGCCCGTTCCGTCAGCCTAACCAATGGAGGACTGATTTCTGGCAATACTTTTGGGCAAGGGAATGGCGGTAACATCGACCTGAACGTCAGCGAAAATCTCGTTGTTGATGGCAGTAAGATTGCTAGCGAAGTTTCTCTGGATAACGGCGGCAATGGCGGAGAAATTGCATTCAATGCTGGCTCGGTCAGCTTAACGAATGGAGGAGTTATTTCTGGCAGCACCTTTGGACAAGGAAATGGCGGAAATATTTCTGGCAATATTAGCAATGCTCTTCGGATTAATGGGGAAGATCGATTTGGGAATTCATCGGGGATTGTCAGCCTTCAATTCGGAAATTTTAGTAATCGTCTTTTACAAGGGGATGCGGGGAATATTGACCTCAACGCCGGTTCGGTTAGCTTAACTGAGGGCGGAATTATTGCAGGAACGACGTTTGGGCGAGGAGATGCCGGTCGTATTCGTGTGAGTGCAACCGGAGCATTTGAGGCAGATGGAGCAAGTAGTCTGGGGAATGCCAGTGCAATTTTCAGTCAAGTGTCTTCCGGTGCAGCGGGCAATGTGCGAGGGATTGAACTCAATGCCAATTGGGTTAAACTCACGAATGGCGGGCGAGTCGCTGCGAGTACGAATGGTATTGGCAATGCCGGGAGAATTCAAATTTCCGCTACAGAGAGTATTGAAATCGACGGTCAAAAAAACCGCCTTCTCCCCGCTCCCTTTTTTGATAATGGACTGGCCAGCGGGATTTACAGTCAAGTGGGAACTGAGGGCGTTGGTAACGCTGGAGGAATTGAGCTGGATACCGCATCTTTGAGCTTGAGCAATGGCGGTACGATTCTCGCAGCGACGCAGGGACGGGGAAATGCCGGGATTGCCACCTTAAACGCCACAGACTCCATTCGCCTCAATAATGGCAGCATTAGCAGTGCGGTAGGTGCGGGAGCGATCGGGAATGCCGGACAGCTCAATCTCAATACGCGCATTTTATCGCTGAGTAACAATGCTCAACTGACTTCCGGGACAAGTGGGAGGGGAAATGGAGGAGCGATCGCCATTCAAGCGTCGGATTCTATTAATCTCAGCAACCAAAGTCGGATTACCGTTGGTGCAACGGCTTCGGCGGTGGGGAATGGCGGCAATATTGAGATGGGGACAGGAAGCTTGCAACTGTTCGACTCTCAAATTCTCTCCGATAACGATGTGAGGGGATTGGGCGGCAATATCGACATTACCACGAGCGGTCATTTAAATATGACTCGCAGTCGCATCACTACAGATACAGCCAGTGGCGATGGAGGGAATATTAACCTAGATTTGGGCGATCGCTTGAATATGCGCGATAACAGTCTCATTTCAGCTACCGCCGGACGAGCAGGAGTGGGGGGGAATGGCGGTAATATCGGAATTCGCGCGACCTTTATCTTCGGTTTTCCGCAGGAAAATAGCGATATTACAGCCAATGCCTTTAACGGAACGGGAGGAAGTATAAAGATTACAACTCAACAGATTTTTGGCTTGAAGTTTCGCCCCAATCTCACGCCTTTGAGCGATATTACGGTTAGTTCGGAATTCGGGTTGGATGGAATTACAGATTTTAATGTACGACCCAGCCCCAATACGATTGAGTTGCCTTCCCACTTTACCAATGCTTCAGAGCGAATTGTTGCCGGCTGTCCGGCAGATAATGGACATTACTTGACGGTTAGCGGGCGAGGCGGTTTGCCAGAAGATCCATCTCAACCTTTACGCGGTTCGACTGTTTGGCAAGATTGGCGAAATTTGTCCGGACAAGCGGGAGAAGTGCCATCAACCGACAACGACGAACGGTCAATGAATCGAGATCGTCCTTGGGTCGAAGCGCAAGGCTGGGTTGTGAAGGCTGATGGCACTATTGTCTTGACAGCCAAACCCTATCGAGGAGAGATACAGGAGAGTTGGGAACCTACAACATCTTGTTCCCAACTCTCTGGTTAATTTGGAGCATCCCGTCAGGTCAGCACAGCTATTACTCTATACAAATTGACTGCTGCTTAAGGAGCGCTCGAGTTAACCCACTCCCAAATCCACTGCTATGCGATGGGCGCAGGCAAAACCCGAAAATGCCACAGCATTCAGTCCCTGACCGGGAAACGTGCTATCGCCGACGCAGTACAAACCGGGAATTGATGTACGATTGAAAGGCATTCCCAGCAGTCCGAGCAACTTGCGTCGGGGAATGGGGCCGTAAGTTCCATCTTCTCGCCCCAAAAAGCGACGATGGGTGCGAGGCGTTCCCACTTCCTGATAATCTAGCCCTGCTGAAAGTCCGGGAAAAATTGCTTCCAAGCGTTCAATAAAGTTTTCGGCTGCTTGTTCTTTCTTCTCTTGATAGTCTTTTGCTGAGAGTCCTTGCCAATCTTCAATGTAACTGGGCGTAAACGCATGGATAATGTGGTGTCCCGCTGGGGCTAAGTCGGGATCGAGCAACGTGGGAATTGAGACAAAAAGAGTGCCTTCGGGGTCTTCCATTCGTCGCCAATCTTCCAGAAGAATATGATGGCATTCTGTCCCTGCGGGCAAAACTTCAGCGTTCGCACCTAAATGCAAGCTCAGGAAACTGGGCGATTTTTGGTAGCGCTTTTGCCAGCGTTGCTCTTTGGCCGGCATTTGTTCAGGAGAAAGTAGCTTGCCAAAGGTATCCCAGCGAGTTGCGTTGGAAACAATCCGTTTGGCCCGATATTCTTTTCCGGTTGCCAACTGCACGCCGATCGCTTTACCATTTTCCACCAGAATTCTCGTGACTCGCGCTTTATACTCAATTTTGCTGCCCGCGTTTTGCAGTCCTTCGACTAATTTTTGGGCAATGCGACCCACTCCTCCTTTGGGGTAGTTAATGCCTCCGTAGTGGCGATCGGAGAATACCATTCCCCCATTGATCGCGGGGGTGCGAGAGGCGGGAACGACCGACCAGCAATAACACTCCATATCAATAAACTGCAGCAGTTCGGGATCTTTGATATGGCGGCGAGCAATATCTCCCACATTTTGGGGTAAATATTTGACAAGTCCCAAGCAGGCAAACGGTTTTTGGAAAAACACTCGCGTTAGGTACTTCGGTTCTTCGAGGGAAAGTAGCTCGATCGCATTGAGACAGTTGAAAATTTTCCAGCACTCGTCGTAGAATCGCCGAATTCCCTGACGCTCGTGGGGAAAGCGATCGCCTAGTTCTTGCAAGAAATTCTCATATTTACGGTGGACTTTTAGTTCTAAGTTATTCGGCAAATGATAGTGAATTTGACAAGAATCAGGAATGGTTTCAAGGCTAACGCCAACCGCATCGAGAGCGCGGGTGAGGAGGTTTGTGGTTCCCTGAGTCCCAAAGCCGAAAATCATCGAAGCACCGACATCAAAGCGATACCCCTCCCGCTCAAAATATCCTGCACTTCCACCGGGAATAATATAGCGCTCCAAGACTAAAACTTTCGCTCCTTTCGCTGCAAGCTGAGTGGCTGTTACCAGTCCGCCAATCCCCGAACCAATAACGATGACATCAAAGTGAGGCGTTAATTGCGCTGGCGCGCCCTTGCTGGTAAAACTCGCAGTCATATCAATAGGGTAATCTCAAGAAATCTTTAGAGTTCTTAGTTTACCCCCTAAAAAGAAAGAGGGGACTAGCCTGCTTTTGCCTACCAGTCCCGCCTGCCGATCCTTAAATGAGAGGAGAACACTGTAGTTGAATATAGCTTTATTGAAATAGATTGTCAACACTAATGAAAATATATTTCAATAAAAACCAAGGAAAACTGAAAAATCGGAAGTGTCAGAGCTTTCAAACCCCCCTTGCTCTAAAGCCCGAAATCCACTTTAAAGCGATCGCGGCTTAGCGGTTGCTCGAGAACTAACCCTTCCCCCCCGAAAACCTCGCGAGTTTCTCCTTCAACCTGCAGCCAGACGCGAGCATCGGGATTGAGGCTAGTAGCCGTGTGTAAAACTTGTGCCAAACGTCCGGTCATCGACATCGTTCCTCCCCCCGTCTCAAACTCTTGGGAAAGATTAACGTAAATTCCGTCGGGTAATTGCTTCACTTCGAGCAACTTGGTTTGCTCCGGAATTTCGCTGACATAGGCTTCTTCCTTCGGCCCGGCTAGCAATTGCTGAAATGCCAGTTCTAACTCTCCCCCATCCCCCTCCTCACTCTTGGAGTCTGAGGAAATCGGTTTGGGAATCAATTGAATCGTATCAGCCGTTGCATCGAGCCAGTAGACTTGCGGGGTTTGGGTGTCGGGCGATCGCTCGCTTTGAAAAGACTCTTGAGCGGCCGAGGGAGGCGATGATTGGCTCGGTGATTGAGCTGAGTTTTGCGGTGGTGGCGGGCGATCGCAACTCATCGCCAAAACCCCAGCCATCAAACTGCAAACAATCAAAGAAGACCGAAGTCTGTAGTGTGGCATAGTATCCCTCCCAGGACAAACAACAGAAAATCAATCGAGGAGATATGGCGAGGAGAGAGAAAAAACAACCTTGAAGCCTGTCAGTCTTCCCCAGCGCGATCGCCCCTAGAGCCTTGTTAAGAGCCGAGCTTTTCTTAAGCACTTTTCGCCCATTCTCTCCGTTTTCTTTTTGCTCCCAACATTTGATTCTTCAAGCTTCTTTTCGCCGTTTCCGGGCCGGTTGTTTGAGGAGCGATTTTCTCTGTATTGTCAGCAATTTTATGTGCTAGACTTCTAAATGCAGATTAGGATAGGGAACCTACGCTCTACTGCCGCCAAGCAGATTTTTCACTAAGCTAACCAAGGCTATTGTATCAACGAGAGATTGGTAAATCCAAGCGATTGTTGGTCAATCAAAATCAAGCTTTTCTTTCAGAAGCAAAGAGTTTTAACGATTGGTTCTTGCACTGGCAGTTGCTTCCTCAAGCGATTCCAGCGTTAAGAACTCAAGCGGGCTTAGGAGTTGCGGAAACTTGAAATCCATTTGAAAGTCACGCACCTCCAGAGCTGGAAAATCGAAAACACTGCTCAATGCAAGGCATTATATCGCATTCATTTATCGATTCCCCTTCTCAAATCACCCATTACGGAGACTTCAACATCGGAAGATTAGGATATCAAACACACATGGTCAGTCAGAACACAACGCTTACGAAAGATATTGGTTTTACCCACGAAGAATTTGCCGCACTGCTCGATCGATACGACTACCACTTCAGCCCTGGAGACACGGTTGCCGGAACGGTTTTCAGCATGGAACCGCGCGGAGCTTTGATTGATATTGGGGCCAAAACCGCAGCCTACATCCCCATTCAGGAGATGTCAATCAACCGGGTAGACGATCCGACGGAAGTTTTGCAGCAGAATGAAACGCGGGAATTTTTTATTCTGACTGACGAGAATGAAGACGGCCAGCTCACTCTTTCGATTCGTCGCATTGAGTATTTGCGAGCTTGGGAAAGAGTTCGACAACTTCAAGCAGAGGACGCAACCGTTCGCTCCAACGTTTTCGCCACCAATCGCGGCGGCGCTTTGGTTCGCATTGAAGGACTGCGAGGCTTCATTCCCGGTTCCCACATCAGCACTCGCCAAGCAAAGGAAGATTTAGTGGGGCAAGATTTACCCCTCAAATTTCTAGAAGTGGACGAAGACCGCAACCGTCTTGTTCTCAGCCATCGTCGTGCTTTGGTCGAGCGCAAGATGAATGGCTTGCAAGTGGGCGAAGTCGTGATTGGGATGGTTCGCGGAATCAAGCCCTACGGCGCATTTATCGATATTGGCGGCGTGAGTGGCCTGCTCCACATCTCGGAAATCTCCCACGATCATATTGACACTCCCCACAGCGTCTTTAACGTTAATGACGAGCTAAAAGTCATGATTATCGATCTCGACGCAGAACGGGGACGAATTTCGCTCTCAACCAAGCAACTCGAACCGGAACCGGGAGATATGCTCAAAAACAAAGAGTTAGTTTTTGAGAAAGCTGAAGAGATGGCCGAGAAGTACCGCCAGAAGCTTTTACAAGATGTTCAGGGCGAACAGGAGCCAGAAGCAGGAGATTATACAGAGAATTCTGCCAGCAGCGATGGGGGTGACTCAGAAGAGACCGATTAAGTATTAGATAAGCTTGCGAGAGTGCAAGCTTCGAGGAATCATCGGAAATATCCCGCTGTAGAGAGTGCGAGAGCAACAACGCCTTTCCTCCTACAGCGGGAATTCTTTTGAGTCGCTTGGACTGCAAGGAAGAGTTTGAACCTGATTCAGTACTAAAAGCGTTACTAGTTACTCTGCATTTCCTTGGTTTTGAGGCTGAGAGAGGATTATAGGTGCGATCGCTCTGTTAACTTTAAATTAATCGGTTATTGTTATAACAACTGAACTTATTGTCGGCAAAAATTTTGTAAGTCTGGGTAGGAGTATCGATCCATGTCAGAGCAAACGATCGGCTCGCTTGAAGTCCATAACTTCGATTGTCAAAACTGCTTAAAGCAAGACGAACAAATCTTTTTTTTGGAAGAACGGGATCGGCCAGAATCGCAAGAAAAACGAAGTTGGAAAATTTTGTTAGTCGATGACGATCCGGATGTTCATCAAGTGACCAAGTTTGCTTTACACGATCTAGAGTTTAAGGGGAAATCTCTACACTTCATCAACGCTTACTCAGCAAAAGAAGCCAAGAAAATGATAGAGAATAATCCGGACGCAGCTCTAATTTTCTTGGATATTATGATGGAAACAGAACACTCCGGCTTAGAAGTCGTTAAGTATATTCGAGAAGTTTTGAAAAATGAACGAGTTCGGATTATTTTGCGTACGGGGCAACCCGGACAAATTCCAGAAGATATCATCTCGCTCCAGTACGACATTAATGGCTACAGAACCAAGACCGAACTAACTCGCGATAAACTGATTGCGAATGTTGTGACGAGCTTGCGAGGATTTGATACCTTGGTCAAAATGGAAGAGAGCCGAGCGCAACTGCAAAAGACAGTTCTGGAGAATAGATACCTGTACGAAAAACTTGAAGAACATGCCAAAACGCTTAAGAATAAAGTGACAGAACGCACTAAAGAGTTGGAGCAAAAAAACAAGCATCTGGAGTGCGAAATTCAAGAACGAAAGCGAATCGAACGAGAGTTGCAAGTTGCCAATCAAAAACTAACTCAATTGGCGACCTTAGATAGCTTGACTGAAGTGGCAAATCGTCGGCGATTTGATGAATATTTAGAGCAAGAATGGGACTGCTTAGCAAAAGTCAGTCAGCCTTGTTCGCTAATTTTGTATGATGTAGATTATTTTAAACTTTATAACGATACCTACGGACATCAAGCAGGAGATGCTTGCTTGAAAGAAATTGCCAAGGTGCTGGTTTCAGTTGTCACGCGATCGCGGGATTTAGTGGCGCGATATGGGGGCGAAGAATTTGCCATCGTTTTACCCAATACTGAAAGCGATCGCGCTTGGGAGATCGCGCGCGGAATTCAACTAGCTCTCGACAAAATGAAGCTTCCACATCGGCAATCAAAAGTGAGTCACTATGTGACAGCAAGCCTAGGAATAGCGACAAAAATTCCCACAACACAATCATCAACTAAAACTTTAATCCGTGCGGCAGATCTTGCCTTATATGAAGCTAAAAGAGAAGGAAGAAATCGAATTTGCACGAATGATTACCTGGCTGAGTAGAGGGGAGAGAATTGAATGTCGAATCAATGTCAAGACTCTATATTTCCCGAAGATAGCGACGAACTGATTTTTGCGCCAGAAGATGAGACATCAAGCTTTGAGTTTGATGAAACCGATCGCCTATTTGTTCGTCAAGATTTGGATCTGGGAACGCATTGGAAAATTATTTTAATTGACGATGATGAAGAAGTTCATCGAGTGACAAAATTAGCACTCGAAGACTTTACCTTCGAGCGAAAATCTTTACACTTTTTAAGTGCCTATTCTGGTCAAGCAGCGAAGAATTTAATTCAAAAGCATCCAGATACGGCTTTGATTTTGCTCGATGTCGTGATGGAAACAGATGGGGCCGGACTCGAAGTTGTGAAGTACGTTCGCGAGGAATTAAAAAACCCGATCGTGAGAATTATCCTTCGCACCGGCCAACCGGGACAAGCACCAGAAGATGTTGTCATTGTCAACTATGATATTAATGACTATCACGCCAAAACAGAACTAACAACGAGGAAATTGTTTACCGCTCTAGTGACGGCACTCAGAGCTTTTAGTACGCTTAAGAAGTTAGAAGAAAGTCGCAAAGAATTAGAAAAAATTGCAGCAGCATCTGCTCGCTTTGTTCCTCGACAATTCCTGGAGTTACTCAACAAAAAAAGTATTGTTGATGTCGAACTAGGCGACAATATTGAGAAGGAAATGTCTGTTATGTTTGCAGATATTCGCAATTTCACGTCCCTTTCTGAGCGAATCAGTCCGGAAGAGAATTTTCTGTTTTTAAATTCATTTTTTAGCTTTATGGAGCCTGCGATCGCGCAAAATAATGGCTTTATTGATAAGTATATTGGCGATGCAATTATGGCATTATTTAACGGTAGTGCAGATGATGCGGTTCTGGCTGGAATTTCGATGTTGCACCGATTAAATGAATATAATCAAAACTTCAATTTCTCTCGATACGCTCCAATTAGAATTGGGATTGGCATCAATACAGGAAGCTTAATGCTAGGAACGATCGGCGGACAGAATCGTATGGATGGAACGGTTATTAGCGATACAGTGAATCTCGGTTCTCGCATCGAAAGTTTGACCAAAAATTATGGCGTATCGCTGTTAATTACCCATCAAACATTTTTTAAACTAAAAAATGCCGATTTTTACAACATCCGCACGATCGATCGAGTCAAAGTCAAGGGTCGGTCGGAGTTAATTACGGTTTATGAAGTCTTTGATGCCGATCCGCCTCCGGTTCGACAAGCCAAGCAGCAAACGAAAACAATATTTGAGCAAGCTTTAATCGCGTACAACTTGCAAAATTTCGAGCAAGCAGAAAAACTTTTTCTGGATTGTCTGATTCAAAATCCGGGCGATCGCGTCGCAGAAATTTATCGAAAACGCTGTCAGTCGCCACTCTAAATTTTATTGAGTTTGAGGGCGAGCGATTTGGGCTTTTGCGCGTTGCCAGAGAGCTTCTAACTCCTCTATCGTACAATCCTCTAGCGATCGTCCTGTCGCTGCTTCCATCACCTCCAACCGCTGAATGAAACGTCGATTGGTTCCTTGTAATGCTGCTGAAGGATCGAGATCGTACCAACGAGCGAGATTAATAATGGTAAAAAGTAGATCGCCCAATTCTGCCTCTTGATGCGCTCGATCTTCTGTTGCTAAAGCTTCCTGAAATTCTCCTAATTCTTCGTTGAATTTATCCCAAACTCCGTCAATATTCTCCCACTCGAACCCCGCAGCTGCGGCTTTCTTCGACATTTTCAGACTCGCCATCAAGGGAGGCAAACTTCGAGCATAGTGTTTGAGCTTGCGACTGAGAAGTTGAGTTTGTTCGGGTGTTTCTCCTTTTTCCGCGGCCTTGATTTGTTCCCAATGGTGGCGAACTTGCTCGGCATTTTCGACGACTAAATCGCCGAAGACGTGAGGATGTCTGCGAACCAGTTTATCGGCTATCCCTTGAGCGACATCTTCAAGGTTAAATTGACCGAACTCGCTGGCAATTTGCGCTTGCAATACCACTTGTAGAAGAAGGTCGCCGAGTTCTTCGGCGATCGCGCTTCGATCCCCGCTTTGGATGGCATCGACAACCTCGTAGGCTTCCTCAATGACATAGGGAATCAGGGTTTCAGGCGTTTGAGCTAAATCCCAGGGACAGCCCCCCTCCGGCGATCGCAACCGGGCCACCACCTCAATCAGGTTCTGCAGCGCCGCTAAAATAGCTGGGGAAGTTGGGGCAATATGAGATGGTCTCTTTCGATCGTTCATTCTATTTCGGCCTGCGAGAAGATTTGCGCTTGGGCTTCTTTTTTGGCTTGAAGAAAGCGGCGATCGCGCCTCGTTTTCGCCAGCGTTTGTAAGTTGAACCCGTCCAATCTGCCAAATAATGGCTCATTGCTCCCAATTCTAAACCGAGGAACAGCGCGATCGCCTCCCAACGATGTGCGGAAAGACGCAGAATACCTTCCTCTACAATCGCTTGACTGTCGATGGGGACGCGCAAAAATTGCCCAACCAGCGCGATCGCTCCCCCCGCAACCAGCGCAACAATCGCACTCAAATAAAGCAGACGCAACGCCGTACCAATAATTGGCCCGTGGGACAGGGGAGAACGGTGTCGTAGGCACTTTTGATAGGGCAACCAAATCCAACGCAGCCACCCCCAACGCTTGAACTGGATGGAGTAGATATCTAAATCCGGGCCGAACATCAAACCGCCAAACAAAAATCCCCCCGCCACTATTAAGGTCAACTCGCCACTGCGGGTAGTGGCGAAACTGAGTCCAACGACCCAAGGAAGGCTCCAAAGGGTGATGCGATCGTGGATTTTTCCGGAGGGCATTACGAGTTGGCAGGCATTAAATTGATGGGGTTGGGAGGAAGGGAAAACAGCTCTACTGTACCCCGGCCCTCGCCATTTCTGAAAATCCAACCGCAACGCGATCGCGCCGAATTCCCTCTCGCTGAAATTTATGCTACCCTTATTCAGGTATCGGGCGATTAGCTCAGCGGTAGAGCGCCTGCCTTACAAGCAGGATGCCACTGGTTCAAATCCAGTATCGCCCATCTTGCAACCTTCCCGTAAAGCAGGTATTCTACCTGTCCGATCTTTGACCGCTGGGTTGAAGGTTTGATATGAAATCCTTTTGAGGGCTTGACTCATACTCGATGCGAACTCACCTTAGTCTAAAAGCCGCTCCACAATTAAGAGGCCAACGAGTCAACCCATACGTCGGGGGTCCGGGGGGGGCGTAACGCCCCCGGTGGGGGGTCTGGGGGGCAAAACCCCCTAGAAAAACCAGGGTTTTAACGAACCCAATCAAAGGAGAAAGGAATTTTAGTTTGCATTTAGAGGGAACTCAAAGATCGGCTAATCAAGTGGATTTTATATGATTTTGATACGCAATTGATACGTTTCAATTAGAGCGCAGTTTCAATACCCAACAACTTATCCCGGTAAAAGCTACTCTTCTAAAATTTCTTTGGGAATTCCCTCATAAGAAGGAATATCGCCGACCGATTCAACCCAAGGTTGTTGGCTTTCGACGCAAAGGTTGGCAACGGGACGAATGTTCTGACTGTCCTCCAGACATCCTACGGAAACGCTCAAATATTGCGATTTGTCTTTCGCGTAGTTCATCAGTCTGGAGCCGCAAACGGAGCAAAACGCTCTGTATCCCCCTCCAGAAAAGTAATCAACGAGTTTGTCTTTCCCTTGGAGAAAGCGGAGCGTCTGGCCCGCAGCGAGAGCTAAGGTGGCGAAGGCTGCGCCGTGCGATCGCTGGCATAGGCTACAGTGGCAGCTATAAACTTGGTCGGGGATCAGTTCGACTTGGTACTCGATTGCTCCGCACAAACAGCGTCCTTTGACCATTGTTTTCCCCCCGAAAACTCATTGCTTTCCCAACTATTATGTCCCTAAATCCCAGCGAAGCGTAACCCGCGCTTGGAGGGGAAAAACGAATTCGCCTAATTCAAAAATTGGAGCGGTCGGGAGCTGAGAATTCTAGCGTGCCGCGATCGCTATCCAAAATGACCCAACGGCCAACGGGGAGCGCCGCATTCTCGCCATCGTGGCCGAAGGGAAGATGTGAAACAATGGGAAGGCCTAAATCGCCCAGGCGATCGCGCAACACTTCCTCCACCGTCCAACTGGGAATGGTTTTAGGAACGGCACACTGGCTAAAACGCCCCAGAGCAATCCCGACTACGCCTTGAAAGGCTCCTAGCATCCGCCAGTAGGTCAGCATTCGATCGAGGCGATAGGGGGACTCGCCCACATCTTCAAACGCCAGAATTGCGCCCGTTAGGGCAGGTTGGAAGGCTGTTTTCAGCAGGTGCGTGGCGACGGTGAGATTGCCGGGGAGCAAAACTCCGCTGGCGGTTCCTCCACCCCAACCTTTACCTTGTAGCGGCGCGAGAGGGCGACCCTCAACGCTGTTAAAGAGCCGCTCCACCGACCAATCTGGTTCGGCGGCGAGGGTTGTTAGCAGGGGGCCGTGAATGCCTGTAGTTCCGTACTGGGCAAGACTCCACAGTAGGGCGGTAATGTCGGAAAAGCCCACCAACCATTTACCTGAGGCGGTTGGGGAAGAGTTGAGATGGTTATGGTTCTCCCAGTCCCAATCTTCGAGCAACCGCGTGCAACCGTAGCCTCCACGCGCGCAGAGAATACCCTTGCAGTCTGGGTTTTGCCAAGCATCGGCCAGAGCCTGGCGGCGCTGGCGGTCTGTTCCGGCGAGAAATCCTTCACGCGCCTGGAACTGGGGATGGCATTCGACTCGATAGCCGCGCGATCGCCAAATTTCAATGCCTTGCTCAAACGCCGCCAGTTCCCGCAGCGTCCCGCTAGGGGCGATCGCCTGCAATAAATCTCCAGGTTTTAAGGGTGGGGGAATTTCAGTCATCAGTTATCAGCACCTGACGGCAGGGGTGTGGGGTCTGGGGTGTCGGGTGTGGGGACAAGAGAGACCCAGAAAATTCGGGAATTAGGGCATTTGGGATGTTATTCATCGTTCATTGCGGCAGTTTAACCGAAAGCCAAGAGGTGAGCAGCCGCGAAAGCTTATAGTCCAAGCGCTCTAGTTTAGTGTGTTTTTGGACGATGTTAGCGAGGTGATAGCTTTGAGCGTTGTCTTGCACTTGCCGAGCAACTTGGAGAATTTGAGTCCGAATGCGATCGCTCATTTCGGTTTGCCCTTGTTCTGCATACCGCTCGCACAGATAGTCGAGGGTAATCGCTGTGTAATAGGGGTTTTCAATACTTTGGGCAACTTGGAGAGCGCGGTTAAGCTGGCCAAACCCAATATATTTGAGGGCAATGTTTCTCAAAATCGGGGCTTTGCGTAAAGAACTCCTAATCGCATTGGCGGTTTCCGTCGCCTGGACGAGAATTTCGAGCTTCACCTCTTGCCGAAATTCTGCCCAAGACTCAAAAACCATATCTTCTAGCGCCCAAGTTTTGATGTAATCGGATTTGTGCGTTTGGGCAAGTTGAAGCGCTTTAACGCATTGCCCTGCTTCCAAATAATCATAGATAATTTTACCGAGGCGATCGCCCCGAACGCCGCGAAAAAAGACGAAATCTTCGCGATCTGCCAGCTCGTCAGAAATAAATCGGCGAAAGGCTTGTCCCAGCGTACAAGCGTAGGGATCGCGCCCCGACCAGCTCTCCAAACGTTTGTAGTGACCCTGACGACAACCTTCAAAAATCCACTCCGAACCGTCCCGGTTAACTTCCCCTTTCCAGGCGGGAGGTTCCCAGAAATTTTGCTCGATCGCGGCTAATAATCCCGTCCAGTCCGATGCGACCGGTTGCCAGCAGACCTCGTTCTCGACCTCTCCCAGTTCGCCTCCACCTTGTCCGCTTCCTTGCTTAAAAATAGCTTGCAGCTCGGCGATCTCGCCCTCAACTTTCCAGACGCGAATGATTTCTGGGGGATCGAAGGTGGGTAAGTAGATGAAGCGATAAGCTTCCTCAATTCGGTTTTTTTTAGCCCATTCAAGTAAATCCTCCTCTTCCAACGCCTGAAGATTGACCTCATAGCCCTGATTGCGGAATATCGTCTTGTCTGTCACCATAAGAACTCCCCCGGTCTAAAAATAATGTTAATCGCTTATTGCTGAATGGTTAGCAATTCCCCCAATTCCAGTCTAGGTAAGGAAAGCCGCCCGGAACCATTTCTCCATATCCCCGTTTTGAGCCGCGAGTTAATCGAAGGATTGCAGGTTCGGGAGAGGGGGCATTATTTAGACTCAACTGTGGGAGGAGGGGGCCACAGTCGGTTAATTCTGGCGGCGGCGGCACAGGTGCGCGTGACGGCGATCGATCGAGATGCCAGCGCGATCGCGGCCGCGAGAGAAAATTTGATGCGGTGCGATGAGGTGAGGGGCGATCGGGTGCAATTTTGGCAGGGAAATTTTGCCGAATATAACCCCTTAGACCTTCAATTTGACGGAATTATTGCCGATTTGGGCGTGAGTTCTGCTCAACTCGATATTGCCCAACGCGGCTTTAGCTTTCAACAAGAAGCACCTCTAGATATGCGAATGGATCGCCGCCAAGATTTAACAGCAGCAATCCTCATTAATCATTGGGAAGAGAAGCGGCTGGCGGATATTTTCTATCACTATGGAGAGGAGCGGCGATCGCGGCAAATTGCCAGGCGCATTGTCGAGCAGCGTCCGTTCCAGACCACAACCGAATTAGCGATCGCGATCGCACGGGCAACGCCACGGAAATATCGCTACGGACGCATCCACCCTGCTACTCGCGTTTTTCAGGCCCTACGTATCGCTGTTAACGCCGAACTTGAATCCCTCGAAACATTCCTCGACCTTGCCCCCACTTGGCTGCGACCCGGCGGACGGATCGGAATTATTAGCTTTCACAGCCTCGAAGACCGGCTCGTCAAACACCGCTTTAAAGACTCTCCGCTACTTGAAGTCATCACCAAAAAGCCGATCGTGGCAAGTTCCGCAGAAATTAACCAAAATCGCCGTTCTCGTTCTGCAAAATTGCGATTTGCCCGACGGGTCAATTTATCCTGAAACTGCTCGGTCGAAGACGTGATTCCCTACTCTCTGCTCGTAATTCCAGACCACTGCACCTTTTTTTCCTGCGTGCGTCGGTAGGAGAAAAAAGAATTGGGCGTTTGGTAAGTACAGTAAGGCGCGATCGCGATTTGGTCTTCCGCGACTCCCAACTGAGCAAGCTGAAAGTAATTAATCGAGCGCACATCTAAACGCGCTTTTCCCGGTTCGATATCGGCCCAAAGCGGGGGATCGCTCCAGTTTTGTAACGTGGCGATCGCTTGCTCCACCGATCGTCCGGGTTCGGGAGAGAGAATGGTCGATCCCACCTCCGCCGCCACCTCCAGGGAGACTTGGTAAACCCGTCCGTCAATGGCAGGGCCGAGGGCAACTCGCAAGTTCTCGATCGAACTGCCAAAATCGAGGAAGCGAGCGATCGCTTCAGGAACAATCTTCTTCGCCGTCCCTCGCCACCCCGCGTGAACGGCAGCGGCCCGTCCCGTCTCAACATCGCCAATCAAAACCGGCGTACAATCTGCACTCGCAACCCAAACCGCCTGGTGCGCCCGATCGGTCACCAAACCGTCCGCCGGAGGGAAAGAATCCCTTTCCCGGTCTATCTCAATTTCCGCTGGCGCTAACACCCGATTGCCATGCACCTGTTTGACCCGATACATCCGTGCCGAGGGCTGTAGAATTTGCGTCAACTCTTCAGGGGTCTGCGGCCAAAACTGCCGGGTAAAAAAGCCGTGCTGCCAGCGTTCTAACAAATTGCAAGTTAAATAGGACGCATCCTGCCACTGTTGCCATTGCCAATTCGTCATTTTCGCCAACAATCATTGAGTCACGAGTGAAAGATTAGCTGAAATCGCGCTCTTAATGCTAGGAGTAGAAATCAATGACAGCGATCGCAAACTTAGGTCAAACACGATGGCATTCGATCGACAGAAATTTCACGACAGTTGCCAGCAATATCCACCACTCAGTCTCTACGACTACCCTTGTCTCGACTCGACCAATCAGCGGTGTTGGGAACTGTGCGATCGCGGCGTTCAAACGCCCTTCGCGGTTATTGCCCGCGAGCAAACCGCCGGACGCGGACAGTGGGGGCGAACCTGGCAATCTCCCCCCGGCGGTCTCTATCTCTCCCTTGCCCTTGCACCTCATCTTCCCGCTCGCAATGCCCCTCACCTGACCCTCTGCAGTGCTTGGGGGATTGCCAGTGCCTTGCGCGATGGCGACCTTCCCATCAGTCTGAAATGGCCCAATGACTTGATCCTGGAGGGGAAAAAACTGGGCGGGATCAAAAGCGAAACGCGCATCCGACAGCAGCAGATCGCTCGTGCTGTCGTCGGGGTGGGCATTAACTGGGACAATCCAGTCCCAGATGGAGGAATTAACCTGCGATCGCGATCGCAAATTGCGTCATTAGAAATGCTGGCCGCGATCGCCGTTTGCGGTATATTATCCGGATACCAGCGCTATCTTGCCGAAGGAATAGAAACAATTCTGCCAGCTTATTGGGAACTGATCTGCCATCAAAATCGTCCCATAAGCGTTGATGGTTGTTCGGGGGTTATCGTCGGAATTGCTCCCACCGGCGCGCTCAAAATTCATCTGCAGAAAGACAATACAACGATTCCAATCGAACGAATGCCCGGTACAATCAGTCTTGGCTATGATGATTGAGTCGTTAAAAAAAAGCGTTTGAGGTGCCAGCGCTTGTGTTAAAAAAATACCCTTCAGGGCTTAAAACGTGAGGAGAAGTTATGAAAAACCATTCGCCCCAAAGTCCCAACCGCAACCCTCTACTCATTCGCAGTGCTGCACTGCTGGGGAGCTTGAGTGTCCTCAGTAGTGGCATCGTTTTGGCCCAAACCGATGCGTTGGTCGATCCAGTCTCCGCACCTGCTGCTCCCGCCCCAAGAGTGTCAGCTCCCGCACCGAGGAAAGCACCCGCTCCCGCGCCCCGAAGAGTGTCAGCTCCCGCACCGAGAAGAGCGCCTGCTCCCGCACAAAGAAGAGCACCCGCTCCCGCTCCCCGAAGAGTTTCGGTTCCCAAAAAAGCAGCTCCGGCCCCCAGAGTGTCAGCTCCCGCACCCGCTCCCGCACCGAGGGTGTCAGCTCCCGCACCAGCCCCCAGGGTTGTCGCGCCCTCCCCCGCTCCCCGTCCGGCATTCTCCTCACCTCCTCAAACAACAACCCCTCGCTCGGAAAAACCTCAACTAGCTGCCCCAGAAGTTTCAGTTCCTTCTCCTTCCCCCTCGCGAAACATTCCGTCCCGCCTCATCGACCGCCCCCAACAGCAATCTGCTCCTCCAACTTCTGGCCGCGTTAAATTTTCTGGGAACGGCACGAGCAACTTTGTAGATAATTTGGGGTCTTCTGTCGAACTGACCGATCGCTCAACTGGCTGTAAAACCGTTTCTCGCAATGGCAGTTTGGCTCAAGGGCGTTGCGGTAATTCGAGTCGAAGGGCCTCGACCCGCGCCCAACAGACACCTGTCTCTCGCAGTCCGGTACAGCGTCGTAGCCAGAACAAACTGCAAACCCGAAGGACGAACTATAACCCCAGAAGGACAAGCTATAACCGGACTCGCGTTCGGCCGGTCGCGACTCGCAGCCGCTACGCCCCTCAGCCGGTTCCAACCGAGCAACTCGCATTTTACAACCAAATCAAGCGCCAGCTCCCAATCCCTGGAGGCAAAACATCCCTACAGTTCCCCCTCTCAATTCCGGCGAATATTACCTCTTCCTTCGGGTTCCGCATTCATCCAATCCTCGGCACGCGCCGCCTGCACAGCGGAACGGACATCGCCGCACCGACAGGAACGCCCGTCCTCGCTGCTTACAATGGCGAAGTTGCGATCGCGGACTACACGGGTGGCTACGGTTTAATGGTGGCCCTACGCCACGAAGATGGCACGCAAGAATCTCGCTACGCTCACCTGTCCCAAATTTTCGTTCAACCGGGCGATCTCGTTGAGCGAGGAGAAGTCATTGGACTGGTTGGCAGCACGGGAATGTCTACCGGCCCCCACCTCCACTTTGAATGGCGACATCTGATGCCGTCGGGTTGGACGGCGGTTGATGCGGGAGTCCATCTAGAATATGCGATGCAAAACCTGATTGGCGGGATGAGTGCAGCGAACAATCTCTATCAACCCGAACCTCACATCGAAGTGGGTCTGGACTTCCAACCTGACTCCCCTGTGGCTGCGGAATCCGAGCGAGATTCTGACGAAAAAAAGGTCAGTTCTCGCGCCAAGTAAGGCAAATTCGGCCGTCAGCACCCAAAACTCTATTGCCTGCAAGTCTTGTAGGAGTGGGACGATCCTGCTCCTACAACTTTGTTAAGAAATCCCCCCTTCTCCTTGACCTTTTCCCCCGAGTTTTCAATGTTGAAAAACTCTCATCGAACTCAGGTTCTTTCCAATATCTTGCTTTGCCAACGGTATCCAGAAGAGCAAAACAGTTTCTCAGCAAGTCCTTAGCAAAAACTTATGCCATCTTCGACCTTTGCCGGAATAATAAAGTCAGAGATTATTGAGAGGAAATCGGACAATGAAGTTAAGCTGGATTGGCATTCTGGGTGCAATTGCGCTCTCGATCGCGAGTTGCAATTCCCCAACAGCAACCACAGAAACCCCCTCGACCCCTGAAGCAACGCAGACTGAAGCGGTTCAGAACAGTCCCGCGACCGAAGCAACTGCTGCGGAAACGCCTGCATCGGAAGCGATCGCGTCGGGGTCTTTTGTGAGTAGCGAAAAAAGAACTCAGGGAATGGCAAAGATTGTCGCGGAAGGCGGGCAAACTGTTCTCGTTTTTGACGATACTTTCACCACAGGGAACGGCCCGGATGTCTTCGTCCTGCTCCACAAAGAAGCCAATCCTCAAAATTACAGCGAAGCCAACTTTGTGAATCTCGGCGGGATGAAAAATACGTCGGGAACCCAAAGCTACGCCATTCCGAGCGATGTCAACCCAGCCGATTTTCGCTCTGCGGTCATTTGGTGTCGCAAATTTAATGCAACCTTTGGGTATGCACCCTTGGCCGCTCAATAAAGCGGTGCGTCAGCTTGACAGTCTTTTCGTTTCTTGTGGAGATTGTTTATGGATGCGAAACAGTGGGCCGCTTTAATTCATCCCGCGATCGCGATCGTGTTCGTCTTTCCCCTCATTGGGATCGTCGTTAACTTGGCTTGGCAAACCCGCCAACGCCGCCTACAGCTTGCTGAAGAAGGGGGGAAGAGTAAAATTCCCCCTGTTGTAGGACGGGAACACGTTCGGATCGGACGTTGGCTGACTGGAGCGGTTGTGGGGGTTTCGCTGGTCGCGATCGCCTACGGCATCCTCTTCAAAGGGTTCATCGATAAGGATCTCTTTCGGACCAACCCCAGTTCCGCAACCTTCATCATCTTGATGTTTGCGGCAACCATTGCGTCCCTTATCCTTCTCTATCGGGCGACAGAGAGGCTCTGGCGGGCAATTTTTGCCATTCTCACTAGTTTGGGCTTAATCATTCTCAGTTTCCTTGATAAGCTCGGTATCGCGAACAGCAGTTGGGTTTTTCGACGAGACGACCAGTGGCCGATCTCCCACTTCTACTATGGTCTAGTGGCTTCGATCCTGATGGTTATTTCTCTCGCAATTGTCCGCGAAATCTACCAAGATCGTTCCAATCGCTGGCGAACCTTACACGTTGTCTTAAGCTGTATTGCCTTGCTGCTGTTCTTCGGCGAGGGAATTACGGGTGCGAGGGACTTATTTGAAATTGGTTTGTGGGCAATGCCACCAGGTTAATTGAAAACCTTCGATTCAACACCGCCTACAGGACTCTTGATGTACAGATCGGGGTTGCAAAAATCACCCTCCAAGGCTTGTTTCTACACGACTTTAAAGGTTACAGAATTTCGTAACGAAGTGACAAGTCTTTGAACCGTTCCGACTCCCGACTCCCTATCTCCCCCACCGTCAGCCGCCGATCGCTGACAAAGTTATGTGTCTATAAAGGATTGCGAGGGCCGCCCATGCGGAAGAGGATGGTGAAGACATTATCATTTTGCACCAAATCATTTCCCGATGGATCGCGGCCGAAGTCAAATTCTTGGCTGGCCCAACCGAGCGTGAGTCGAGGACTGTTGCGATCGCTCCCCAAACTGAAATCGGCTTTGACGCCGTAGCGAGAACGGCTAGAACTTTCGTTAATGGGGGTATAGTAGCCGGACAAATAAACGCGATCGCCGAGGTTCACCCCCAGATCGAGCATCAAGGTATTGTCGTAGGAGTTGGGGAGAACGTCACCGAAAAAGTTGACAACTCCGAAGGAGGCGGGGCCGACATTGGCCCGAACCCCGGCCGACAGGGAACTCGCCGGATCGATAATGACCGTCTCGCCAATGGTTGTTTCGCGATCGAGGCCGTAATTGATATCTCCCAAGAGGACAATGTTTGCTGTCGGACTGAGGTCGATGCGTTTCGAGACGCTCCCTCGCAGTTGGCTGTAATAGTCGCGATCGGGGTTGATATAGCCAATTCCCCCCACCGAAAAGTTCCACCCGTCCGCTGTCACTTTGCTGTAGTCCAGTCCCGCATACGCTTTCACGGTTTCTGAGGTAATAACCCCCGTGTAGTAGCGAAACACATCTTCGGCCCCGGTAATGTTGCCGGTGAAACTCAGGTGCGGGTAGTAGTTGGTTTCTTCTCGCAAGACGCTGCTGGCGATGCGGTTGACATCTTGGTTGAAAAACTGGAGGTAGATTTGAGCGTAGAAATTTTGCAGATCCTTAGTGGAAAAGGCCTGTCCGTTGATGAGGGACAGAAAGTCAAGATTGGTTTCCACTCCACCTTCGGCCCCAGCAGCAGCAATCACTCGCAGCGGCCCGGTTCTTTCAAAACGCTCGCGGGTGGAAAAGGTGCGTTCGGTCACCGGCGAAATCCCCAACCACACGCTATTAAAACTTGCGGGTGGAATCTGTCTTAAATCGGTCAGTTCCTCCGAAGGACGCTTGGCCCGACCCATTCCAGCATGATAGACGGTGAAACTGCTCGCAGGCAATCGTGCATTGTTCGCGGCTAAGAAAAGGTTGCGATTTACATTAGTATTTGCTGGCTGGCCGGTACTTTCTAAGCTGGGTTCGGCATCCGGGAGAACGCGGCTGAGTTGCAAGGCGGTGTTGAGAAGGGTGTTGCGATCGCCCACAATAATTGGAACGCCTCGCACGGTACGGCCGAGAACGGCTTCGCGATCGTTGACCCGCAGAATTTGGCGGACGCTGGAATAAATTCCGACCGGTGCATTCTCCACCGTTTCCTCTCTCCGGATTGAAGAGCGATCGCCTTGAGAGTTCCCCTCGGTCGTTCCCGCATTGGGGACAAATAGATCGAGGCCGATTTCCTGACCGTTGGCCCCTCGCTGAAACCCCGGCTGTCGGATCGCCGCTAAAGATTCTGGTGTCACCACATCCCCGAAGCGAGAGGGTTGGAAAATTCGGGTGGGAAAGAGGGTTTCCGGGTCGATGCTGGTGAGGTCGGTGACTAAACCAGGGGTATAGGTGCATTGCTGGCCGGCCTCGGTTTGAGCAAAGCGACAGGGGGCCGTCAAGCTCATCCGTATCCTAAATCCCAGCGTGGTTTGGGGGATGGTTTGGCTGGTTTCCACTTCCCGCGACTGGCGAATGGTTTGCAGTTGGAGGTAGTGGCCGTTTTGCTCGATGGTGTAAATCTTATCCCGCGTCAAACTCTCTGCTAGTTCGCTGTTGAGGCGAACAACACCATTGAAACCAACCTGATTGTTGATATTGTCGCCAAAGGTATCCGAAGCGGCTGCTTCCCATTCCGTTAAGTGGCTAATCGAGACATTATTGAGGGAAAAGGTGGTTGCAGAAGGCGGTAGATAATTATTGGGTACCGTTCGGGGAGAAATTTTGTACTCTGGGTCTTCGTTTGTGGGTTCGGTGGGTTCTTCTGTCTCCGGTAGTTCGACATCCTTCGCCGGCTCCTCCAAATCGTTGGGTTGGCCGAACTCCACCGCATTCGGGAACGTTTCAGGCGGCGTTGCAGGATTGAGATCGGGAGGGTTAGCCTCTTGCAGAATGGGTGTCACCTCTGCTGGCTGCAAAAATTCTGCGGCGATCGCGGACGTTTCCGGAGCGGCGACGATGGGAGGGCCGAGTGCTTTCGCCTCTCCTTCAAACGTTTCTAGTTGAGGGATTTGACTCAGTTCTTGAGTTTCCTCGCAGTTCGATGGGGACGGTTGAGAACAATCGTTTGTGGTGGGGATCGTTCTAGCAGAATGTTCTGGCGGTTCTGCGATCGCGTTCGCCGTTTGGGAAGGCTGGGACAGTTCTGTTTCAATTATTTCTGGCGGCGGCGCAATCTCAACGGGTTCGGTCGCACTAAATTGTACGTCCTCTGCGGTTGTAGGTGCGGGAGATGCAGTCGCACTCGGCAATTGCGGTTCGAGTTCCCAATCTTTTGAGGAAGATTCGCTGTGAGAAATGCTATCGGCATCCTCCAGAACGCGATCGCCACTCAACGCTTGACCGAACGCTTTTTTGGGTAGGGGAATTGCCGTCGCGGCTAGCAAAATTGCCAGCGTAGGTTTGAGGGTAGATTTAGACATCCGAATTCAGAACTCCTAGGTTGGCGAGAAAATTATTTTTTATAATTCAAAGATTTATTTTATTTCTCGAGAGATTTAGCGAATAATTCTGTGTGATTTAATGACCTAAAAAAAAGAGACACAGAAGACTGTATCTCCAAGATCTTCAACAGGCTATTTAAAAGCTTGAATGCGCGGCGTTATAACAATTTGGAGATGTGGAAGTTATCTCCCCAATCACGCAGTTTCGCGAACGTCACGACGAGCGATCGGGGAAACAACCGTTCGTTTAGAACCCAACAACATTCGTACCAGAGCCGCCGATGGTAACCGTACCATCGGTATCCAGCTCGTTAGCCTGTGCAGTACCGAGTGCAGGATCTGCACCTACTGCAATTCCTGCTGTAGCAGGGTTGCCAATGTTGGTTAAAGTTAGAGGCCCAGAACCGCCGACTGCATAAGCAGCATTGGTCGCAGCACCTGTGTTAAATGCAGCCGCAGTCGCATTATCTTTACCAACAGCAGCCGCAACTGCTGCGTGAGTAACGTTAGCTCCATTCAAGGTAAAAGCAGCCGCACCAGCCGCTCCACCTTCACCGGCAAAAGCCGCAGGAGCCATGCTCAAACTTCCGAGAGCGATCGTGGCAGCAGCTAAGACTTTGGGGTCGAAATTCATTTTAATTCCTCTCTAATTTCTCTTGAATTGCATCGGTTTGAAAGAACAAAAGCACAAACAAAAATGATTAAAATTTGCTTATTGTTTGGCCTTCAAACCTTTCATTCATCAAGATAATTGTTTTTTTCTCGACTGTCGGTGAGAAAAAGGTGAGAAAGGTGAGGTGTTTGGTGAGGTGTTGATTTCCGAGCTAATGGAACAGGACGAGGTTAGCGATCCGATCGCGCTGCCAAAGGCAAGAAATGTAACGATAATCAATCAAACCTAGCGGGGGGATCTGCGGCCCGTCGCAATTATCCTTTGCCCTTACTTGGGGAAAGTTGTACCTCACCTAAGCGAGAATTGCTATAGATGTGCTTTAGCTATTGCGCGCGTTCCCATTAACCGATATCAACCAACTGCGAATTTCGCGAGCGATCCAGAGCAATTCTTCTTGGCTCAAGCCCAAACCGAAAACAACTTCTTCCTCTCCGAACTCTCCCTTTTCTGCGGCCAAAGCGATCTTAGAGGATGTTTGAAAAGTATAGGTTAGGCTAAGCGCCTCAGTAAAATGCGAATCGATGCCAGATAAATCCAAGCCTCTGCACTCTCGGTGCTGCATTCATAATCACGACTGAGGCGACGACACCCAT
>Ga0207422_1001920_pt1 | contig 33246 bp, 28 predicted proteins | sample MarCyaLeptolynsp_FD_187757 | JGI IMG/M metagenome (GOLD analysis project Ga0207422, IMG submission 187757) | Marine cyanobacterial communities from Panama - species 1 Leptolyngbya sp. (SPAdes) | ecosystem: Environmental > Aquatic > Marine > Unclassified | place: Panama: Panama City | collected... | reverse complement strand
GAAGGCTACCTGTCGTTTAGCACTAGAGAGATTATTACCTTCTGTTCTCTGGCTTGAGCTACTTAGACATACTCGTAGCCGTACTGATATTGCTGCCCAATTTGGCTTTCAGATTGTTCTCAAACCTCTGCCCGACTTGGCTTATCGAGATTGCTGCAAGATCTAAGCTAACGCCGATAACAGGGTTTGATTTTGTTGTAACTGTTGAATCGCGTCTCCACCGTCGTTTCAATTCGATTGAATTGAAGACTCGTTAACCTCAACGAGCGTTATGAAAGTTCTCCCTCGTTTAAAAGCTTTCTACTCCTCAATATTTAATGCTTTCATTGCCGCTTGAATCACTGAATTGTAAGCCTTTAATTCAACTGTTTTAGCATCGCTACGACTCATCCCCAATAACCCCGTTTCGCAGCCTAAAATTGCCGATAAAACTTGCCCATGATGATTTTTAATGCGGAGTTCGTTAGAGTCAGTCAATAAGTTGCATAAATACGATCGTCCATTGCATTGAAAGGACGCTTTTTTCAGGGGAGAATTTTGAACTTTGCTAGCGCGTAGGGCAACAACTTCAAGTTCGATGGCAACCGTACCATTCCAATGATTTTCTCTCAGTTTGTAGGCAACATCGAGGCTTTTGGGAACGGGGTAGTATTCGCCCCACCGCCAAGCGATCGCTTTCATCGAAATCCAGTTCCCCTGAATCAGTTGTCCGAGTGTCAGTTTCAGGTGATTTTTTCCTGCCAGTTTTTGCTCTAGAACTCGCACATTCGGAGTCCAAAAGACAGGTTCGGGGTTGCCGATTCCCCACGGTTGCAAGCTGTCAATTTGTCGGTAAAACTGCTGGTGAAGTTGGTTGAAGTCGGCGCGAATGTCAATTTTAACCAGAGGTTTGAGGTGTTCTGGTTCGAGACACTGATGGGCGAATTCGCTCAATTTTTGTTGGAAAGCGGCGAGATTTTCGGCAGGAAAGCTAAACCCCCCAGCGGCTTTGTGACCGCCAAATTTGCCCAGCAAATCTTTGCAAAAATTTAAGGCTTCAAAAACATGGAATTCGGGAATTCCCCTCGCCGAACCGCGAATCGTTGTTTGGTTCTCATCTTCGTAAGTGCCAATAAAGACAGGTACGCCGTAGCGTTCGACCAAGCGAGAGGCAACAATGCCGATGACACCGTGATGCCAGTTGGGTTGAACGATAACTAAGACGCGGTTTTGTTTGTAGTTGTAGACTCCGCCTTCGTTGTTTCCGATGAGGGCGATCGCGCTGGAGGCAATTTCTTCGCAAAGTTCCTGTCGCCGCTTATTCGTTTGCTCGCACTGCATCGCGCGTTCGAGAGCCAAACCGCGATCGCTTGTCGCCAGGAGTTCGATGACAATTTGCGGGTCGCCAATGCGCCCGATCGCGTTAATCCTCGGCCCCAACCGAAAGCCAATATCATCCGGTTTGACCGCCTTCTGTTGGTCGCTCACTCCCGCCATCTGCATCAGCGCTTGCACCCCCGGTATTTCCGAGTTTGGCAGCCGTCTCAACCCCCGTTTCAACCAGCGTCGGTTCACTCCCACCAGCGGGGCCAGATCGGCAATGGTACCGAGGGTAAAGAGTTCGAGGAGGGGATAGGTTAACCCTTTGAGCAACCCCAAACTTTGGGCGGTGGCGATCGCGAGAATATAGGCAACGCCAACCCCCGCCACGCCGTAATAGGGGGAAGACTCCGGAATTAATTTCGGGTTGAGAATCGCATCAGCAGGCGGCAACCGAGCGGGAATCTCGTGGTGGTCGGTGATAATCACTGTCAGGCCCAAATCCACAGCCAGGGCAATGGGAGCGACGGCAGAAATCCCGTTATCCACCGTTAAAATCAGGCCGACCCCATTGCTAGCAAACTCTTCCACAATGCGCTCGTTAATGCCGTAACCGTCCTTCATGCGGCTGGGAATCGCATAGTCAACGTCAGCTCCCAAATGGCGCAGAGCGCGGATGAGCAGGGCGGTACTGGTCATCCCATCGGCATCGTAGTCGCCGCAGATGGCAATTTTTTCTTGCTGCGCGATCGCCTCTTTGAGCAACTCAACGCTCTTCGCCAGATCGGGAAACTCGTCCACCGGAGAGGGCAAAACCTCTGACTCCGGATCGATGTAGATTTGAGCGAGTTCTGGAGTCTCAATTCCCCGATTGACCATCACTTGGGCAAGGAGCGGCGAAAACCCCGTTGCGCTGACGAGTTGAGCAACGCGATCGGGGTGCGAGGGGGCAATGTGCCAGCGTCGATCGGGCAATCGATGGGTCATTCTTTTTTCGGTCGAAAGGGTAGAGGCAAACTAGCGATTCGTCCGCGCTGCCCTCAGCCATCTTAAGCCAAGACGCATTCCAATTCGCGCTATCTTAAAATATGTCCCTCTCGTTCTGGGTTCCCCATGCTCACTCACCATCGCAGACCCGTTTGTCTGTCTCTCGTCTCCACCGATTTGCCTCTGGGATTTACCATCGAAACTGCCGCCACGCTCTACCAAAAAGATAAAAACCGCTTCCATCTCCTCCTCGCTCAACCACCATTTCCCAACCCAGACTCCCCCGAAGACCCTCCGCTACAAATCCCCTATCCCCGCGAAAAGAAAGGACTGCTGTGGCTCGAACTCTCCCCCTTTCGCGCGATCGCAACCATGCAAGGCAACGGAAAACTCGGCTATCGCCATTTCTGGGAGCGCGGCGTTTACGGCATTACGCGCTATTGGCTGCACGACAATACGGTGGACGAACACGGTTCGTTTCGGCTGCGTAACTTCACTCGTCGCTTTGAGCTGGAGGGCGATCCCCTACCCGAACGCTGTCGGATTGAGTACGAGTTGTGGGCGGAACAAGTTCGGTTGGGAAGCTACATTTTGAATTTAGAAATTCACCATTAAGCATTGAGCATTGAACATTGAACAGCGATCGATGCTCCGCGATAACTGAAAATCCTTGGAGATGATTGTAGAACCCTTAACGCTCTCAAATTTAGACTGGACTGCTTGGGGCGATCTCGAACCCGCTTGGCAAGAGAAGCTCCAACGGGCCGTTGCGATCGCCTCTCCTCCCAGCGGTATCGTTTTTCCTCGCACTCCCGCAGAATTGGGCGAAGTCATGCAGCAGGCGAGCGATCGCGCCCTCCCCGTCCTTCCCTGCGGTAGCGGCAGCAAGCTCGGTTGGGGCGGACTGCTGCAACAAAGCGTTCCCCTCGCAGTCAGCACCCAACGCCTCAATCGCATTATCGACCATGCCGTCGGCGATCTGACCGTGACGGTGGAAGCAGGAGTTAAATTCGCTGACTTGCAAGCCACTCTCAAACCCAGCGGCCAGTTCCTTCCTCTCAATCCCGCCTACCCAAAATCCACAACCGTCGGCGGTTTGGTGGCAACAGGGGACAGTTGGCCGCAGTCCTATGGCGGCGTGAGAGATTTGGTGTTGGGCCTTTCCTTCGTTCGAGCAGATGGCAAGCTCGCGAAAGCTGGGGGGCGAGTGGTGAAGAATGTTGCCGGTTACGACCTAATGAAGCTCTTTTCTGGCTCTTACGGCACCTTAGGCATTATTTCTCAAGTAACGTTTCGCACCTATCCCCTACCAGCCACATCGCAAACCGCAATCTTAACGGGGGAGCGCGATCGCCTCGTTCCCATTCTCCAAGCGTTACTCGCTTCTCGCCTCACCCCCACCGCCGCCGATCTTCTGTCTCCGGCTGTTGTTCAACACCTGCAATTAGGAGAAGGACTGGGACTGGTCGCGCGCTTCCAAGGTATTGCCGAAAGCGTGTCAGAACAGATCTCGCAACTCAAGGTCATACATTCCGACGCAGCAACCGTACAATTTCAAACCCGTTCGGAAGCCGCTGAAACCGAACTGTGGCAGCAGTTACAACACCTCCTGTGCGTCCCTGCCTCAGCTGCTGCAATTACTGGCAAATTGGGACTGCTACCCGCTGCTGCCACTTCCTTTCTCAGCCAGCTTGACGCAGGGGAATTAGGCATCGTCTGCGCGAGTAGCGGGTTAGGGCGCTTGCAGCTTGCGGAAACAACTGAGACAAAGCGCATCCGCCAGTTGCGATCGCGCTGCCAAGAACGGCAAGGCTTTCTCACCCTGCTCGAAGCCCCCACCGACCTCAAAAAAATCCTCGATCCTTGGGGCTACACGGGAAATGCCCTCGACTTGATGCGCGCGATCAAACACCAGTTTGATCCCCACTCCCTCCTCAACCCCGGTCGTTTTGTCGGCGGTATTTAAGCTGTTATCTTGCTCCACCTGAGTTCGATGAGAGAATTTCAATGGGGCAATCTGCAGGCAGAGGAGAACTTTTTCCGGATTTCAGGAGTCAGGGGGTGTGGGGCTGTAGATCTCCATGCGCTTTAGTCGAGCGAAAGGCGATTTTCGACCCAAGCTTAACAGTTGTTGTCTGGTTTTAACAGTGCGAGACAGCAAAGCATTTGCCCGATCCGCAAGGGTCAGCGAGATTGTATAGTATATAGTGCTATGTTCAGATCCTCTGGCAGCGTTACTTGTCCAATTGACCGGGGTGAATTCATCTACAGAGCTTGGTCAAAACCTTTGAGATCTCCTTGCATCACAGGTGGCCAAACAACCGAAGTGCTTGCGATCGCAGCTTTCGGCCAACTCGCCAACGGTCAAGTTCTGTTGCTGGCTGTCAAACACTTTACTGGGTTGCACATTATTTCGGTCTTAAGGTTGAGAGTTGGCAATTTTGTCCGCTCGGTATCGGCCCTCGATAGGCCGGACAAAATTTTTTACTAAAGTTTAACCAACTTATCCTGACGGTCGTATTTACAATTGATTAGTGTAGCAGAAGCCTTGCGTTGTTTTCGTGTCGTCTGTTCGAGTTTGACCTTTTTCAACCTCATTTCCTTCTTTGGATTTTAAAGCGGTTTGGGAGCGATCGCCGCTTGGCTAGCTTACTCCCGGTGCATCTCTACCAGAGTACTCTTGTTCTTTTATCTGGTTGTCTGGGAAGTTTGATAGGTTACACAATGAAATTTGAAGATATCTACAGGTTTTTCCACAGCCCTCCACCTCTCTATCTGAATAAAGAGTTGGCGGTCTGTTATGTTTTGTACGTTTTGTCTCAGTGGGAGTCCTACGGAACCCAGCTCATCGAGCAATTGGAGCGTGATTACCCAATGTACCGCCTTTCAGATACCGTCCTCTATGGCGCGCTGAAGTTTCTAGAACGGGAAGGCATCATTACCGGGTACTGGAAAAAGGTGGAAGGGCGAGGGCGACCCCGAAGAATGTACAAGGTTCGCTCGGAAGCTCGCAGAAAAGCAGAGGAACTCGCTTGTTTTTGGCGGGACTACATTACCGGAGAACACAAAGCGATGTGAAGGGGGCCATTGCAGTCCTTCGCGACTTCCCCTCGACCGTCGGTAGCTGAGTGTCTGTTGTCTGGTAAGCACTGAGCTTATCACCCGTGCAGGCGCTTTGGCTTTTCTGGGATTGAGCTTGGCTTCGCTTGCGGGCGAGGGCGGGCATTTTTCGGAGTGCGGATATCAGTCCTGCTTTAAAATGGAGTCTTAAGGGCGATCGCCGACCGCGCGACGGTCAAGTTTCGTGTAGGCGAACTTTGGCACTGGCTCGGCCCGCTCTCCCACAACCCATTAGCGATCGAGAATCCGGTGAATTTTCCCATCCTCCCTTCTACTTTTTTGTTGACCCTGTTGTTAATGGCAGGTCTATTTTTCTTTATCCGAGCTTCGGTTAAGGAACGCCTTCAGCAAGTTCAACTGATTGCAGATATTTCTGAAACGACGCTTCTCCCTCAGTTGAAGGAGTACTTCAAGGTGCGAGCTTATCAGGTTGTTGAAGTGGATGCTGCGGCCAACCAAGTCACGTTTCAGGGTTGGGTTCGCCCCAGTGGGTTCCTCGCTGCTTTTTTGACGGCGATCGCAGCTTGTGGCTTATTGTGTTTGTCTCTGGTTTTCTCCTTCCTGTACCCGGCGGGGAATCCTTGGTTTGTTTTCGTAACTCTCCTCTCTCCTTTAGCTGGATGGTTTTATTGGCGAAAAGCCGGGCGGAACGAGCGAGTTCTGTTACAAGTGGAGTCGCTGGCAGAGGAAGAGAGCGATCGCCGCAGTCTAATTACCGTGACGGCCCACCGCGATGAATTGGCTAATCTCCAGCAAGCACTCTCTTTGAAAGTGCGCTCGGATTGAGCTTTAACCGTTTTTGCGATCGCAAGTTAGACAAAAAAATGACTTCTCCTCAAGGATTTCGCTTAAGGAGAAGTTTTTGGTCGCCGTTTTACCAAGTATTATCGATTCAGTTGTTCGATTTTAGTGATTAGCCACAGCAGCTACGGGGATTTTGTTGTTTTGTGGGACAACAACCCGCAAACTGGGAAAGAGAAAATGGTTTTCCTCAACGTACTGCGCTCCAAAGAGTCCTTTTTCTGCCCAAAAATAACGATCTGTGGTGTGTTCGTTACGCTTTACAATTAACAGTGCTGGAGGCTCAATTCCGCGAGCAGAGATATACTTTCTCGCTGCTGTTACGGGCTTATCCTCACCACTTTCTAAATTATACTGGGGAACTAGCTCTAGGATTTTACGACCTTCTTGGCGGCGGCGACTTTTGCGCTTGCGTTTTCTTGCCAACCTACTTACCTCCTCTTCTGGCGAGTAGCTGTAATATTAGTTACAAAAGCCGTGGCTAGTATACCCGGTCTAAACAAAAATATCAAGCCTTTGCCCTTAACTAATTGGAGTTGAGAGCGCGAGAGAAGAATCAGCTCCAGCAGAAGAAGACTTGATGCTTAAGTCAGGAGCGATCGCCAATTCTGTTTGGGCAACTCGCTCGCTCCCCATCGTTTTCCCCAAGTTTCGTTTCAGTCAGCTCAGGAGCAGTCACAATAGAAGTCTAGAGTCTAGCACTTCGAGCCTTAATTCTTTCATATGTTTGTTCGTACCAGTCCGGAATTTGTGGCGCTCTGCCAGTCTCAAGTTTCCTTGTTAACGCAAGGGTTGGGGGCCGCCTGGTGCGCGGTGTACTTAACAGAGGAACTGGTCGACAATGTTCCCAAACTCATCCCCATTGTTGTCTATCCCGATGCGAGTGCGGGTTATGCGGATGGCGATCGCGAAAGTGTCCAGGGGAAAGAGATAGCGGGTTTTGCTCGCGCCGCTCTACCTGCGAACCGATTGCTGTCAACGACTTTGCCCCAGAATGTAGGGGAAGAAGCCCCATTTGAGCAAGGATATCAAGTGGTGTTGCCGCTCATATATCAAGATGCAGTGATGGGGGTGCTGGCTGCAGGCCGCAAGGAACGCAAGTGGAATCAGCACGAGCTAGATCGGATTGAAGAAGTGGCGAGAACTCTAGCGATCGCTGGCTTGTTGGATCGGCGACAGGTGTGGTATAGAGAACAGACAAGGCTGCAACAGGTTCAGGGCGATCGCTTAGACGATTTGTTACACCAGATTCGCAACCCCATGACCGCACTGCGGACATTTGCCAAATTACTGCTCAAGCGCTTGTTTCCAGAGGATCGCAACCGCCCGATCGCTCAAAGCTTGGTTCGGGAGAGCGATCGCTTGCAAGAGTTGTTACAGCAGCTAGACGAATATGCAGACTTGCTCCAAGGAGAGGTCCAAACGCTGCCCGCTCATTCATCGTTCTTGCTGTCGCCGGCCTCAGACGAAGTGGAACCTTCTGTCCCCACCCCAACGCCGCTGTCTCTGTTGCCGGGGAATACAACCAGCTTGCAGGCGGTGAGTGCGGCCGAAGTTCTAACCCCGCTCTTGAGTGCGGCCGAAGCGATCGCCCAAGAGCGAAATTTAAACCTGCGAAGTCGCATTTCCGCCGATCTCCCCCGCGTGCGAGTTGATGCCAAGGCGTTGCGCGAAGTCTTGAGTAACTTAATTGATAATGCTCTGAAATATACGCCAGCGGGGGGAAGTCTTGAAATTGAGGCGGGAATCGAACGGCAAACCCCCCAAGGACGACGACAAGGGATTGCGATTCGCAACAGCGGGTCGGGCATTCCCGCAGAAGATCGCACCCATATTTTTGAACGTCGCTATCGAGGCGTACAAGCCAAGGGAGAGATAGAAGGAACGGGATTGGGACTCGCGATCGCCAAAGAATTAATCGAGCAAATGCAAGGTGAAATCGAACTAATCGCCGCTCCCGAACCCCCTCAACACTCGGATACAGGTGATGCGATCGCTTGGGGGACAACTTTCATCGCTTGGCTGCCCCTTGCCAACAACGAGCGTTCTGTCAGCATTGAGGATTGATGTCTGATGTGAATTAAGATGACATGCTCTAATTGAGGTGGGGAGCGAGCAGCCAATCCACTTTCGGGAGAGTTGGTAGCGAAAGTTCGAGTTCTTCAACGCACAGCGCATTAGCTTCCTGCTTGCGTAAGGTTAGGATTGTCCTTCCCAGTTCCAATTTGACAGAACCATCTTGAAGATCGCGATAGACCACCGTGAAGGGGGTTCCCGGCGTTAAACCCATTGCGGACAGTTTTCCCTGGTAGCCTCGATAGGCTTTGTCATAACCAACAACGCTACCCATAGAACCTACGGACAAATTATGTAGGTAGGTGTTTGCGTCCATGAGTTCTCCTTGTTTTGAGAGTGCAGGTGGAATTTCTAACCCGGCCGAAGGGCTTGGGGTCGCTAACCATAAATTTCTATATTTAGATTTAACACAATTGCAATTTAATTTCAAAAAAAAAGAACGATTGAATCCGATCTTTTGAGGACGGATGCTCGTACTGACTTTGCAGGAGAACGCAGAATCCTCTTTATATCAGGATTGAGGGCGATTTTAGCTAGGCGATCGCGCTCTAGATTCGGTCTGAGCGGCCGCTCGCTTTTGATGATTTATATTAAATTAGCAGACTGGAAACGTAGTATCTTGAAAAAGATTCTCAAAAGTATGAATTAAAACCCTCAAACACCGAGAGCACAACGGGAGCAACACGATGGTTTCGCCGACCTGACGAACGCGCAACCTCAATGCTCGAAGAGATTTTTAAATTGCAGTAAATCGAGGGAGACGATCGCGGGCAAACACTCAAAGCACTGTTGAGCCAGCGTCCAGCGATCCTCTCGTTCCAGCATTGTGGTGAGTTTTTGTCGAAGAGCAATGAGGTAGCGCACGTCGTTGGCAGCGTAACTCAGTTGTTTCTCTGTCAGGTTGGCAGAATTTCCCCAGTCCGAACTTTGGGAGGACTTGTCGAGTTCGACTTGTTCCAACTCCTGCACTAAGGCTTTTAAACCGTGGCGATCGGTATAGGTGCGAGCCAATTTGCTGGCAATTTTGGTACAAAAAATCGGATGGGTTTCAATGCCAAAGGTCTGACGCAACTGAGCGAGATCGAAGCGGGCAAAATGGAAGACTTTGGTTGCACTAGCGCATTCCATCGCCGCTTTCAGGTTGGGGGCTTCGATTTGTCCCTTGGCGATGCGGATGGCGGTGACAAACCCTTGGGGATCGCACAGTTGCACCAAGCACAGGCGATCGCGCAGGAGATTGAGTCCCATGGTTTCGGTATCGACCGCGATCGCTTCCGCAGCGAGATAGCGAGAGAGGAGATCGTCGGGGAGGTCGCGATCGCAAACCTGAAAATTTTCCAATGCCATAGTGATGAATGAGAACCGATACGTTTGTGCGAGAGGTGCGAGCGATCGCCGTTTAAGGCTGGGACGCAGAATCTCTAAACTCCAGATTCTCATAAATTGCGACAACCCTGGGCGCAAACCCTTCGACGAACTCAGCCTCCATAAACTCGATAATCGCAAAAACCTGCCCTTGTGCTTCGCCAATAATGACCTGTCCCGGACTCTTCTTTTGAGGATCGAAGAAGCGAACGAATTCCCGAACCCAAGGATAGGGAAGGCTTTGCGCGGGCGTTTCGAGACGCTGCCAATTATTGCTCGCCAGCAGATTTTCTAGATAAGACTCCTTCATTTCCGCCACAGTTGGGGAACCGCTGGGAAAGAAAAAGTGTACGTAAGCTGCATCCGTTCCCGCTTTCGCAGAGAAGCGATAGCCGCATCCTTCATCGCTGCAACCGCCATCAGCAACCATAAACTCAGCGGGAAAGTAGGTGGTAAACGGGACGGCTGACTCGTCATAAAGCTCCAGGAGCATTTCCTCCGTTTCGCCCTCAACAGAAACTGTTTCGGTTTTTTGAGCGGGTCTAGAGGAGGCGGTCAGAGAGGTCGCAGCAGTGGGTTGGCTGCTTTCTGAGGGGGAGGCCTCAATGGCGACCTGCGGTTGCTCGGCGGCGCACCCAAAGGCCGTTCCCAATAAAATAAGCGCAACGGTTAATCGTCTAATCGTGTTTAGCATTGTCTTTTCCGACTATTTTATTTAACAGTATCTTTCAAGCCTAACTGTACGTCCGAGTTGCGAAAAAGTCATGACTTCTGCCAATCCCTATGCCGCGATCGCGTCCGAATACGTTCGCTTGCTGCGATCGCCCCCCGACGTTTCCCCAGACCAACTCTCGCCGCCAACCGCTGTTGAAATTCCGCCGAACGCGCCAACAGTCTTGCTCTTTTCTCCCCATCCCGACGACGAATGTTTGGTGGGAGCGCTTCCCCTGCGGTTAATGCGAGAGTTGAAGCTGAATGTTCTGAATGTAGCGGTGACTTTAGGGAGTCGCAAAGACCGACAACAGGAACGGTGGGAGGAACTACAAAGAGCCTGCAATTATCTGGGGTTTGGCTTGATTCCAACCCAAGAAAATGGCTTAGAACGAGTCAATCTCGCCACCCGCGAAGGAGAACCTGAAGTTTGGGCGCAGTCTGTCAGTGTTATTCGCAAGATTCTCCAACAGCACCAACCCAAAATCATTTTTTTCCCCCACGATCGAGACTGGAATCGCACCCATATTGGCACGCATTATTTAGTTATGGATGCGATCGCGACAATGGAGGCGCGCTTTTCCTGCTGGCTGCTCGAAACCGAATATTGGGGGGCAATGGACAATCCCAATTTAGCGATCGAGTCCAGTGCGGCGGAAATTGCCGATTTAATGGCGGCAACCTCCTTCCATGTCGGCGAAGTGCAGCGCAACCCCTACCACTTGCGCTTGCCTGGTTGGGCGATCGATAACGTGCGTCGAGGCAGCGAACTGGTGGGAGGACAAGGGGAAACCGCCCCCAACCTCTCCTTTGCTACACTATATCGCCTCAGTCGCTGGCGGGGAGAACGTTGGGAGTTTCGCGGGCCGGGAAGAATTGTGACCTGCGAGGACGATTTACAAAACTTGTTCTCCACCGCACATTGAGGTTGCTCGCTAGTCTCTCAAACTGACTCGGATGAGAGATGATGGAAGAACAAGCCACGCTCAGTTGCCAAAATTATGTCTTCTCCGACCGCTCAAACCTTACAGTATGCCTATTTCCCCGGTTGCGTTGCTCAGGGCGCTTGTCGGGAACTCTCGCTCTCAACCACTGCCCTTGCCCAAGCGTTAGGGATCGAGTTAATCGAGTTGAAAAAAGCGGCCTGTTGCGGTTCGGGAACTTACAAAGAAGACTCGCAACTTCTCGAAGATACGGTCAACGCTCGCAATATTGCCCTCGCGGAAGAACTGAATTTGCCCCTGCTGACTCATTGCAGTACTTGTCAGGGGGTTATCGGTCATGTAGACGAACGATTGAAGGCCGCCCAACAAGAGAACCCGGCGTATCTCGATCGCGTCAATGAGTTGTTGGGGAATGAGGGCTGCTCTCCCTATCGCGGCAGTACGGCAGTGAAGCACCTCCTCTGGGTTCTGGTGGGGGATTATGGTTTGGAGGCGCTGCAAAACCAGGTAACGCGACGGCTAGAAGGTCTAAACTGCGCGGCTTTTTACGGGTGTTATTTGCTCAGAGCGCAAAAATCGCTACCCTACGACAACCCGGTGCAACCGGAGTCGATGGAAAATGTGTTTCGGGCCGTGGGTGCAACGCCAATTTATTATCGCGGACGCACCCAATGTTGCGGCTGGCCCCTCTCTAGCTATGCGCCAACGGAATCATTTAAGTTGGCTGGGGGACACCTTCAGGAAGCGATCGCGGCCGGAGCAGATTGTTTGGTTACCCCTTGTCCGTTGTGCCATCTCAACTTGGACTCGCGACAGCCAGAGGTCGAGCGAGTTATCGAGCAGTCTCTCGGACTTCCCGTCCTCCATTTACCCCAGCTTGTTGCTTTGGCGTTGGGCATTTCCCCCAAAACCTTGGGGTTAGATCGCCATGTGGTTTCCACCCAACCGGTTTTGAGGAAGTTGGGAATTACGTCGATGTGAATTACCTGAAACCCTTGCGAGGGAAAGGGAATAGGGAATAGGCAAAAGGCAATAGGGGGGAGAAGGCAACGGCAGAGTCAGGATTATAGCTCTCTGATACACATTAGGCGTGAATTGCCTTCAATTAGTCCTTATCAAACCGCTCTGAATTTTTTCGATCGAAAAGGGGTTTTTCTAAAATGGTGACGACAGCAAGAGAAGCAGCCGAACAGCGAACCGTCTTGACCCAAATTAGCTGGCAGACCTTCAAAACCATGCTGGCGGAGATGGGAGACGAGCGAGCGACCCGATTGGCCTATGATTCTGGAACGATGGAAATTATGACCCCGCTCATGCCGCACGAGAACTCTAACCGACTCATTGAAGTCTTTATTGGAGTGCTTTGCGAAGAATTAGGCCGGGAGATTAAACGAACGGGTTCGCTGACCCTGACGCGCAACGATTTGGAGCGTGGAGGCGAACCCGATAGCAGTTACTACATCCAAAATGAGCATTTAGTGCGGGAGAAAGAACGCATCGATCTCGAATTCGACCCCCCACCCGATTTAGTCTTAGAAGTCGAATATTCTCGACCCAAGATCGACAAGCTTTCCCTGTACGCAGCGATGGGAGTTCCTGAATTTTGGCGCTACAATGGCAGCGCGTTGCGAATCTATCAGTTGGAATTCGGGAAGTATCGAGAGTCCAGCACCAGTCTTGCTTTTGCTCCCGTACCCGTGCAACACATTCCGAAGTTTCTTGAAAAGAGTCGCAAGGTGGGCGAACTGAGTGCAACCCGCGAGTTCCGCAACTGGGTCGGAAAGCAGCGATCGCGGAATTCTCTATAACGCTTGACGAAACGTTCTAATCGCTTCTCCTGCATTGGTTTCGGCGAGTAAGATGCAGCGTGCGAGCAAATCTACATCGAGTTCCCTGAGTCCGAGTAACTGACTGCGAGCGATGGGTTCGTAACTCCCCTCTCGGAGGCGATAGAGCTTCAGCAGTCCATCTTCCCAGAACCAAACTTCTAAAACCCCTAAAGCTTGGTAGCGTTCTAGCTTATCGATCCCGCCGCTGGTAAAGATAACTTCAACCGATAAATCTGGAATTGACTTTGTACTCTCGATACAGTACGACAGATCGGCTTGGAGCGAAACCAGTCCTGGTTTTTCCTGAGTCATCGCTCCTGTCGGTTGAAAGAATATTCCTTGTTCTGTCAGGAAAGTGGTGATTAAGTAGCCGATGATGCTTGCAAAAATTTCATGTTCGCGTCCTGGCATGAGAATCTCGATCGCCCTGTCATAGTAAGATAAGCGCGCCCCAGGAGAACTTTCAAAACCTTTTTGGATGAGTTTGAACTGTTCCCAAGTTCCGTAGTGAAGGATTTGCCGATCGCGGGTGGGGTTGAGGAGTGGAGACATGACGCTCTTTGTTGCGCTTTCCTTACCCGCAATTGTGGCACAGCGATCGCTTGACGGGTCTAATTTTTTTTTGCTATCTTAAACGTAATCATAACGACTTTACTTAAGAAGATAAAACAATGGTCAAAATAGTTGGACTCAACGGGAGTTTGCGCCCCGATTCTTACAGCGCCCTTGCCCTCAAGCAAGCTGCAGCAAGGGTTACAGCTTTGGGTGCAGAGATGGAAATTTTAGATGTTCGAGCGCTGAATTTACCGTTTTGCGACGGTGGCGATGACTATTCCGACTATCCGGATGTGGCGCGGTTGCAAGCCGCATTTAAAGCTGCGGATGGCATGATTTTAGCAACGCCAGAATATCACGGTAGCGTCAGCGGCGTGCTAAAAAATGCGTTGGATTTGATGAGTTTCGAGCATCTTGACGGTAAGGTTGCAGGCTGTATCAGCGTCCTCGGCGGCCAGTCCAACAACAATGCGCTGAACCATCTGCGCTTAATCCTCCGCTGGGTTCACGCTTGGGTCATTCCCGAACAAATTGCGATCGGACAAGTTTGGAATGCATTTAGTGCGGACGGAAAACTCAAGGATGAAAAACTCGCGCAGCGTTTCGATCGCTTTGCCAGCAGTTTGGTTGAGAATACTGAGAAATTGCGATCGCGAGTTTAGGCGATCGCGGCCCATTGAAGAGAACCGGGGCCGGCGATACCAAATTTCCGATCGGATGCGTTCGGACTGGAGAGCGATCGCTGCGCGAACAGCACGGGGAGGATGTTACCCCTTATTTTTGATGAGCATCACCTGAATAATTTGGTTCACCGTACTGTCGGGAAGTTCCATTGCGCGGCGAAGGCTATCTAAGAGTGCTTCCTCCTCCTGAGTGACTTGACCGTCCGCCAGTACCAGATCGGTCGCGATCGCAAAGGTTGTATCGTACAAATCGTGGGGTAACGTTGCCATTGCCGCATTAAACAAAACATCGTGACCGTCCCGCTTGAGAATATTGCAAAGTTTGTCGAACATTCTCCGCATCACATCCACAGAGTAGCTGCGATACAACTGCATTCGGCCGAGAACCGTATTCAGCAGGCTAATCTCTTCGTTGGACAAATAACCGTCAGCCGCAACAACAACAAGCATAATCGCCGCAAACGCTTCAGCCGGACCGAGAGTGACTTGATTTTGCTGGAGACTCCCAGATTTGCGAAAGGCATCGAATAAACCCATGTTAAATCCCTGTCGGTGGACATCTTTGCTCCATCATGGCTCAGAAACTTTCGCTTGTGGGGAAAGTTCAGATTCCTTTACGATTTTTTTAGCGGTTGCTGGGGCGCAAGCATTGCGCTCTTTACCCAGCTTATTCCTAAACTCTGCTTTCCTTCAGGGCAATCCAGATCGGTTGCCTGGAGTAACCAGTGCAGATACAGCACCAAGATTTTCAGTTTCAGCGAGTGGGTGAGATTGTGGAGGTTTTCGTCGCTGAGTACCCATCCCCAGAACTTCGCCAACAACAACCCTAAAATCAGTTCGCCTGACTTTCTCAGAACCAGCAAAATTACGAATCCTATCCAGTCAATGTGCATTGTGTTTGCCTCGTTTCAATCAACTACATCTACTGTCCCAACTGGATTTGAGAGTTTTCGCTCAAACTTAGGCTGACACTGGCTGACATCGGCTAACATTGACAGCAATTGGATTGAGGGCGTATGCAATACGCCCCTACGATGGCGGTAAATTGGGATTGTGTAGGGGCGCAATGCTTGCGCCCAGACCTCTTCAGCTAGACTGGCAGAAAGGTAATGGCGAAACCAATTAATGCAACCTCTCCCCCGCGATTTTCTGACGCAAATTGCGCGGAAATACGATCTCTCCCCAGAGCAAGAAGAAGCTTTTGTCGAACTTTTCAGTAGCGGCAGAACCCAAAAAACAGTTGCGGATGAAGTTGTGCATATTTCTCACAATGCTTTTCGCACTCGCATGACGGGAGTGTATCGGAAATTCAGCTTTTCGGACAAAGCACCCAACAAATCTCGCAAGCTGCACGATTTTTTGTTGAAAAAGTACCGCAAATGGACTCCAGATCGCACGTTGGAGGATGACGCAGATACCGATACCCTCGTTCAAAAGGTTCGCAACGCTGTCAAAGAAGATATCCAAAATCGCTGTGGGGAAATGCGGGTGCTGGATATGACCCAACCCGTCGGTTTGGGAGATATTTACACCCACGTCAATATTCTGGAGAGAATTCTCGGACGCAGGCGCAAAGGCCTCACCGAAATGTTTCAAGGTTGTTCTGTGGAGAACTTTGACCGCTTTGGCCTCGGAGGGATTGAGGAGAAGCGAGTACCGGGACTGAAAGCAGTGAAGAAATACCCCAAACTGATGATTCTGGGGAAACCGGGGGCCGGGAAAACGACGTTTTTGAAATATATTGCCATTCGGTGCAATGGCGGCGATTTTTACTCGGATCGCGTGCCGATTTTTGTCACCTTGAAGGATTTTGCCGAAGCGAAGAGACAACCGAGTTTGTTGGCTTATATTTGCCAGCAAAACTCGCAGCAGATTGCGGACAGTCTGTGGGAAGTTATTAAATTGGGCCAAGGGTTGATTTTGCTGGATGGGTTGGATGAGGTGCGGGAAGAAGACAGCCAACGCATTCTGCGGGAAATTAGAGATTGTTCTCAGCGCTTTCAACGCAATCGCTTTATTCTCAGTTGTCGAATTGCGGCGCGGGAATATACTTTTGAGCAATTTGTTGAGGTGGAGGTTGCAGACTTCGATTGGGAGCAAATTACCACCTTTGCGGGGAACTGGTTTCAGCGGAAAGTTGTTAAACCGGAAGATTTTTTACAACGCTTGGAAGAAAACGAACCGATCCGCGAACTGGCGACCAATCCCTTGTTGCTGACGCTGCTATGCTTAGCATTCGAGGAGTCGGGGGACTTTCCCGCCAATCGTTCCGAACTCTACAAAGAAGGTTTGGATGCGCTGCTGAAAAAATGGGATGCCAAGCGGGGAATTCAGCGGGACAAGGTTTACAAAAAGTTGTCGGTGCAGCGCAAGGAAGATTTGCTGAGCAAAATTGCCCTGACAACCTTTGCGGGAGGGGACTACTTTTTTAAGCAGCAGGTGGCGGAACGGTACATCACCGACTATATTCGCAATCTTCCCGGTGCGAGTGCGGACGAGGAAGCGTTGCAACTGGACAGCGAAGTGGTTTTGCGAGCGATCGAGGCGCAACATGGTCTGTTGGTGGCGCGGGCCAAGGGGATTTACTCGTTTTCTCACCTTCCCTTTCACGAGTACTTTGCGGCGCGAGAAGTAGTCATTTGCCAGCAGTCAGGGGAGAAAGCATTACGCAATTTTGTTCGACATCTCACCGAGAAACGCTGGCGGGAGGTGTTTTTGCTGGCGGTGGGGATGTCTCCCAATGCCGATCGGCTGTTGCAGTTGATGAAGCAGCAAGTGGATGGGTTGGTGGCGGAGGATGAGAAAATTCAGCAGTTTTTAGGATGGTTGCAGGAGAAGGCGGAGTCAGTTGATGCGACTTATACGCCAGAGGTAATTGATTTTGCTCATGAACAAGGTTTTTTCAATCTCTACAATCCTGTTGTTTTTTCTCGCTCCCTCTATATTTCTCTTTCTCGTGCTAACTTTTTCTCTCTTGATCTTTTTCTTGATTGCTCTCTTGAGCGTCTTCTCAAGGTCTATCACACCTTTGATGTCAACCCTTCTTACTTTTTTGACCTCGATTTCGACCTCGAAATTGCCCGTAATCTTGAGTTGATCCTCGGCAACTTCCAATTGCGCCGTCTCAATCCCGAACTATACATTGTCTTAGAGGAACTGAGAGATTGCTTTCCCAATCGCGAGGATGAAGAATTCAAAACTCTGTGGCAAAAAAACAGCAAAACTTGGACGGAAGACCTACGAGGCGCAATGATTCAGTATCGCAATATCGGTCATGACTGGCAGTTTAGTAAAGAACAGAAAGAATCACTGGAGCAGTATTACAAAGTCAATAAATTACTCTCCCAGTGTCTCTACAGCGATTGCTACGCCAGTCGCGAGATGCGCGAGGAGATTGAGGCGACGATGTTTCTGCCGTACCGCAAGGTCGGCGAAGCCGTTGAGTTGCTAGAGTCTTGAGGAGACTAACGATAAGTAAGGTTGCTAAGTGCGACACGCAATGGGCATTCGCCACCCCGTCCCAAAAGCGCGATCGGTAATCTTGAGTCCCGGCGGGGCTTGGCGGCGTTTGAACTCCGCACGACGCACCAGTCTGAGGACGCGATCGACCTCCTGAGGGTTGTGTCCGGCCGCGACGATCGCGTCCCGAAATTCGTGAAGATTGACGATGCGATACAAAATATCGTCGAGGATGTCGTAGGGGGGGAGAGAGTCTTGGTCAACTTGGCCGGGTTTGAGTTCGGCACTGGGGGGTTTGGTAATGATTGCGTCGGGAATGACCTCTGCGTGGCGGTTGAGCCAGCGACAAAGCGAAAAAACGCGAGTTTTGGGGACATCGGCAATGACGGCTAATCCGCCGTTCATGTCGCCGTAAAGGGTGCAGTAACCCACCGCCATTTCAGATTTGTTGCCCGTGGAGAGGAGGAGATGGCCGAATTTGTTAGCGATCGCCATGAGGAGATTGCCGCGAATGCGCGATTGAATATTTTCCTCGGCGACCCCAAACTCCGTTCCCGCAAAGAGCGGATCGAGGAGACGATCGTAGGCGGTCATGGCCTCGCCGATGGGGAGGGTTTGACTATTAATTCCCAAGTTTTGGACGAGGGCGATCGCGTCGCGAACCGACCCTTCGGAACTGTAAGGGGAGGGCATTAACACGCCGAGAACGTTCTCTGGCCCCACCGCAGCGGCCGCGATCGCGGCCACAAGAGCGGAGTCAATTCCGCCGCTGAGTCCCAGAACAACTTTAGAAAAACCGCATTTGCGCGCGTAGTCTCCCACGCCAAGGACTAAAGCGTCCCAAATTTCAGCTTCTTCGCTGTCCGGGACGGGCGCGATCGCGGCGGGGAGTAAGTCCTGTTGGGCGCGATCGTAGGGCGCAATAACCAAGTCAGTTGCGAACCCCACCCCCCGACAAACCACCTCTCCCTGACGGTTCACCGCCACGCTATTGCCATCAAAGAGCAAGTCATCGTTCCCTCCCACCTGGTTGACGTAGGCGATGGGAAGCTGATAGCGAGAGGCACTGTGCTTGAGCATGGCTTCCCGCAATTTCTGCTTGCCAACGGTGTAAGGCGAGGCGGACAGATTGACGATCAGATCGACTCCCAGTTGGGCTAACTCTTGAATGGGGTTGACCCGATAGCTGCGTTTCCCCCAAAACGCCTCATCATTCCACAGGTCTTCGCAAATGGTAACGCCGACGCGCAGAGGGGTATCCGTATTGCTGTCGAGGGTGAAGGTATTGCTCTGCTTGGCGGGCGCAAAGTAGCGATCCTCATCGAAAACATCGTAAGTCGGCAGCAAGCGCTTGTGGAAGATTTGTCGAACGTTACCCCCTTCGAGCAACGCCGTACTGTTAAAGAGAGGTTTTTCCCCTTCTGCGGTGGCTTGCGAATTGGGCGCGACCGTCCCCACAAGAACGGCAATTTGCGGAGGGAGTTGTCGGGCCAGGTCTTCCAACTGGCGGGACATCGCGTCGATAAATTCCGGATTGAGAAGCAGATCTCTGGGGGGATAGCCGCACAACGACAGTTCTGGCGTGAGGAGGAGGCGAACGTTTTGTTGGGCGGCATTTTGAGCGGCTTCAAGGATGTGTTGGGCGTTCTCCGGTAGGTCGCCAATGGTGGGGTTGAGTTGGGCGATCGCAATTTTCATTTCTTTTGGGGAGACAGGTCTTTCTTGCAATTATAGGAACGGGGAATTGCGATCGCGACAGGCGGCCCGCTGGGAAATAAGGTGCTGGTGTGAGGAAAGTTCTTGTTGTCCCTTGTAGATCGAAAATATCAATCGTTGAGAGAAGAATACAGGATGGTTTCGAGTCCGAGACGGGAAAACTGGGTCGATCGCCGCGCGATCGACCTCATTGGCGGCTATCAACGCTATCTCTCTCCCCACAAAGGGTTTGCCTGCGCTCGCCGAGTGTTGCGCGGGGGAGAGTCCTGCTCTCAATATGTCAAGCAAGCGATCGCTACCCAAGGTTTGCTCGCAGCGCTAAAGCTCTCAAAGCAGCGATTTGCAGAATGTAAGGCGGCAAAGTTGACCTTACAAGCATCAGATCAAAAACAGCCCAAGCGCCGCCAGAACAACCGTTGGGACTGTGCCGAGATCGCCTGCGATGTTTGCGAACTGCCTAGCATCGGTGATTGCGAAGATCTCGGATGTGACTGCACGCCTGACTGGGGAAATCTCGATTGTGGCGATTGTAGCGGGTGTGAGGTGGGCTGTTGCGATTTTGGGGGCTAAATTTTCCCGCTCGTTCAACCCCCATCTGAGTCAACAGCGCCGGACGGCGAGGGTGTGGGAAACCTCCGCCGAAAAAGAACAGCACAAACTTGGGTAATTCCCATCTTACAGAGGGTTTGAGGGACTGAGCGCGATTTTTAGTTTCGCCAAGAGGTCAACAGTTAGGGAATTGGGGAGATGGGGAGACAAGGGGAAACTGATGGCTGATTGAATGAAGAGGATTCTTGCCCAAACTCACTCGTACTTTTGGTCGCACAGCCTTCCGCAAACGCTTGTTGAACTGTTGTAGGTAAGAGAGAATACAAACCGCTCAACTCAGAGGAAATCAATGGCTGACGTAATTGACTACAAAATTTATGGCAATGACCTGCAGTTGGTAGAAATCGAACTCGACCCCAAGGAAGGAGTACAAGCGGAAGTGGGGACGATGACCTATATGGAAGCGGGGATCGAAATGCAAACGGGGATGGGAGGCGGCGGCCTCGCAGGCGGCCTGTTCTCTGGTTTTAAGCGGATGTTAACGGGAGAAAGCTTCTTCATCACCACCTTTGCCAACGGCGGCAATCGCAAAGCCAGAGTCGGTTTTGCCGCCACTTCTCCCGGTCAAATTATTCCCCTCGACTTGGGGATTTTGGGGGGCGAATTTCTCTGTCAGAAAGATGCGTTTCTCTGCGCTGCTAGCGGCACAGACATTGAAGTTGCCTTTACCAAGCGGTTGGGGGCTGGTTTTTTTGGCGGAGAGGGATTTATTCTCCAACGCCTGCGAGGAGATGGTTTGGCGTTTGTTCAAGCAGGCGGGGCGATTATTGAGAAAAATTTGGCCCCCGGCGAAGTGTTGCGCTTGGATACGGGATGTTTGGTGGCCTTTTCTCCGTCAGTCAATTACGACATTCAGTTCGTCGGCGGCATTAAAAATGCGCTGTTTGGCGGCGAAGGTTTATTTTTAGCCAAGATGACCGGGCCGGGGAAAGTTTACGTGCAAAGTTTGCCTTTCTCGCGCTTGGTCGATCGCATCACTTCGCCCTTACAACAGCAACTGCGAGCTTTGACTGGCGGAGAATAATTGCCTGTTGCGGTGGATTTGGCGGGAGTTCGCGATCGCGGTTATGGTTGATTGAGCGATCGCCGCACCGACCCAACAGGAAGCAGGCGATCGCCGACTATCCGGACTCTTTAGCCTATTCGCTATCATGCCTAAACCCACCGCAACCTTGTTAATCTCCTGTCCCGATCGCCGAGGACTCGTTGCTAAAATTGCGAATTTCATCGATGCCAATGGTGGCAACATTATTCATGCCGATCAGCACAGCGATACAACGACAGGAACCTTTCTCTCGCGCGTCGAGTGGCAGCTTGAAGGGTTTAATTTGCCCCGTGAGGTCATCGCACCCGCGTTCGGCGCGATCGCCAACCCCCTAGAGGCGAACTGGCAACTTCATTTCTCCGACACCACTCCCCGCCTTGCCATTTGGGTGACCAAACAAGACCACTGTCTCCTCGACCTTCTCTGGCGACAGCAAGCCAAAGAACTCCCGGCCGAGATTCCCCTAATTATGAGCAATCATCCCAATCTTCAACCGATTGCCGAACAATTTGGGATCGACTACCACCACATTCCCATCTCCAAAGAAACGAAGGCCGAACAAGAGGAAAAACAACTCGAACTACTTAAGCAATACAACATCGATTTAGTGGTTCTCGCGAAATATATGCAAGTTCTCAGTCCCACCTTTATCGATCGCTTCCCGTCCGTCATTAACATTCATCACTCCTTCTTACCCGCATTTGCCGGCGCAAAACCCTACCATCGCGCCTACGAACGAGGGGTCAAAACCATCGGCGCAACGGCCCATTACGTGACGGCCGATCTCGACCAAGGGCCGATTATCGAGCAAGAAGTGGTGCGCGTTAGCCACCGCGATAGCACTGCCGATTTTATTCGCAAAGGGAAAGATCTCGAACGTTTAGTGCTGGCAAGGGCCGTCCGCTTGCACTTGCAGCAGCGAGTCCTGGTCTATGGCAATCGCACCGTTGTTTTTGCCTAGGAACGGTCATTTCAGCGCCTGACGGCAAGGGAATAGGGTTGTGAGTTCAGAATGGGGGAGGTGGGGGACAACGAGAAACGGATAACTGATGACGGAATAAGACCCACAAAATACCCAGAAAGGCGAACTCGTGGAATCGCCACCCTGCAAGCTTTACGCGGGTCTTGTAACGGAATACGTTACAATCAAAATCAAGTTTTCAAAGTGCTTCTTCTAGCAACGGAAAAACAAGCGCATTCCCCCACTGGACTGCAACTGACAATTGGCCGCGATCCAAACGTACAAGCAAAGCATAATGAACTCACCCATTCAAGCTGTTCAAGCTCCCTATCGAGGGGATGCCTACTACCGGACCCCCCCACCCGATCTCGCCTCTCTCCTGTTAAAAGAGCGCATTGTCTATTTGGGATTGCCCTTGGGGTCTTCCGATGAATTCAAGAACCAAGTTTTAGATGTTGCGGGGTTGATTATTGCCGAACTGCTCTACCTGCAATTCGACGATCCGGACAAACCGATCTATATGTACATCAACTCAACAGGAACCTCTTGGTACGGCGGCGATGCCATCGGCTTTGAAACAGAAGCCTTTGCCATCTGCGACACAATGAGCTACGTCAAACCTCCCGTCCACACCATTTGTATCGGTCAGGCAATGGGGACGGCGGCGATGATTCTCTCAGCCGGAACGAAAGGTTGTCGTGCCAGTTTGCCCCACGCCAGCATTAACCTTCACCAACCGCGTCAAGGAACCCAAGGTCAAGCCTCGGATATTCAAATTCGAGCGAAAGAGGTGTTGGAAAACAAGCAAGCCATGCTTCAGATCTTGGCGAAAAATACCAACCAGTCTGTAGAAAAATTGTCTCAAGATACCGATCGAATGTTTTACCTCACGCCGGAGGAGGCAAAAGAGTACGGACTGATCGATAAGGTGTTGGACAGTCGAAAAGATTTACCCGCTCCCGCTCCTGCGATTCATTAAATTGTTGTTCGCCATTATTTGCTAAAACTAACAATGCCTATTGATATTCCCAGCGTTCCCTATCGCCTTCCTGGCAGTCCATACGAACAATGGATTAGTATTTACAACCGTCTCTATCGAGAGCGCATTATCTTTTTGGGTCGAGGGATTAATGATGCTCTGGCTAACCAAATTATTGCCGTTATGTTGTACCTGGATTCGGAAGATCCGGGCAAACCGATTTACCTCTATATCAACTCTCCTGGGGGTTCGGTCACCGCTGGTATGGCAATTTACGACACCATGCAGCATATTAAGTCGGATGTCGTGACAATTTGCGTGGGTTTAGCCGCATCGATGGGGGCATTTTTGCTGTCTGCGGGTACGAAAGGGCGACGCTTGGCCTTACCCCACTCCCGAATTATGATTCACCAGCCGTTTGGCGGCATTCAAGGTCGCCGACAGGCCTCGGATATCGAAATTGAGGCGAAGGAAATTCTGCGAATTAAGCAGCAACTCAACGAGATTATGGCGGAGAAAACCGGTCAAACGGTTGAAAAGATTGAGAAGGATACCGATCGCGATTACTTTATGTCCGCTCGGGAAGCTCAGGAGTACGGCCTGATTGATAAGGTGATTGAAGAGGGAGCATCGTAAGTTTTGCATTGGAGCGAATGCAAAACCCAAAAAACTCGTTCAAAAATTCTCTAATCTTCAAAGTCCTGCTCTCCCTAAATTCCTAGTACCGCTACGCGGAATTCAGAATTCAGAGTACTGCTATCGCAGAAGCAAGCTACAGAATTATCGGATTGTCAGTCTTTCATCGATTTTGAATGGTCGCTCAATTTCTGCTCCGGCCTACTAGTGGTCTGTTAACTTTCAATTTGTGAGTCAATTATTCTCTCTGTGTCTACCGTTTCTCGGTGTCTCCGCGTCACCCTCAACTCACAATCTCAAAACTGACGAAGCACTAGCTTGCGTCCTCTAAGGTGTTCCGCTCCCCTTCTCTTAGAATTAGGAGAAGGGGTTTGAGCATTAGTGACAAGTTAAGCAAAAGCAGCAGAAGTCAAGGGTTGTGGTTAAGGGAAATAGAGATAAGTCATTAGCCATAAATCTATGAGTAACGTTTCGATTCAACCCGCTCGAATTAGCAAGGTTCTCCCCGATTCCATTGGTTCTGAAATTGGCTGCGAACCGGGAGATGCAATCGTCTCAATCAACGGTGTTTCTCCTCGCGATTTAATTGATTATCAGTTTCTTTGTGCCGATGAAATTCTGGACTTGGAAATTTTGGATGCAGCGGGAAAAACGCATTCTCTAGAAATTGAAAAGGACTGCGATGATGACTTGGGATTAGAGTTTGAAACGGCGCTTTTTGATGGTTTAATTCAGTGCAATAACCGCTGTCCTTTTTGCTTCATCGATCAACAGCCACCAGGAAAGCGAGAAACGCTCTATCTTAAAGATGATGATTACCGGCTCAGTTTCCTCTATGGTAGCTATTTAACGCTGACCAATTTGACAGCAAGGGAGTGGGAGCGGATCGAGCGAATGCGTCTTTCCCCACTCTACGTTTCCGTTCACGCAACCGAGCCTGAGATTCGGATTCAATTGCTGAAAAATCCTCGTGCGGGCAAAATTCTAGAACAACTTCAGTGGTTTCAAGACCGGCGATTGCAAGTTCACGCTCAGGTTGTTGTTTGTCCGGGAATTAATGATGGCATTCACCTGGAGAGAACGCTTTTAGATTTAGCAACATTTCATGCGGGAAATGTGCCAGCCATTGCTTCGACCGCTGTCGTTCCTGTCGGACTCACTCGCTTTCGTCCCGATCTGGATGAATTAACGGCGGTTGGCCCGGAAAAAGCACGAGAAGCGATCGCCCAAGTCCAACAGTTGCAGGCACAGTTTCGCCAACAATTTGGCAGTACATTTGCTTGGTTGGCGGATGAGTGGTTCTTAATTGCCCAACAAGAATTACCGTCAGAAAGTCATTATGAAGATTATCCGCAAATTGGCAACGGCGTGGGGTCAATTCGCCAGTTTATCAAACAGTTTGAAGCCGCAGCGAGTGAGATTTTACCACCTGCTATTGCCGCACCGCGTCGACTGAGTTGGGTGGTTGGTAATGCGGTGGAACGAGCGTTTCAACCGCTGGTTCGACGGTTAAATGCGGTGAAGAACTTAGAGGTTCATTTAATTGCCTTGAACAGCACCTATTGGGGTCAGGAGATTACAGTTACCGGATTGCTCGCCGGACAAGATTTGCTCGAAGGATTGGCAGGTCGGGAATTAGGGGAGGGGATTTTGCTTCCTTCTTTGATGTTGAAAGCGGGGGAGCGTTGCTTTCTCGACGATCTGACCGTTGGGGAACTAACCGAAGCACTTCAAACCCCGATAATTCCAATTATGGGAGTTAGAGAATTGCTGACAGCTTGCGTTGATTCTGAGTATGGGACAAAAAAGAATTACAGCTAAGTCAAAGGTTGGGTCTGTAAGGGGGTGCCGAACAATCCGAACCGGCAGCAGCGATCGAAACCCTTTAAAATAAAAACATAAGTACTAAAATTGTGCGCGAGCAACCTTGTCTGAGAAGATTTGGGATGTCGGTACGATCGCAGTGCCAAAGCGCAAGCAATTCCTATGGCTTACGAACCCCTACACCACAAGTATCGCCCTCAAACCTTTGCCGAGCTGGTGGGACAGGACGCGATCGCGACAACCCTGAGCAATGCGATTTCGAGCGGACGGATCGCCCCGGCCTACCTGTTTACGGGGCCGAGGGGGACGGGGAAAACCTCCTCCGCTCGCATTTTGGCAAAATCTCTCAACTGTATTGCTGGCGATCGCCCCACCCCCACCCCTTGCGGCCAGTGTGATGTGTGCCGCTCGATTACGCGGGATAGCGCTTTGGATGTGGTTGAAATTGATGCGGCCAGCAATACCGGGGTAGACAACATTCGAGAGACGATCGAACGGGCCCAATTTGCACCAGCTCAATGTCGCTACAAGGTCTACGTCATTGACGAGTGCCACATGCTCAGCACGCCCGCCTTTAATGCGTTGCTGAAAACCCTAGAAGAGCCGCCCGCACGAGTTGTTTTTGTCCTGGCCACCACCGACCCGCAAAAAGTCCTCGCCACCATTATTTCTCGCTGTCAGCGTTTTGACTTCCGGCGCATCCCCCTAGAGTCGATGACGACCCATCTCCAAACGATTGCAGCAGCCGAGAAAATTAACATTGATGGGGAAGCGATCGCTCTGGTGGCGCAAATTGCCAACGGCGGGTTGAGAGATGCAGAAAGTCTTTTAGACCAGTTAAGTTTGCTGTCTGGGACGGTAACGGTCGAACGGGTTTGGGATTTAGTCGGGGCGGTTCCAGAACGGGATTTACTAGCACTTGTACGGGCGATCGCGGCCGATAATTCCGTCGCAGTTATCGAACAGTGTCGGCATTTGATGGATCGGGGTCGGGAACCCTTAATTGTGCTGCAAAATTTAGCCAGTTTTTACCTCTATCTCCTGATCGCTAAAACCGCTCCCCAACGCCCCGATCTCGCAGCCGTCACCGAGACAATCTGGCAGCAATTGTGTCAAGAGGTCGGTCGGTGGCAAACTGCTCAGATCTTACAAGGACAGCAGCACCTCAAAAACAGCGAAGTGCAACTGAAAAACTCCACCCAACCGCGTTTGTGGTTGGAGGTGACGCTCTTGGGGTTATTGCCTTCGGCTCTCGCAACCCCAGCCGTCCCTCCTCAACAGACAGCTGGGGTCAAACCCTCACCTTGTCCGCCGAAAATAGTACAACCGCCACAGCCCCAGAAGTCAGAACCAACACCGCCCCCTCCACAACCTCAACCCACTCCCGTTCAAGAGCAAAAGCCGAGCCTTCCCAATTCTCCCGCACCTGCATCAAATGCTAATGTTCTTCAGAGCAGAATCAATCAAACTTGGGAGCGAGTTTTGGAGATCCTCCCTCCCCTTTCCCAAGCCTTGGTAAGGCAGCACTGCTATCTTTTGGGTTTCGATTTGGAGTCCTCTGTGGCGGATGTTGGGGTGAGAAATAAGAACCTCTTCAAGATTGCTCAAAGTAAAAAGGAGGACATCGAAACAGCTCTGACGCAAGTTTGGCAGCAGAAAGTAACGGTCAACCTTCAGGTCGGAAGGGCGGCTGCCGCCGCTCAACCGCAATCCTCTCCGCAAAAGACTGGGAGCGATCGCCTCTCCGAGAGCGGTCAACTCGCTGAGGCAAGACGCAAACTACAAAAATCGGCAGAGAAGGAAGAAGTTATTGCAAACAATGCACCTCCTTCCGCCGCTATACCGAAAGAAGCGCGCAAACACCCCGAAATTGTGCCGAACCACAATCCCGATCCGGTGGCTGCACCGCCGCAACCGCCAGTAGAGACGAATGGCGATCGCGCCGAGAATGCTGTAAATCTCGAAGTGCAACCGCCTCCCTCAGACTCAGAAATCAGCAATAAAGCTGTGCCGATCGCGGCCCAACATCTGGCCCAACAATTTGATGGCGCAATTATTGCCCTAGAAGATGACTTTTTCGCGATCGCCCAACCCACTCCAACGGAAGAACCCCCTCCCCCACCCGATGAGCCAAAGTTAGAGGTGGATGAAGAAATCCCATTTTGATGCAACTGAGATGACAAACACCGCCACAACAACCCACGCACTCAAGGAATGGTCTGTTGCCGTTCGAGCGTTAGAAACAGGCAAAACCCTACTGTTGCTGCGGAAAGGCGGCATTCGGGAAATGGGGAATCGCTTTGAAGTCAAGCACCAACAAGTCTTGCTCTACCCCACCTACGAACATCAGAAACCCCACCTACTCAAGGAAGAATATGCAACCCCGGTGACTCCCGTTCCCTCCGGTTGGCATCCCGAAACCGTTACCATCCGAAGTTGGGCCGAGATTATTGGAATTCTCCGCGCAACCGAACAGTCTGAGGTCGATCGCTTGCTTCCCTATCACATTTGGAACGCCCAATTCATCCGCGATCGCTTCAAATGGAAACCCAAACACCCCCTCTATCTCCTGTTGCTGAGAACCTACCGACTGCCGAAACCCATTACCATTTCCTATCGCCCAGAATACGGCGGATGTCGCTCTTGGATCGATCTGGCCGAACCCATTTCGTTGCGCGACTCAGTTCCCGTTCTTAGCCAGAGAGAATGCGATCGCGTCCAACAAGAAATTCGCAATTGTCTCTCCTCTCCTTAAATCCGATGTGATAAGAAATCCTTTTGAAGACTTGACTCGCACCCGATGCAAACTAACACGGGTCTCAAGGTCGCTCCACAATTGAGAGGCCAGCGAGTCCCCCAATACGTCGGGGGTCCGGGGGGCGTCTGGAGGGCAAAACCCCCCAGAAAAGCTAGGGTTTTAACGAACCTCATCAAGGGAACAAGGAATTGTAGGTCGCATTTATAGGGAGCTCAAAAATCGGCTAATCAAGGGGATTTCATATGACAGTTTTTCTTCCCATCCTCAGCCCTCAAACAACAAAGGTGAAAAAAAAACTTGGCTTTATACCCCGAACCTGATGCTATGCTCCTGCTATTTTTGCCGTCGCCACTGAGAAATTCCCCACGTATTTAAATCCCAAGGTGTCAGTTCTAAACCCTCAATCCGATTGCTCGCACCAACCACCTCAGCACGATCGATAATCGGCATCACAATCGCATCATTCACCAACATATCGTTCATCTGAATAAAAAGAGCTTGGCGCTTTTGCGGATCTAACTCTTTAGTACTAGCTTCCCAGAGATTGTCATATTCTCGATTGCAATACCGCGAAGAGTTATCGCCAACCCAATTATTCGCTTTCTGAGGGATTTGAGCGCAGGTATAAGTTTGCATATAGCTTCCCGGATCGGGGTTAGTATTCCCCGTCGTATGCATTTGTAAATCAGCTTGAAAGCGCTCCACCGTGTCGGGATTAGCGGGGTCGCCAGAGAAGTAAACACTGGCATCAATACTATCGAGTTCTACCTCAACTCCAATCGATTGCAAAGCTTGTTTGACAACCGTTTGCGTCTTTTGACGCAAGGGATTCACAGAAGTTTGAAACACAATTTTCATCTCGACACCCTCTTTATCCCGGATGCCGTTATTGTTGGTATCAATCCAACCCGCTTCATCAAGTAATTTAGCCGCTTTTTCCACATTAAATTCATAACGAGTATTGGGAGACGCATATTGCTGGGGAAGCAGCAGAAAGTTTGCGGTTGCTTTCCCGGTATAGCCGTAGAGTTGATTGGCAATTGTCTCGCGATCGAGGGCTAAATTAAAAGCTCGTCTAACTTTTTGATCGGTCAAAAAAGGATGTGGATTTTTTAAACTCGAACGCTCTCCATCTGCTGTCGTTTTATTCGGATCGGTTTGGTTAATTAAAATTCGCTCTGCTTGAGCATTTGAAATCGCAACAACTTTACCTCGTCCGGCGGATTCTAACTCTTTCAAAACCGAAGCTTCGAGTTGCAAATTATAAGCAAAGTCTGCATCTCCGGTTTGCAAAACAGCTCGCGCGGCTGAGGCTACATCGCCCCCTCCTTTAAGTTCCACCTGCTTAAAATCTAAGGTATTTGCCTCTCGAAAGTGAGGATTGGCTTCGTAAACAACGGTATCGCCAGGTTTAAATTCTACAACTCGATAGGGACCGGTTCCCACTGGCTTTAAATTCGCCGGAGCTTGCCTCGAATTTGCACCATTGTAAGACTCGAAAACGTGCTTGGGTAAAATCATTCCCTCAGTCCCAACAAAGGTTAAAAACCAAGCTGGACTGGGTTCTTTAAAGGTAACTTTAACGGTTTGCGGATCGAGAGCTTCAACTTTTTCAATAATTTCATAGGTTCCTTTTGTGGTTGTCCCCACGTCGGGATTGCTAATAAATTCATGAGTGAAAACAACATCATCTGCGGTGAACGGCTGACCATCCGACCATTTAAGATTTGGTTTTAAGGTCCAGGTGACGGATTTTCCATCTTCAGAAAGTCCCCCATTTTCGAGACTGGGAATTTCTGCGGCGAGGAAGGGAATCATTTCTCCCTGGCTGTTAAAACTGGCGAGAGGTTCGAGGGTAATGCGGCTGGCTTCTGAGTCTTTGAAACCTGTAGAAAGGTGCGGGTTGAGGATCGTGGGTGCTTGCCAATAAAGAAGTTTGAGGGTGTCGGGATTGGCGGGTTGGGTAACGGTTGGGCTGTTTTGGGCGGGGTTACAGGCGGTGAGAGGAAGAGCGGTGGGGAAGAGACAGAAGGTTAAAATTCCAAGAGTTTTAAGAGATTTATGGAGGGGGAATTTCATGCGATTTGAGAGAAAAAATAAACCACAGAGACGCAGAGAGCGCGGAGAAATTAGGAAGGGAGGGAGGGGGTTATTGAATGTATTGCTCTTGTTTGATGGCGAGCGGTTGGGGTTTTTGAGAGTCTAATTTTTGCTTTCCTCCCAGGGCAAATAACCAGGCTGAGACGACGATCCAATGGATAAATGCAATGACCCAAAGAGAGCCGGTGAGCCTGTAGGCTATTGTACAGGCGAGTCCGAGGAGTGCGGCGAGGGAGAGAAAGATTGGGTTAAAGAAGGTGGGATAGCCGGTGCGGTAAAAGCTGAGGGCGTTGAGGGGGTGGTAGAGGATGAAGAGCAGCAGGCTCAAGAGTCCCCATAGTATCCAGGCGATCGCGCTGGCGCGTTCGAGGAGGTGCGGGAGGGGAAGGACGCGAAAGATAAATTCTTCGGTGAAGGCGGGAGCCAGGAAGGCGAAGGCGATCGCGCGCCCCTGAGGGATTAGGGGGTGGGAGGAAAGGGTGGAGTGGAGAAAGCCGGAGGAGAAGCCGATGGGAAGGGCGATCGCGCCGTAAAGTAGGAGAATTCCCATGGCGATTAAGACTTCTCGCAGTCCGGGAAAGGTTGTGAGAGCGACAAATACGCGAGTGAAGAGGGTCGAGAGCAGGGGGATTTGTCCGAAGAGAACGGTGGGTGCGGCTGGGGCAATTTCTTCGTCCCATCCCCCCACTTGGTTGGTTCTGAGAAACCAAAGTTGCGCGCCGCGATCGCGGAAAATCTGGGCAATTTCGTCTTGTCCCCGACGAGGGAGAACGGTTCGCCAACTGAGGAGTGCGGTTAGCAAGCTGTTGTTGCGAGTAAAGCGATCTCCCTGGTTAACGCCAGCCAGTTTTTCAGCGTTTTGCTTCCAGTCAGAGCGCACAATTTTAAACGGCGCAAGGTTACTTTCCAGGGCCCGACCCAGGTCAACGAGTTGCTGAAAGCGTTGGGTTTGGGGATCGTCGGGATGGGTTTGCAACCAGGTTTGAATATTGGGGTTGGCAGCAACCTGTTGTTTGATGCTTTCAATGGCGATGTAGAGGGCTTGGTTGGAGTCTTGGACGCAAGATGTGGCGGGGGTCACCGTCGCATTTCCCGTGCCATCGCCGGTGCGGTAGCGGGCAGTCATGACCTGGAGTTGCTGTTGCAAGGTGGCGAGGGGGGAGAGCAAGATGCCGTCAAAGTCGTAGTCTTGGGTGATGGCATCAAATTTGATGAGAATGTCCGAGACGGGTCGAGTTCCCAGCCAGCCTTTTTCCAAGTCTCCCATGTAGTTTGCCCAGGTTGCTGCTCCGGCAACAATGCCATTGGTGTTGTGAGCGTAGACTTGGTGGTAGAGAATCTCGAAGCGCAACTCGTCGGTGAAGCGATCGCGCACCACTTCCGCGATCCCGTAGGCAAAATGGCCGGTGGTGGTGGCGGGAATAGTGTTGGGTTCGGCTTTTTCCCCGCCAATGCCGCCAAAAAGGTGCAGGACGAGGGCACGATCGCCTTCCTGCCAGTTGGAGAGGGGATCGGTCGTCGGATCGACGAGAATGCTCTGGATCGTGCCTTTGCGACCGGGAGTCTCCTGCCAATTGCGCTGTTGGATGTAGCGAACCCCTTCAGCGCCCTCGACCGCAATATCGTGGGGTTTAAGTTGCAAGAGCGATCGCGGCACGATCGCCTGCACGGTAAATAGGTCTTCTGAGTCCCAGGCCCCGTAAATATACCACCCCGCCTTACCCGCAGGCGACTCGGCCAAATGGTGCGGCGTAGACAGAAAAATGTCCCGAAGGCCCCGCGACTGCTGGGGAATGCGGATTATCCCCTCCGGCCCGTCCCACCGCCGGGACTCTCGGTTGTAGTGGCGAACCCGAAATAACTCGCTCGCACAAGGCTGCTCTCCCGGACAGGTTTGTTGGGTCTGGATTTTCCCTTCTGGGGCCACCGGGCCCAAGATTTTCACGAGTCCATAAACTCGTCCCGTCACCTGCACCGGTTCTTGCCCAATTTGCAGAACGGGCGTGCCATCTGCTTCTGTTGCCACCAGGGTTGGATCGAGGCGAACGATGACATCATCCTCGGATCGGGCCCCGGCGAGGGACTGTAACGGCCCGACGCGATCGCGGCCGTCGAGACGGTGGGGGTGAACGGTTCCCCGTCGCTGACTTTCCTCCGTTACGCGGGTAAACCGAACCTCTGTGGTAACAGCTTGCACGTAAGCTTGAACTTCTGGGGTCTGACTCCACTCCAAACGCGCAACTTTCCCCCTCAAGTTCTCAAACTCTTCCGGCGTGCTATACAACTCAATCTCAACTGAGTCTGAAGTCAACTCAGCCTCAACTGGGGGAAGAATTAAGCGCCCGACCCAAGTACCAGTGGGTTGATAGAAGTCGAGGTTGAAATCTTGTTCTAGGGGGTAGTAACTGGGGCGATTAAACGGCGATCGCCGCGCGATCGCGTAGCTGGAGTCTCTAGCAGGTTCGGAATTGAAGCGAGGGAAAAACAGCAACACCGCGATCGCAATTAAACTAGCGAAAACGAGCGGCAATACCCAGCGAAATCTATGGGTCTTAGGAAACATTAACCACAATCATTGTTTGCATCAAACCAACCACATCTAGCACCCCCTGCATCATATAGCGAAGCGAGATCATTTGTGAAATAGGCGATTTTGCTCTATTGGTACTTTAGCGAAAAAAGACTCTGTGGAGGAGTTAAAGTAGACAGAGCAATCATTTTAGGTCAGTTCTCGTTCGATGAGAGAAACAAAATCCACAGCCATGCCCCCCTGCTTCGAGCGATGGTGC
>Ga0207422_1001916_pt1 | contig 33335 bp, 29 predicted proteins | sample MarCyaLeptolynsp_FD_187757 | JGI IMG/M metagenome (GOLD analysis project Ga0207422, IMG submission 187757) | Marine cyanobacterial communities from Panama - species 1 Leptolyngbya sp. (SPAdes) | ecosystem: Environmental > Aquatic > Marine > Unclassified | place: Panama: Panama City | collected... | reverse complement strand
CGGCGGAAGCTGCGGCGTCTGCTGTCAGAAGGTTTCCGAGGCCGAGGCCTTTGTGCGCGGCGGCATAAAGGACGTACTTGTTTCCAATCAGGTGCGCGATCCGGCGAAAATCGACCGATTGGCGCGGTTGCCGAAGCTCGGCGCGCGCACGATCTGCTGTGTCGACGATATCGACAATGTCGCCGATCTTTCTGCCGCTGCCGTCAGACACGGCACGACCATCGAATGCCTTGTCGAGATCGATTGCGGCGCCGGGCGCTGCGGCGTCACCTCGACGGCGGACGTGATCGCGATCGCAAAAGCGATCGACGCGGCCGACGGGCTGACATTTTCCGGCCTCCAGGCCTATCAGGGCGCCATGCAGCACCTGGACAGGTTCGAGGATCGCAAGGCCAAGATCGACATCGCCGTCGCCATGGTCCGCGACGCGGTCGACGGCCTGAAGGCGGAAGGTCTGGAATGTGACATTGTCGGCGGCGGCGGGACGGGCTCCTACATGTTCGAGGGCAAGTCCGGAGTCTACAACGAACTGCAATGCGGCTCCTACGCCTTCATGGACGCCGACTACGGCCGCATTCTCGATCAAAATGGCAACCGCATCGACCGGGGCGAATGGAAGAATTCCCTGTTCATCCTGACGTCGATCATGTCGCATGCAAAGGCCGACAAGGCGATCTGCGACGCCGGTCTGAAGGCCCAGTCGGTCGACAGCGGCCTGCCGTTCATCTACGGCCGCGACGATGTCGACTATGTCAAATGTTCCGACGAGCACGGCGTCATCTCCGACCCGACCGGCGCGCTCAAGGTCAATGACAGGCTGAAGCTCGTGCCCGGCCATTGCGACCCGACCTGCAACGTCCACGACTGGTATGTCGGCGTGCGCGGCGGCAAGGTCGAGACCCTGTGGCCGGTGACAGCGCGCGGGATGGCATACTAGAAGCCACCAACATCGCGCGCCACGTCACTGACTGCAATGGTGACACCCACCTTCCTCATCCTGAGGTGCATCAAACAGGAGTGTTCCCCTGTTTGACATTTTGAGTGTTCACATCGGGAACACCCGATGTGGATGCGAAGCGGAGCCTCGAAGGACGGTCCAGTGCACGCCATCCGTCCTTCGAGGGCCGGCGATGCCGGCCGCCTCAGGATGGGGTTGTGCGCAAAAACCATCCCTTTGCCGCAAACCAGCGATCAAAACCGAAAGCCCAACCATGCTCATCGTATCCGAAGAAACCTGCAAGGCGGTTGTCGGCCGCGCCGACGCGTTCACCGCGGTGGAAGCCGTGTTTGCGGCCATGGCCCGCGCCGACGCCACTAATTTCCCGGTCATTCGCGAGGCGATCGGCCATGCCGACGCGCTCTACGGGTTCAAATCCGGATTCGACCGCGCCGGCCTGACCCTCGGCCTGAAGTCCGGTGGCTACTGGCCGGGTAACACGGAAAAGGGCCTGACCAACCACCAGTCGACCGTCTTCCTGTTCGATCCCGACACGGGCCAGGTGAAGGCGCTGGTTGGTGGCAATTATCTGACGGCCGTTCGCACCGCGGCCGCCAGTTCGGTTTCGATCCGGCATCTCGCCCGCGCCGACGCAAAGGTGCTCGGCATGGTCGGCGCCGGCCACCAGGCCGCGTTCCAGCTGCGCGCGGCCGCCGAACAGCGCGCGTTCGACAGGGTGGTGGCCTGGAACTATCATCCCGACATGCTGCCGGGTCTGAAGGTGGTCGCCGACGAGATCGGCCTGCCGTTCGAGGCGGCGGAGCGCGAGCGGCTCGGCGCCGAGGCCGACGTGATCATCTCCATCACCTCCGCGCACGATCCCCTGCTGATGAAGGACTGGGTAAAGCCCGGAACCCACATTGCCTGCATGGGCACCGACACGAAGGGCAAGCAGGAGCTGGATCCGGCGCTCGTCGCCGCGGCGACGCTTTTCACCGATGAAATCGCGCAATCGATCACGATCGGCGAAACCCAGCACGCCATTGCCGCCGGACTGATCGATGCCGAAACGATCACGCCCATCGGCGACGTCATCAACGGCGCCCATCCCGGCCGCCGCTCCGACGACGAGATCACCCTGTTCGACGGCACCGGCGTCGGCCTGCAGGACCTCGCGGTCGCCTCGGTCGCGGCGCGATTGGCGGCGGAGCAGGGGCGGGCGCGGGAAGTTGCCTTATAAAATGGTGATTTGGCGGGCGGGGCAGCTTTAGCCTATCCTCATCCATTAACCTCACCCACGTCATCACTTGGCTTGTCCAGGTGACCCACCATGTCGCCTCTTCCGGGAGCGTGAGTGGGCACGCCCCGGTGGGTACCCGCGACAAGCGCGGGCATGACGTATTGGCGGGCGTCAGCTTTGGGTTTGAGCGTCCCACCAAACAATTTCCACACTCTGCCCACGTCCCGGTGATATGAAGGACGCCGCCAGGACGCGATTTGCCGGGAGAGTGTTTCAACGACCATGAAAATCCTGATCTTCACCTTCGGGTCGCGCGGCGACGTTCAACCCTATGTCGCCCTTGGCGAGGCGCTGAAAAAGGCCGGACACAGCGTCGTCCTGTCCACCGGCCAGGGGTTCGACGCGATGATTGTGCGTCACGGCCTGATCCCGGCCACGCTGTCGATCGATTTCAAGGCCATCCTTGCCCGTCCCGACATGGCCGACGCCATGCGCTCGTTTTCCGGCAAAATCCGGGCCTGGCGCACCTTCCGGCGCACCTTTCAGGAGCATTACCGGGAAATGTGGGCCGTGGCGCAACAGGTGCGCCCTGACATGATCCTGGCCCATCCCAAGGGTTTTGCCGCCGTACAGATCGCCGAAGCGCTCGGGTGTGTCTGCGTTCCGACGACGCTGCAGCCGGCGTTTGCGCCGACGACGGAATTCCCGAATTTTCTGGTCTCCGCACACAGTCTCGGGGCGCTCGGCAACCGGCTGAGCCATCAGGCCTTCCATCGGCTCGCCGACTGGGGACAGGCGCAATCGCTTGGAGACTGGCCGCGCACCGCGCTCGGCCTGAACAGGGGCCGGGCACGGCCGTTTTTCGACGGCTACCATCCGCGCGGCAAGCCCGTGCCGCGCCTGCACGGCTACAGCCGGCACATCATCCCGAAACCTGCGGACTGGTCCGGGGATCATGCCATCACCGGCTATTGGTTCGCGGAACCGGACACGACCTGGCGGCCGCCCGACGATCTGCGCGCCTTCATCGAAAACGGCCCGCCGCCGGTCTATGTCGGGTTCGGCAGCATGCCGTCCGAGGACGCCGAGCGGCAGACGCGGATCGTGGTCGAGGCCCTGCACCAGGCCGGCCGGCGCGGCGTTCTTGCCTCGGGTTGGGGCGGATTGGCCGAGACGGCCGCATCCCGCACCGTCTTCAGTCTTGAAAGCGCGCCGCACGACTGGCTGTTTCCGCGCTGTTCCGCGGTCGTGCATCACGGCGGCGCCGGGACCACCCACGAAGGATTGCGCTGGGGACGGCCGACAATCATCTGCCCGCTGACGGTGGACCAGCCGTTCTGGGGCGCACGTGTCCATGGTCTTGGCGCCGGTCCGAAACCGATCCCGCAAAAGGCCCTGACCAGCAGTGCGCTTGCCGGTGCCCTGATGTGCGCCCATGATGCGGCGACAGTCCGGCGCGCGGCGGACCTTGGCGATCTCCTGCGCTGGGAAGGCGGCGTGGCGGCCGCCGTCGCCGTGCTTTCGACGGTCGAGCCGGCGTGAAGACCCGTCACGTGGCCCGAACCTTTGCTGCTTCCGTCTTGACCTGATCGAAGGCGGTCCGGCGTCGCGCCAGTTCCTCGTCCGACAAAAGCGCAACATTGGAATAATTGCGTTTCCAGTCCGGCGCGCCGTTCCATGTCAATGGTGACCGAACCGTGGTTCGTGGCCCGCTGGCCGTCGCCAGCACGTCGAGCGCCTGTTGTGCCGTTTGCAATTGCGATTCGGGATCGTGCGGACGGCCGGCGCCGTTGCCGAGAGGAAAGTCGCTGAACAGGAGCCGCGGCACGCCGACATGTTCGACAATGTCCCTGGCGCATCCCATGATCACCGTCGGCATCCCCGCCGCTTCCAGCGCCCGGGCCGCCAGGCTCACCGACTGGTGGCAGACCGGGCAGTTCGGTACCAGCACCGCGGCGTCGACGCCATCCTCCCGGCAGCGGCGCACCACCTCCGGGCAATCCACTTCCAAGGTCGTCTGATGCGATCGGTTTGTCGGCAGACCGTGAAACCGGGGCCCGACGCTTCCAAGCGCCCCGGCTGCGGCAAGGCCGCGAAACGCGGCAAGCGGGAAATAGGTGCCCTGGTCCTCGGCGCTGGTATGATCCCGGTCATAGGCGATGTGGGAGATTCTGAGATCCGGATCCGTGTCGGTCGGGGCGGAATAGACCGAAAAGAATTTCGCCAGTCCGTTGTGCGGCGCGCCGGGGCCCTGGTCGCCCTTGTCCGGATCAAACGGCGCCGCGGTTGTCACGATCGCGATCGCGGCCTCGGAGACCGGCTTGGTCATCGGCGCAAACGGCACATCGTCGAACTGCGCCCAGCGATAGGGCGTCTCGTAGCCGAGCGCCAGATAATAGGCGCGAATCCGTGCCAGATAGGGCAGGGGCGCCGAAGGGTCGGTTGGATCGTTCGCAAGGTCTGATGGCACGGTTCACCTGTCGCATGGTTCGTGCGCCAATCAACATTCGATTGGCTTGATGGTCAATGGGTGATCGGAAGACGAATCGAGTTCCTGTTGCGGCCATGACGTGGGCTGGGATGATCGAGGTTCGAAAACCGGCGAGGCGGCGGCTGTCCAGAATGTGTGAAACGGGTCGCCTCCGGCGCCATCGGCAAAAGAAACTGGCATCAATACAAGGCCCCGTGCTTCAATCGCGCACCGACTGCATGCACCGAGGAAAAACCATGACCATCAAGGCGATCGAAACCCTGCGGCTTGACGAATTCCCCAACCTGCTCTGGCTCTATGTGGAAGACGAAGACGGAGTGAAGGGCCTTGGCGAGACCTTTTTCGGAGCGCAGGCGGTCGAGGCCTATCTGCATGAAACCGCCGCGCCGCTCCTGCTTGGCCAGTCCCCGGACCCGGAATCGATCCGGGTCCTCCTGCGCCCCTATGTCGGGCACCAGGCGGCCGGTGCCGAAGTGCGCGGCGCATCGGCCATCGACATTGCGCTCTGGGATCTTTGGGGCAAACGCACCGGTCAGCCGCTCTGGAAACTGCTCGGCGGCCGCGCCCGTGATGTCATCCGCACCTACAATACCTGCGCCGGATATCAATATGTGCGCTCCGACAAGGGCCAGGTGCCGGAAAACTGGGGCCTGGGCGGGGCCGAGGGGCCCTACGAGGATCTCGATGCCTTCCTGACCGACGCCGGCGCGCTGGCGGAAAGCCTGTTGTCGGAAGGGATTTCGGCAATGAAGATCTGGCCGTTCGACACCTATGCCCATGCCACCAACGGCATGGCGATCACGCCGGCGCAAATGGCCGAGGGCTGCGAGCCCTTCCGCAAGATCCGTGCAGCCGTCGGCGATCGCATGCAGATCATGCTGGAAATGCACTCCCTGTGGTCGGCGCCGGCCGCCGCCGACATTGCCCAGGCGGTCGCGCCCTATGACGTGTTCTGGGTTGAAGACCCGATCCAGATCAGCGGATTTTCCGCGCTCGCCGACCTGCGCCGGCGCATACCGCAAAAGATCACCGCATCGGAGCCCCTTGCCGGCCGGCGGCAATTCTACGAGCTCATCGCCGCCGACGCCGTCGACATCGTCATGCTCGATCTCGGCTGGTGCGGCGGCCTGACCGAAGCCAAGGCGATCGCGTCTATCGCCGAAGCGCGCGCCTTGCCTGTGGCGCCGCACGATTGCACCGGCCCGGTCGTGTTTGCCGCCTCCTGCCATTTTTCCGTTCACGCCCCGAACGCGATGATCCAGGAACGGGTCAGGGCGTTTCACACCGGCTGGCACACGGAAATCGTCGAGGCCGGCCCGGTATTCGAAGACGGCATGATTGCGCCGCCCGCCGGTGCCGGGCTGGGACTGACACTGAGGCCCGGCCTGTTTGACCGGGCCGACGCGCGCATCAGGCGGTCGGAGACATGAGCAAACCTGACCCTCTCTAGGAAACGTAGCCGAACGCGATCCTGGGTGTCTCGGCCGTATCCACCCACACGCTCTTGGGGGCGGTATATTCCATGAGGGCGTCGGTGCCACTGCTGCGTCCGAAACCCGAATTCAGCGAACCGCCAAACGGCGACGAGACATGGATCGCCTTATAGGAATTGATCCAGAACGTGCCGGCACGCACAGCCGACGCGACCCGGTGAGCCCGGCCGACATCGCCGGTCCAGACCGCTCCCGCCAAGCCGAAATCCGTCTCATTGGCAATTTCGATCGCCTCATCCTCGTCAGCGAAGGGGATCAGTGAGACGACCGGACCGAACACTTCCTGCTGCGCTGACACAGCGGAATTGTCGAGCCCGCTGAGGGCTGTTGGCGGTACGAAAAATCCGTGCTCGGGCAAGTCGGAACGGCGTGAGATGGTCGCGCCGGCCGCCCTGGCGTTTTCAACCATGCCCGTGACGTGATCGAACTGGCGTTTGTTGCTGAGCGGGCCGATTTCGGTCGTTTCGTTCAGCGGGTCGCCCAGCATGATGCGCTCAATGCCCCTGCCGAGAAGCGCCAGCATGGCGTCGTGAACATCGCGGTGTACAAGCAGCCTGGAACCGGCGACACAGCTCTGGCCGGCTCCCGAGAAGATCGCCGCCTGCGCGCCGAGGCAGGCATGTTCCAGATTGGCGTCGTCAAAGACGATGTTGGCGGACTTCCCGCCGAGCTCCAGCACTGCCGGTTTGAGCGCTTCTGCCGCGGCGATAGCGACCAGTCGCCCGGTGGCGGGGGATCCGACGAAGATCACCTTGCGGACCGCGGGATGGGCAATGGCCGCCTGTCCCGCCGTCTGTCCAAGGCCGCACAGCACGTTGACCAGCCCCTTCGGCAGGCCTGCCGTCTCGGCAAGACGGACGATTGCGGCCGTGGTCACCGGCGTGTACTCGCTCGGCTTGATGACGACGCCGTTGCCCATGGCGATCGCGGGCGCGATCTGCCAACCCGCGGTAAAGGCCGGCGCGTTCCACGGCGTGATCTGAAACACCACGCCGAGCGGTTCACGAAGCGTGTAATTGAGGTGCCCGGAGGGTACCGGAATGACTTCGCCGTGCAGTTTGTCGGCCCATCCGGCATAATAGGCGAACATTTCCTGGACCTTGGCCATTTCGACCCGGCAATCCCTGATCGGCTTTCCGGCAACCAGGGCTTCCAGTTTAGCGAGACTTTCCGAGGACTGTTCGATGGCGCGCGCAATATCGGACAGGACCGCGCCGCGGGCGGCGGCGCTGAAATCCCCCATCCAGGTTTTCTGGGCCCGTTCGGCGGCGATACAGGCCTCATTGGCAAGATCGGCCCCGGCATCGGCGAATTCGGTCAGGGGTATCGTTGTGAACGGGTCGGTGAGTGTCAGGGGCGCGCCGCTTCCTGGCCGCAATTCCCCGTCGATCAGGCTCTGCGGGCAGGGCCCGAGGTGCAGGTCGGCCATGAGAGAACAAAAGAGCGTTTTGCGGTCGGTCATTGCGGATCTCCTTTGCTGGCGCTTCAGCGTTCAAACCGGGTGATTTCATTGAAGTCGGCATGGTCGGCAAGCCGGTCTCGGCTTTCGTCCCAAATGGCGGCAACGGCCCGGCAGGCATCGACGGCAATTCCGGATTGGTGCGCCAGCTCAATGGCCAGGTTCACGTCCTTGCGCATCAGGCCCATGGTGAAACCGGAATCGAAACTCCCGCTCAGCACCCAGCGCGGGTAATTGACCTCGCTGACACCGCTGCGCCCCGAACCGGCATTGATTGCGCGAAGCAGGTCGTCCGGTTCGACCCCTTCGGACTTTCCGAGCTGCATGACTTCCGTCACGAGCACGAGATTGGCCGCGCATAACATGTTGTTGGCGATTTTCGCCGCATGACCGCACCCCGATGCGCCGACGCGCACGATTTTTCCCCCGAGCATGTCGATCACCGGCTGCGCGCGGGCAACATGGTCGTCTGCACCGCCGATCAGCATGGTCATGGACCCGGTCCGTGCCGCCGACGGACCGCCGCTGACCGGGGCGTCGACAAATCCGTAACCGGTGCTGTCCGCACGGGCGCTCATGGCGCGGGTGGCGCCGGGCTCGGAGGTCGAGGTGTCGAGGACGACGGCGCCTTTGCGCAGATCGTCGTTGATCTCGTCCATCACCGCCCGCACGATATCCGCCCTCGGCAGGGAGAGGATGACGACATCACATTGCCGGGCCAGGTCCCGAGCCGATGCGGTCGTCTCGCAGCCAAGCGCGGACATCCGGTCGCGGGCCGCCGCGTCCTGGTCGAAACAGACCGGGTCTTGTCCGATATCGACGAGATGGTGCGCCATCGCGCCGCCCATATTTCCGCATCCGACGAGGCCGATTTTCATGGTCTAATCCTTTTCAGGCTGATTTGCCGCCGGGTGCGCAAGGCGCGGCGCCGTTTGCAACAGCATTTTTGTGTAATCGTCTTCTGGGTTTTCAAAGAGGTCTTCGCTTGACTTCAACTCCACGATTCGGCCGGCTTTCATGACTGCGACCCGGTCGGAAACCTGGCGGATAACCGCCAGATCGTGGCTCACGAACAGCATGGTCAGTCCGAGGATGCTTTTCAATTCCATCAACAGGGCCAGCATTTCAGCCTGAATGGAGACGTCAAGCGCCGATGTCGGTTCGTCGCAGAACAGGAAACTGGGGCGCATGGACAGGGCCCGCGCGATGCAGACCCGTTGCCTCTGGCCGCCGGAAAACTGATGCGGGTACTTGCGGCCTGCATCCCGCGCCAGCCCGACCCGTTCCAGCAGATCGCCGACAAGGCCGGCTATTTCCGCCGGGGGCGCCAGTCGGTGGAACGCGATCGGCTCGGCCAGCGTGTCCGCAACCGTCATGCGGCCATTGAGAGAGGAATAGGGGTCCTGAAACACCACCTGCACGTCGCGACGGAACCGTTTGCGGGCGGCCACCGACGTCAGATCGGCCAATGCGCCATGGTCGCGATAGGCGACCGTGCCCGAGGAGATCGGCAGAAGGCCGGTTATCAACCGGCCCAGCGTGGATTTTCCCGATCCGCTTTCTCCGACCAGGCCGAGCACTTCGCCGCGTTGGATCGCAAACGGAATGGTATCGACAGCGCGCAGGAGCTTAGGCTTTTTGGGCCAGAGTGCTTTCTTGAACGCAAAGTCGCGGGTCAGCGCCGAGGTTTCGACAAATGGGCCCGAAAGGTCGGATTTCTGGCCGTCGAGCAACCAGCGGTCGATCGCGGCCGGATCGGCATTGGGAGCGTGAAACCGCGCTTCTCGCCTGTCGATCCGGGGTATGGAGGCAATCAGCTGCCTTGTGTAAGCCTGTTTCGGTTGCGACAGCACATGGGCGGTTGCGCCCTCTTCGACCAACCTGCCATGGCGCATGACGCAGACCCGGTCCGTCGTCTCGGCAATGACACCCATATCGTGCGTCACCAGAAGCACGCCGAGCTGGCGTTCGATGCACAGGCGGCGGATGAGATCGAGCACCTGTTTCTGGATCGAGACGTCGAGCGCTGTCGTCGGCTCATCTGCGATCAACAGATCCGGATCGCCCGCCAGGGCCAGTGCGATCACCACCCGTTGCCGCATGCCGCCGGAAAACTCATGTGGATATTGCTTCATGCGGTGGGCGGTCTCCGGGATTCCGACATCGACAAGACGCTTTTCGGCTTCTTCCTGAGCAGCCCTTGTCCCGAGGCCAAGCGATTGTTGCAGCGTTTCGGCCAGTTGATCGCCGATCGTCAGCAACGGGTTCAAAGAGGTCATGGGATCCTGAAAAATCATCCCGATGCGGCGACCGCGCAAGGGTGCGAAGTCTTTTTCCGACAGGCGCGAGAGGTCAGTGCCATCCAGCTTGATCGTGCCGGCGGCGGCGTATCCCGGCTTTTCCAAAAGCCGGATCACCGCATTGCCGACGGTCGATTTTCCGGCGCCGCTTTCGCCGATCAATCCGAGGATTTCTCCGCGCCGGATCTGCAGGGACAGATCCTCCACGGCGGTAAAGTCACCGAACCGGTGGGGAAAGACAACATGGAGGTCGGTTATGTCGAGCAGGGCGGAGGGCAAGGACGTTGTCATCGCAATTTCGGATTCAGATAGTCGCGCAACCAGTCTGCGACGAGATTGAAGGCGATGACCATGATCATGAGCAGGGCGCCGGGGAAGATGACCACCCACCAGATGCCGGAAAACAGAAACTGGCTGCCGGCCTGGATGAGTGCGCCAAGGGATGGTTCCGTAAGCGGTGTTCCAAGTCCAAGAAAAGACAGCGTCGCTTCGGTCACGATGGCGACGGCGACCTGCAGCATGGCGATGACAAGCACCGGCCCCAGAACGTTGGGCAACAGGTGCCGGAACAGAATTCGCGGTGCCGGCAGGCCGATCGCCTGGCAGGCGGTGATGTAATCTTTGCCGCGTTCGACCATTACGGACGCGCGAACGACCCGCGCGAACTGAACCCATCCGGCCAGGCCGATGGCGGCAATGAGTATGGGGATCGCGGCCTTTGCAAACGTATCCGCGGGCAGGGCGGTTTTCAGGATCCCATTGAACAGGAGCGCTATCAGAATGGGCGGGAACGCGAACTGGATTTCGGCGATCCTCATGAGGATCGCATCGGTCCAGCCACCGTAATATCCCGCAAGAAGACCTACGATCGACCCAAGGATTACCGACAAGGCAACCGCTCCCAGACCGACGAGAAGCGAAATCCGGCCGCCGTACAACAGGGCCGAAAAGATATCCCGGCCTTGCATGTCCGTTCCCAGCAGAAAGCGCGTGTTGCCCTTGTCGCTCCAGGCCGGCGGTAAATTGTTGTCGAGGATTGAAATTGTGGCGGGGTCAAAGGGCGTGTGAGGTGCGACGAGCGGCGCGAACACGCAGGCCAGCACGATGACAATAATGACAAGCGAACTCGCCACGGTCACCGGCGAACCTAGAAAACTGTACAGAAACTCCGATCGGATACGATTGCGCAGGCTAGAGGCCGTCATGGCGCACTCTCGGATCAATGAGAACATAGATGGCGTCGACCACCAGGTTGGTGAGTGTGAACACCAGGCCGACGAAAACCAGATAGGCCGCAAGCAGCGGAATGTCGGTTTGCTCAATGGAATGCAGCAGAAGCTGGCCCATTCCCGGCCACTGGAACACCCGTTCGGTGATGATCGAAAAGGCGAACAGCGATGACAATTGCAGACCGATCGCCGTAACGACCGGTACTAATGTATTCTTCAGGGCGTGTCGCAGGTAAATCAGGCGGGCCGGCAGACCGCGCGCGCGCGCGAATTTTATGAAGTCGGTCTTGAGCACTTCCAACATTTCCGAACGCACGAGCCGAAGGATCATACCCAGTTGGAAGAGGCACAGAACGGCTGCGGGCATGAGGGCGTGGCGCAATCCGTCCAATGTGAGAATGCTGATATCCACGCCGAACACCGTGACCGCATCGCCGCGGCCGAAGGACGGCAGCCAGGGCAACCAGACGGCAAAGACGAGAATGAGCAAGATCCCGAGCAGGAATGACGGGATCGAGACGCCGATGACGGAAAGCGCCAGAATGGTCTGCGTGATCGGTCCGGAGCGGCGAATGCCGGTGTAGATGCCAAGGGGAATTGCGAGCGCCAGCGATAGAATGCCGGACAGGATCACAAGTTCCACCGTTGCGGGCAGCCGGTCGGCAATCATCTCGCTGACGTCGCGATTGAAAGAATAGGAGATGCCGAATTCGCCGCGCAGCGCATTGCCGACGAATCGCAGATATTGAACGAAGAATCCGTCATTCAGGCCGAGCCGCTGACGCAGTGCCTCGCGATCCTCGATCGTGGTCTCCTGCCCAACCATGGCGAGAACCGGATCGCCGACATATTGAAATACCAAAAACCCGATCAGCGCGACGCCGAGCATGACGATGGCGGCCTGGGCCAGGCGCGAGAACAGGAAATTAATCGGACTGCTCCTTTTGGGGCCGTAAAATCGGCGCCGAATGAATCTAACAGGCTCAAACCATCGGCCGGTTGTGCCGACCGATGGCAAAGCGGCCTTATTTCCTGAAGGAAAAGTGTTCGAGCGGAAATTCGAACGTTGGATGCTGGACCACATCCAGCCGGTCCGAAGCGCCCCAGACCAATTGCTGAACGTGCAAGGGCACGAGACAAACATTTTCGACGACGATTTTCATCGCTTCCTGCAATTGTTTGCTGCGCGCGGCCGCATCCATGTTCGCGGCTGCGTCCATGGCGAGTTTGTCGGCTTGCGGGAACGAACACCCCGAAATGTTCCAGGCGCCAACGCCATTGTCGAGATCCCGCGTCATGAGAACGTTCTGAAACACGTTGAGCGCGTCCATTGTCGACGGCGTCCAGGACAGTAGGAAGAAGGACGTCCCAAATTCCGGTGCGACGATTTTCGGAAAGAACTTGGCTTTCGGTTGCGCGATCAGATTCACTTTGATGCCGATCTGGGCAAGCAGGCTCACGGTTGCCTGACAGATCTGCCCGTCGTTCACGTAGCGGTCCGTCGAACAGTCCATTGTGACCTCGAAACCGTCGGGATAACCGGCTTCCGCCAGCAATGCCTTGGCCTTTTCGACATCATGGGGCAGGCGGGTCAAGTCCGCGTTAAAGCCGCTGACCTTGTCCATGATATATTGCGTGGCAAGCGTTGCCTGGCCTTGCATCACGCGATCGATGATTGCCTGCGGATTGACCGCGTGGGCTATCGCCTTGCGGACGCGCACGTCCTTGAACGGATTGCCCTTGACCGGGCTTTGCAGGATCTGGTCGCGTACCTGGTCCATTCCGATATACATGGTGCGGGCTTCCGGGCTTGATATGACCTTGATGCCATCGGCTGCTTCAACCCGTTCGATATCCTGCAGGGGAAGCGGCATCACAATGTCGACCTGGCCGGAGAGCAGGGCCGAAACCAGCGTCGAGGCATTGTTGATCGGCGTGAAGACGACCTCTTCGATATTGCCGGTCGCTCCCCAATAGGCGTCATTCCTTGCCAATGTGGTTTTTTCGCCTTGCGCGCGCGATGTTACCTTGAACGGCCCCGTGCCGTTGGCATTCGTCGCGCTGAAGGCCTTGTCCTCGGCTTGCAGGTTGATCGGCTCGCCCGCTCCATTTTTCTCGGCCCATTGTTTGTCGAGGATCATCAGGTCCAGCAGGTCGTTCAACAGGATCGGATTGGGCGCCTTTGTCTTTATTTCGACTGTCTGGTCGTCGATGGCGCGATAGCTGTCGATCGAAGCGGAGACATGTTTGAAATTCGAAGTCTCTGCGCGTGAACGGTCGAGCGAGAAGACCACATCCTCCGCGGTGAAGTCGGAACCGTCATGGAATTTCACCCCGGTGCGCAGCTTGAAGATCCAGGTTGTCGGATCGGTCTGTTGCCAGGTTTCCGCCAATTGTCCGGCGATCTCGAAATCTCTGTCGCGGGCAACGAGGCCTTCATAGATATTGGCAAGAAAATAGTTCGTAAAACTCTCATTGTGGCTGTGCGGATCAAGACTGGTCGCATCTCCCGGCGAGGCCATGCGCAGGGTTTCGGCGAATGCCGGTTGCGCCGTACTGGCGCTCAGTGCCAGCGCGCATGCGGCCAGCAGAAGTTTTTTTCTGGTGAATATCGGCATAGATGTCTCCCGGATGTCTTGGCATTTGCCCTGACGTTGCCACAGGAGTAGGCATTCACATGTTGCACGAAATTTTATTTATCGTTGCGTCACATGCAACGCGGCAGATTCTCTCTTAATAATCGCACTGAGTTTTACGGCGGCTTCCGGCAACCGCCTGCCACGCCGCGCGATGAGATGCGCATACCCAAGACCAAAATCCGGCATTGAGAGGTTATGGGCAACCATCGACCCTTCCATGATCTCGCGGACGACGACGAACCGTGGTAGGAATGTAACTCCCAGGCCTTCACGCACGAAGCTCTTGAGCACGGCAATCGAGTCGGTCCGCACGCTTGCCGAGAGCAGCAATTTGTTGCGCCGGCTTGCCTTTTCGACCACGGAGCCGACACCGAAAGCGCGAGTCAAAAGGGCGCACGGCAGATTTGCGATATCGGAGGGAGCCAATGTTTCCGGCAAATTGTGACGGTCGCTGAACTCCGTGCCGGAAATCAATGCAATTGGTTGTGCGGCTTCCGCGAGCAGTCGCAGATGCGGGTCCTTCTCGACATTGTAGGCAAGGCCCAGATGCGCCTGATCCGTCCCGACCAGGTCCATGACCTGTTCCGTGGAGCCGGTGTTGAGGTGATAATCTATGCCGGGAAAGTCTTGTGCGAACGACTTCAGGGCGTTGCCGATGAAATCGCCGACAAATCCCTCGCCGATGGCAATGGTCAAAGACCCGCGTTGTAATCCTCGCAAGGCGTCGAATTCTGATTGCAGAGCTTCGTATTCACCCTGCTCGCGCCGCAGGAACGCTATCAGAACCGCGCCGGCATCGGTCGGTCGCACGCCGCGGCGTCCCCGTTCGATCAGCGTGACCGACAGGGTCCGTTCCAGGGCCGCGATATTTCGGCTGACGGAGGAAGGCTCCATATCCAGAAGGTCCGCCGCGGAACGGATTGAGCCGGCGTTGACGGCTGTCAGGAGGCACAGGCCGTGGCGGGGATCTATGGTCATGGGGTGGGATTTACCATCACCATGGAGACAACGGAAGGTGCGATGGAAAGGCGTTTCGAACTTGGAGGACGCTCAACACCGGGTCATCTACCAGGTCCGAGGGATCCTTGCCGGGCTCAGCGGCTCCTGGCTTCATGACAGATTACGGAAGTACCGCGGGTGTCGCGGCGCAGAGGCCGCGTATGGCGCAGGCAAACGACGTGCGTGACACGGCCCGTGCGGCGTCAGACCCGCGCAACGTCCAAATTCTGGCTGTCTGTCGCTTCCCGAACGCCAATGCTTCTTACGATTGGCGCAGCCGTTGATCGCAGCCGGGCATTGCGCTTCAGCGGCCGGTACGCGCTTTGTTCAGGCCTATCATTTGATGAATTCCGCGCCGCATTTCCCGGCCAGATCGAGCAGGCCAAGATCGAGACCGGCAGTGGCCGTCATCATTACGCCGATCGTGTTGCCGTCCTGTCCGAATGGTAGGGAAATCGAGCAGCAATCCATGACGTTCGCGATAGACGGGTTGCGCAGGGCCTGCAGATTGACGCGCCCATACTCCTCGTCGTCTTCCAGGCGTGCCAGGGATGGTGGCAGGATGGGGACCGTCGGCATCAGCAGGACTTTGCCGCCCATCTCGGCCAGGTACTGTTCGATGAGGGTCTGGCGCAGGTTGAGAGTCTTGCGATAGGACACCGCGTCGGCATCGTCGGCGCGGTCCATCCGGTTGGAAATGCGTGGATCGATCTCATCGTAGCGGGTGCGATAGGCTTCTTCGTATTCCGCCCGCGACTCGACGGAGGCGAATTGCCAGATGGCCAGCGATTTTAACGATTCCAGTGTTTCGACCGGCCCTTGCGTGATCCTGTATCCGGCCTCAGAGAGGCATGATACGGCGCTTTCAAAGGCGGCGGCAACTTCCGGGTCGAGGTCGTCCATTCCATAATTGGTCGGCACAACGAAGTCCGGTTCGATGGTTTGGGACATTGCGGAGCTGTTGCCGCTCATGACCAAGTAGGCCAGCCTGCACGCTTCGACGGTGCGCGCCATCGGCCCGACGCTGTCAAGGCTCTGCGACAACGCCTTGCAGCCTTTGCGCGAGACCGTGCTTTGGGTCGGCTTGAAGCCGACAATGCCGTTGAACGCAGCGGGTATCCTGAGGGAGCCGCCGGTATCCGTGCCGATCGCGATGTCTGCCGCGCCCTGTGCGACGGACACGGCGCCGCCGGACGTCGATCCGCCGGGAATGCATCCGCTCTTGATGGCATTGTCGGGCGTGCCGTAGTGCGGATTGAGGCCCAGACCGGAATAGGCGAGCTCGGTCATGTTGGTGTGGCCGACAAGAATGCCGCCGGCCTCGCGTAGATGTCCGATAGGCGGGGCGTCTGATCCGGCCGCCGGATCCTGCGCCATGAAGGTGGTTCCGGCCCGGGTGACGAAGCCTTCGACATCGAACAGGTCTTTGACCGAAACGAGAGCACCGCTTAAAGGCGAGGAGCCGCGTTTGACCAGATCTTCGATCTGGCCCCGCGCTTCTTCAAAAAACGTCTGGGTAAAGACATGTTTCAACGCGGGATCATCGGAGGCGAGCCGTCTTTCGACCGCTTGCAGGCGTTCGGCGGCCGTTTCGGGTGACCAGGCAATTTTATCGGACATAGTCATCTGCTCACTGGGATTGTTGCGGGCTGCAAGGAGGCGGGTGCGCGGCAGCGCCGGACAAGGGCTGGCGATGCGGCCATGTGCCCGCTACGCGACGATTGGAAGTTGGGTAACTGAATAAGTCATGCCGATCGTCCGGTTCAAGACCGGATCGACCAGTTCCATTTGATAGTCGAGCGCCGGACGGACCCCGCCGATCGCGCCGAGGGTTCCGCACAACATGGCGCATTTATCACCGAATCCGGAGGCCGCGATCAGGTCCGCAAGGGGTCTGATATTGGACAGGGGTCCTTCCTGATAGGGGATCCAATCCCCCTTCTCGCGGATCAGACAGCGCAGGACGAGGGCATCCAGATGACCTTCGACAGATTCGAAATCCCATAGATCGGGCGCCGCCGGTTTGGCGCAGGCCTGTTTCGATGCCGCAACCGAATGGGCCTCCAGATCCCGGTCGGTATGATCGGAGGCCAGACCGATCCAGACCTTTCCCTCATCCTGAAGGAGGAGCGGTTCCACTTCGCCGGAGGTGCCGTCACCGAGAACCTGGATCGTTGTGTCCTGCGTCAAAAGGTTGGACGAAACCCGATAATAAAGAGGAACCTGCGACGGCGGGGCAATGCCCAGGTCCGCAAGCTCCTGAATATGATGGTCTACGGCCTCCCTGTTGCGGCCGGTCCATCCGGCGACGATGAGATGATCGATGGCAAGATCGATCTCGCCGTCCTGGCAGGTGAAATTCATTGCATTGAGGTCCTATGTTTGAAGCAATCCCGCCGCGACCAGACCGCCGAGCGTTTTTTCGGCATGGTCGGCGTCGCCGCCGGCCGCAATCCGTATCTGTTCCGACAGGTGTTCCGGAGTCATGGCCGGGTTGGCGCGCAACGCCTTGTTCATGGCATCGCGCGCTTCGTCGGTCCGGTCCAGACGACCCAGCGCATTGGCGAGCGCGACCCAGGCGCCGGCATAACCCGGCTGGATCTCGACGCTGCGCCGTGCGAAGCGGGCGGCGTCCTCGTGCCGGCCTTCCAGACCGCAGGCATTGGCCTTGAAATAGAGCCAGTAACCGACCATTGGATGGTTCGGGGCCGATGCCAGGATCCGGTCCAGGATGGCCTGCCCTTCGGTGAGGCCCGCTTCACCGCCGCCGTAACACAGGGTGCGCCCGAGCCGGCCCCAGCAGTGAAAGTCGAACGGCGCGACATCGACGGCGCGGCGCAGCGCGGCGATCGCCTGGTCATGGCGGCCGCAATGGCTCCACACCTTGCCCATGGTTCTGAGCACGTTCGGGTCATCCACCGACAACTCGGACGCGGTTTCGACGGCGGCCAGCGCCGCTGTCCGGTCGTCTTCCGGTATCTCGCTGAAGCCGCTTATGACGCGCTGGATCAGGACTGAAGCAAGACAGGCGTGCGCGCCGGCATAGGCGGGATCGCCGGCGACCGCCTTTCGCGCCAGTCGCAGCGCCTCCTCGATGGCCTGACGATTGATCGGTAGGTTCAGCGCCCGCGCCTTCTGGACAAGACCCCAGGCATCCAGGTTCCCGGCGGGCCGCTGGCTCACGCGTCGCCATTCGGCTCGGAGATATTCGCCTCCAAACGCGTTGACGATAGCTTCGGCAATCTCTTCCTGAACGGCGAACAGATCCTCGAAGCGCCGGTCATAGGTGTTCGACCACAATTGGGTCCTGTCGGCGGCCTCTGTCAGCTCCGCTATGACGCGCACACGGTCGCCGGCCCTTCGCACATTGCCGGTCAGCACGTAGCGGAATTGCAGTTTCTGCACCATCTCCCAGGCATCGTCGCCGCGGTCGCGCGACGAAAAGATCGCCGATCGCGACGCGATGCGCAGATCCGGGATCCGCGACAGCATGGTGATGATTTCGCTGGTTATGCCGTCGGCAAGGTAGGCATCGTCCGGGTCCGGCGACAGGCTGTCGAGCGGGAACACGGCAATCGACCCGCGGGCCTGTTCCAGGCGTGGGGGCGCCTCGTGACCGGACTCCCGCGCGGGCCGCTCGGCTGCGGGAGCGGAGCCGAGACGGATCTGATAGACGTGCAGCGGGCTGGCGATGTTTTTCAGCATCTGTTCGCCGAGATCCTCGAACGGAACATCTACCTTGTTGCCGACATGTTCATGCACCGTTGCGGACAGGCAGATGCAACCGGGTTCCGCCAGCCCCTCAAGCCGGGCGGCAACATTGACGCCATCGCCGTATATGTCGCCATCGTCCACAAGGACGTCGCCGATATTGATCCCGATACGGAATTCGATTCGTTTTTCCTGCGGGACGGCCTCGTTACGCCAGGCGATGGTCTTTTGCACATCGATGGCAAAATTGACTGCTCCGACGACACTGTTGAATTCCATCAGGGTTCCGTCACCCATCAGTTTGACGACCCGGCCGCCATAATCTGCTGTCTTGGGCTGCATGACTTCAGCACGGTGCGCATTCAGCGCATCGAGCGTTCCTGCTTCGTCCGCGGCCATAAGTCGGCTGTAGCCGACCACGTCCGCGGCCAGAATGGTGGTGAGCCTGCGATCCAAGTGAAATCTCCTTGTCTTCCATCCTACCAATCATGGAGTGGGAATCAAAACCGGATTTCGACGGTTTGCATTGATTTTGCTGAATGCGGATCGATTCTCGGGCTGCGGCACGCTACAGTTTGAACAGCAACCATTGAGGGCCGCCCCGTGTACACACTTCGCCTGTTCGCCGTGCGCCACGCCCGACTGTTCGAGCGGATCTATGCGGTCGTGGAACGGGTAATGGTAAAGCTTGATCCGGTTTTCGCGCGGATCGGCTACAATCGTATAGAACGCCCGGTCGCCATCGTCGAAAGTGTCGTGAAGGGTCTGCTTTTCGACTGCAAGATGTGCGGCCAGTGTGTGCTGTCTTCCACCGGCATGTCATGTCCGATGAATTGTCCCAAACAATTGCGCAACGGTCCGTGTGGCGGCGTGCGGCCGGGTGGTTATTGTGAGGTCAAGCCCGACATGCTGTGCGTCTGGTGCGAGGCTTGGGACGGAGCGTCGCGGATGAAGCGTGGCGACAGGATTCATGAAGTGCTGCCGCCGGTCGACCGAACGCTTGAAGGCTCCTCGAGCTGGCTCAGGGTCAGCCGCGAGATTGCTGCCGAAGAGCGATTGCTGGAGCACGATGACCGCTCGGCGCTGGCACAGGCCTTTTCCGGTGCCCGCGAACAGGAACCCGCCGCCGCGCCGCTGGCCGAGGAACCGGCCCGTGCGATCAATCGTGGCGACGGTTCGGAAAGATGAACGATGAGGGGTGCCCATGAGCAGTAGCGCATTCGTCCCGGATCCGACGATGACCTATGTCGATCCGCCCGAAGGCCATGTGTCGGCCAGCCGGCTGGAACGGGTGCTGCGTGCCGGGTCGTTCGCGGTGACCGCCGAACTCAATCCCCCCGACAGTGCCGACCCGGCCGATGTTTTTGACGCCGCGCAGCCGCTGGCCGAAGTTGTCGACGCGATCAACGCGACCGATGCCTCGGGCGCCAATTGCCACATGTCGTCGATCGGTATCTGTTCGCTTCTGATGCGCGCCGGCTACGGCGCGATCTACCAGATCTCCTGCCGCGACCGCAATCGGATTGCGATCCAGGGCGATGTGCTTGGCGCTGCCGCAATGGGCGTGCGCAATGTCCTGTGCCTGACCGGCGACGGCGTGGGCGTCGGCGACCAGCCCGGTGCAAAACCGGTTTTCGATTTCGATTCCCTGTCACTTTTGCGCACGATTCGCACCATGCGCGACGACGGCCTGTTTCTCTCCGGACGCAAGATCACAAGGCCGCCGCGCATGTTCCTGGGGGCAGCCGAAAATCCCTGCATTCCGCCGCTTGACTGGCGGCCGGACCGCCTGGCCAAGAAGATCGCCGCCGGTGCCGAATTCATTCAGACCAACTATATTTTCGACATCCCGCTGTTCGAAAAATTCATGGCCCGGGTCCGCGACCTCGGGCTGCAGGACAAGGTCTTCATCCTGGCCGGCGTCGGCCCGCTTGCCTCGGCGCGCGCTGCGCGCTGGATGCGGTCCAACGTGCCGGGCATTCACATTCCCGATGCGGTGATTGAGCGCCTCGAGAAAGCCGAAAAGCCGGACCTTGAGGGCAAAAAACTGTGCATCGAACTGATTCAGCAGGTACGCGAGATCGCGGGCGTCTCCGGCACTCATGTCATGGCCTATCGCCGTGAACACCAGGTCTCGGAGATCATCTGGGAATCAGGCGTCCTGAAGGGACGGCACGCGCGCCATCGCACGTCACGGCAGACCGGCGGTCGGCGGGACCCGGTCAAGGAAAACATCGGATCGAAGGATGATGCCCAGCCGACTTGAGTTCGGCCGGGCCTGAAGCCTTTTCACACTGAATCCAGTGTATCCAATCAGAGGTATTTCTCGATCAGCCTGGTAACCTGGGTATTGCGGCTGCGCCCGCTGGCTCCGCCGATATAGACGACGATAATGTGTTTGCGCCCGCGTTTCGCCGAGGCGACGAGATTGAAGCCGGACAGGCGAATGTAGCCGGTCTTGATGCCGTCGACGCCGCGCACCTTGCCGAGCAATCTGTTCGTTGCCCTGAATTTGCGTCCGCCATAGGTGAATTCGCGGGCCGAGAAATAGCGCGAGTAACGCGGGTGCCGCAGTTTCAGGGCGCGTCCGAGGATTGCCATGTCGCGCGCGGTGGTCACCTGCCGTTTGTCGGGCAGGCCCGATGGATTTACAAAGCGTGTCTGGGTCATGCCGAGGGCCCGGGCGGTGCGGGTCATGCGCTTGGCAAAAGCCGCTTCCGTGCCACCGAGATTTTCGGCCACAACGGTCGCGACATCATTGGCCGATTTCACCGCCAGCGCCTGTGCCGCGTCCCGCACCCGGATCGTCGATCCCGCCTTGACACCGATTTTCGAGGGCGGTTTCGATGCCGCGTATTTGGAAACCCGCAGCGGGGTGTTCGACGTGATCTTCCCGGATTTCAGGTCTTCGAACAAAAGGAACAGCGTCATCATCTTGGTTAGCGACGCCGGATAGCGGATCGACGTGGCGTTTTCCTCAAACAGGACCTTGCCCGTTTTCACGTCCACCACCATGGCCGCATAGGCCCGCGCCTGGGCCGGGCCAATCGAGCGTGTCGGCAAAGTGGCAGCACTTGTCGATTCAAGCGACGGTGCGATGACGTCGGGAAGCAGTTTTGGGGCCGATCCGCACCCGGCCAAAGCAAGCAGGCTTGCGGCCAAAACAAAAAATTTCATTCGTCCCCCCAGATTACTCACCGGCAGTTGCGTCGCGAAAGCCCGTCACTCGGATATAGGCGCTGATACCGCATATGAAATGCTTGCGAATTCGAAATTCAGGGGCATGTTCCGTTCATCTTCATTGAATTGAGGGGTGCATGCCGAATTTTTGTCGCGATTATCTTTATCCGAAATCTTGAAATTTGGCAGAAAAAAGTCGGCCTGTTCGGAATCTTTTTACAGTTTTGTGCCGTCGTGAACGTGATTCACGGTCTGGACGCGATAACGAAATGATCATTGTTCACCGCCAGCGCAGGAAAAATCGTTCCGCCCGGCCGATCAGCCAGGCCACGCACAATCCCATTGTCGACAGGATCGCGACGCCGGCAATCAGCTGATCAGTGGCCATCAGGCTGCCGGCCAGAAGGATATAGGCGCCGACGCCGAATTCCGCGCCGATCATCTCCGCCGCGACCAGGAGGATGATGGCAATTGAGGCGGAAATGCGAAATCCCGACAGGATCGCCGGCATGGCGCCCGGAACGATGATCTTGCGCACGATGGACCACCAGCTGAGCCCGAAGGATTGCCCCATACGGATCAGAGTACGGTCGACATTGTCGACCCCGCCATAGGTGGCGATGACCGTTGGAAAGAAGGTCCCGAACAGGATGGTCGCCACTTTTGACCCTTCTCCGATCCCGAACCAGATGATGAACAGCGGCAGGAGTGCGATTTTCGGGATTGGAAAGATCGCCGAAACCAGGGGGGAAAGGCCGGCCCGGGCGATTGAAAACAAGCCGATGAGCAGCCCGATGCTGACGCCGAGCGCGGTTCCCGCCGACCAACCGACGACGAGACGGTAAAGCGAGGCCTCCAGATGTTTCCACAAAAGTCCGGATTCGACGAGTTGCCGAAAGGCCTCAAACGCTTCCGATGGCGCCGGCAGGACCAGCGCGGAAATTACCCCGGCACGCGATCCGGCTTCCCACAGGGCGATCAACACAACAAACACGATTGGCGACAGCACACCAAGCGGCCTGGGCTTGAACCCCCCACCGCGAAAAGCAACGGGAACGGCTTGTTTCGAGGTTACCACGGGATCGGTATTCGCTGCGTCAGGCATCAGCCAGTTCCATGTCTGCCGCCAGCGCCTCCTCGCGCATCAGGGCCCACAGCGCTTTTTGCCGTTGTTCGAGGTCCGCCAGATGATGCACCCTTTCGGACAATGGGATGTCGATATCGACCACTTCGCGGATGCGGCCCGGTCGGCGCGACAGGATAACGATACGGTGTCCCAATCGGACCGCTTCGGCCAGATTGTGCGTCACGTAGCAGGCGGTGAAACCCTCGCGGGTCCACAGGTCGACCAGATCGTCGATCAGGAGTTCCCGTGTCTGGCTGTCCAGGGCCGAGAGCGGCTCGTCCATCAACAGGACGGCCGGACGCACGCTGAGGGCGCGGGCAATGGCAACCCTTTGTTTCATGCCTCCGGACAATTGCCTCGGCAGTGCCTTGCGAAAGTCGGACAATTTGGTGCGGGCCAGGACATCATCGATGATCCCGGCGCGTTCGCCTCGGGACAGTCCGTGATCCTCAAGCGCCAGGCTGACATTGCCTTCGACGCTGCGCCAGGGCAACAGCGCGAAATCCTGGAAGATGTAGGTGAGAGGATTGAGAGAATCTGCGGGTGGTAACCCGGTCTGCAAAACCGCACCCCGATCCGGTTTTTCCAGACCGCCGATAAACCGGAGCAGAGTGGACTTGCCGCACCCGGACGGCCCGATAATGCAAACGATTTGCCCACCATCAATGTCGAGCGTGACATTGCTGAGAACCTCTACGGCGCCGTATTTGTGGCTGATGTTCTGCAGACGGAGATCCATCGCGTGCTTTCTTGGGTCGGGCGGGTCGAAATGAATCCGCGTCCTGAACGCCATTGTCGTAGGATTGCAGCCCGAGGCAAGCCGGTCGCATCGCCGGCCCGCCTCGCACGGAGATCAATAAGTTTCCACGAATCCCGTATCAACAAGCGTTTCGATCGTGATGTCCTTGGATACCAGGCCTTCGGACTGGAACCAGGACAACTGATCCTTGACGTTCGTCAGGTTGAGCTTGGCATTCTGGTTGATGCGCATGGCGCCGTTGCGAATCGAGGGTGCCGCCTTTTCGTAAGGCCGTTCGACATAGACATATTTGTGGATCAGCTTGACCATGTCTTCGGCGGCCTCGTCGCCCGCTGACTTGTCGACCAGAGCGGCATTGAAGTCGTCGGCGCCGCGCGAAAACGCCTTCAGGAACCGTTTGACGAGGTCTTTCCTGTTGGCGGCGTTCTCACTCGATGTGAAAACCGTTGTCACCTGATAATCGGGAATATAGTCGGCGATCTTGCCAATCAGTTCCACGGTTGGCGCCTTGGACAATCCCTTGGCAATATGCGGGACGATCGCCCAGGCGTCGATCTGTTCGGATTTGAGGGCGCCGATAATCGCGCCGACCTTTTGCAGCGGTTTCACCTTGATATCGGATCCGGCAAATCCTTCCTTCTGGGCAATCTTGTGCGCCATATAATGGAATGACGAACCGGTCTGGGTGATGCCGAAGGTGCGGCCCTTCAGGGCGGCAGGTGTGGTGACACCGGCATCGTGGGCCTTTTTCGAAACCAGGATCATCTGGCCGTCGATGCCCGGCTCTTCCTGCAAGGCCCCACCGACGACCTTCACCGCACCCTTCTGCGCCAGGTTGATCAATCCTCCGGAAATTGCCGTAACCCCGACATCGACGTCGCCGGACGCAATCGCGACGGCCATCGGTTGCGCCGCCTGAAAGAACTTGAACTCGACCTCCAGTCCCTCGTCTTTGAAATAGTTGCGTTCAAAGGCGACGAAGCTGGCAGCATGCGAAGTGAAGCGCAACGCTCCGACGGTGATCCTGTCGGCCGCAAGCGCCTGAAACATCGATCCGGCGCCGGAACTCAACAACACCGCGCCCGTAAGCATGCTGGCTGCAAGTCCGCGTGCCACTCCACGTCTCGACATTATCATGGTGATTCTCCCGGATTTGATTGGAATTCGTGTGAAAGGTGCAGGCCGTGTTTAGACCAAAGCCGGATTGAATTGGAATCGGAATGGATCGGTTGGCTCGTTGCTTTTACTGCATCAGGACGGCACAGGACGCATCGCCAGCCACATCGCAGGGCGTGTAGGTCATGACATCCGTCGCCGCACCGTCGGCGAAGATAACCTGAACGCTGACGAACTGAATGCTTTGCAGCGGGAAATTCACATAGATATGCGCTTTTTCCGGATCAAGATGATAGGGATTTTGTGGATTACATTCCGGCAACGGCCACTTGTCGGCCAGGTGGCTGGAATTGATGGCGTAGCGAATTTCCCGCAACCCGCATTTCCAGGTCAGCAACTGGGTCAGGTAGAGCAATTGTTCGCCATTGAAGTTGCGAAAGGCGACCCAGTTTGCGGTTGTTGCGTTAATTGCCTGCTTCACAGTGGCAAGCGGGATCGGCGTATCCTGGGCCTTCGCCGAGGGCAGAACGAGGAACGCGCCGAGCGCAAGTCCTGCAAGCAATTTCGCCGCATTTTCAAAGACCTTGACCATTATGTCGCCCATCCATTGTTTGCCAGGCTCCATCGCAGGGGCCGTTGCAAATCAGAATAGACCGGAAAGTGTCATTCGCTCAAATGGAATGAGAAGCCTTTGGCCCGGTTCGCTCTGAAACGGCATTCCGGACAGCCAGGTCTTCACGCCATTCAAGGCGGGACTGGTCCATGATCTTGAAAGCCGAATAAAGAAAGAGCCCGGCCATCAACCCGGCCACCGCAAGATCCGGCCAGGCGCTGTTCGAGCCCCAGACCCCCACGGCCGCGGCCATGACCGCGACGTTGCCGATGGCGTCATTGCGCGAACACAGCCACACCGAACGCACATTGGCGTCGCCGTCCTTGTAGCGCATCAAAAGCAGGACGCTTGCCACATTGGCGGCCAGTGCCATGAAACCGACGGCACCCATGACCTGGGCCTGCGGCACGCCAAGAACAAGCACCTGGTAGAGCGTCGAGCCGAAAACCCACAGGCCCATCAGCATCAGGCTGATCCCCTTGGCAAAGGCTGCAGCCGATCGCACTCGTAGCGAGCATCCGATCACGGCCAGTGAAATCCCGTAGGTCAGGGCGTCGCCGAAAAAATCCAGCGCATCGGCTTGCAGGGCTTGCGAACCGGCAATCCTGCCCGCCGTCATCTCGACGACAAACATGCCGGCGTTGAGGCCGATAACCAGCCACAGACGGCGTTTATAGTCTGCAGAGACGCCGTCGAAGACTGTGTTGTTTCCGCAGCACGTACCCATGCCATGTTTCCTCGTTTCAGAGCGCCATCAGGCGCTTGCAACCGGTATCGGTCTTATCTACGATCTCTAGTGACTAGAGGTGCAAGAGGAAAATCGAAAAATGCTGTCGATCGGGGATCTGTCGAAACAGACCGGCGTCAAGGTTCCGACCATCCGGTATTACGAGCAGATCGGCATGCTTGCCGCGCCGGACCGAACCTCCGGCAACCAGCGCCGCTACGAGCGTGTCGACCTGGATCGCCTCAGTTTTATCAAACATGCCCGCGATCTTGGTTTGACGCTCGGCGCGATCCGCGATCTCATCGACCTGAGCGCTCATCCCGAGCGACCCTGTGCGGATGTGGATCGTATCGTTGAGGAGCATCTGACATCGGTGCGTGATCGCATCGATCGCCTGCGCCGGCTGGAGGCCGAACTGGAACGCATTACCAGGACCTGCGGCACCGGTAAGGTGGGTGATTGTTCTGTCATTCACGCGCTGGCGAATCATGCCCTGTGCAGCGGCGAACATTGAGTCGATCCCTGAGGTGAACCCATGAAGACAGTTCCGACCGAACAGTCGGTTGAGGATTTTCTCGAAGCCGTGCCAATGGAGGCGCGTCGTCGTGATGGCCGAGAAATTCTGGAAATCATGCAGCGGATCACCGGTGAGCGTCCGGTCATGTGGGGCCCGAGCATCGTCGGGTTCGGACGGTACCACTACAGATATGAAAGCGGTCGGGAAGGCGACTTCATGCTGACCGGGTTTTCACCGCGCAAGACCGCCCTGACGGTCTATGTCATGCCGGGCTTCAGCGCGTATGGCGATCTGATGGAGCAACTGGGAAAGTACAAGACGGGACGTTCCTGCCTCTATCTGAAAAGACTTGGCGATGTCGACCGCGCGGTGCTGGAGGAAATCATCCGGCGATCGGTGGCATTCATGCGCGAAAAGTATCCGGACTCGTCCAAGGGAGCCTGATTCGTTCGGGCTACGCAGGCAACGCGGGGCGCGCTGCCCGCTGGCGGCACGGGCTGGCGGCGAAAACCCGCGTGATTCGGCTTTCCCTCATTGTGTGAGACCGCAGTCTTTCTTATATGGTCGATGGTGCGAATCGAATTCTTCCGCACGATCCGATTCCCGATGTCCGGCATATCCATCCGCTCGCGCCCCTTTTGTCGTGGGCGGAGCGTTTTCATTTTCCCTCGTCAACTGATCCGAACAGCGCCCATGTCCGCTCTGATTTCCGTTTCCAATCTCACAAAGACCTATGCCTCGGGCTTCCAGGCACTGAAGGGTGTTGACCTGGAGGTGAAGCGCGGTGAGATTCTTGCCCTGCTCGGTCCGAATGGCGCTGGCAAGACCACCCTCATCAGTATCATATGCGGGATCGTCAATCCGACCGACGGCACCGTCCATGTCGACGGGCACGATATCATCAGGGATTACCGCAAGACCCGATCTGCCATTGGTCTGGTACCCCAGGAATTGACCACCGAAGCCTTTGAAAGTGTTTTCGCCACGGTCAGTTTTTCGCGTGGACTGTTCGGCAAGAAGGCCGATCCGGCGCATATCGAAAAGGTTTTGCGGTCTCTGTCGCTCTGGGACAAGAAGGACTCGATGATCATGGCGCTTTCCGGCGGCATGAAACGCCGGGTTCTGATTGCCAAGGCACTGGCCCATGAGCCGCGGATCCTATTTCTCGACGAACCGACGGCGGGCGTTGACGTGGAGTTGCGCAAGGACATGTGGAAGCTGGTGCGCGAACTGCGCGAATCCGGCGTCACGATTGTCCTGACCACCCATTACATTGAAGAAGCCGAGGAAATTGCCGACAGGGTCGGCATCATCAACAAGGGCGAGATCATCCTTGTTGAGGAAAAAAGCCGGCTTATGCGCAAGATGGGAAAGAAACTGCTGACCCTCGACCTGCAAGAATCGCTCGCCGAGATCCCGGACAGTCTTTCCACTTATGCACTGACCCTGGAATCGGAAGGGACCCAGTTGGTCTATACCTACGATACCCAGGCCGAACGGACCGGCGTCACATCCTTGTTGCGCGACCTGAATCAGGCCGGAATAAAGGTTCGGGATCTGAAAACCACCCAGAGCTCGCTGGAAGATATTTTTGTGACCCTGGTCCACAGCTGATCGAAATGTCGCTCTGCCGACAAGAACCAAGACTCATGTGCTGGGTCGAAGGAACCGGAATGAATCTCTACGCTGTCAAGGCAATCTATCTCTACGAAATGGCGCGTACCTGGCGCACCCTGATGCAGAGCGTTGTCTCGCCGGTAATCTCCACGTCGCTGTATTTTGTGGTTTTCGGCTCGGCGATCGGGTCCCGCATCACCGAAATCGATGGCATCTCCTATGGCGCCTTCATTATTCCCGGTCTGATCATGCTGTCCCTTTTGATGCAAAGCATTTCCAATGCGGCGTTCGGGATCTATTTTCCGAAATTCACCGGCACCATCTACGAATTGCTGTCGGCGCCGGTGTCCTATTTCGAGGTCGTGCTCGGGTATGTCGGCGCCGCCGCCACCAAATCCATGATTCTCGGGCTGATCATTCTGGGAACGGCCGGGTTTTTCGTTGATTTCGAAATCGCCCATCCGATCCCGATGTTCTGTTTTCTGGTCTTGACGTCGATCACGTTCTCCCTGTTCGGGTTCATAATCGGGATCTGGGCCGACAATTTCGAAAAGCTGCAGATCATCCCGCTTCTGGTGGTGACGCCCCTGGTCTTCCTCGGCGGCAGTTTTTATTCGATATCGATGCTGCCGCCATTCTGGCAGAACGTGACGTTGTTCAACCCGGTTCTGTATCTGATCAGCGGGTTTCGCTGGAGTTTTTACGAAAGTTCCGATGTTGGCCTCGGTCTCAGTATCACGATGATTCTGGTGTTCCTCAGCCTGTGTATCGCCACGATCTGGTGGATATTCAGAACCGGTTACCGGATTAAGAAATAAGGGCGCTAACCAGCCATTCGCTTCGGCCGGTGATGGATAGCGGGATCTTGAATGGCCGCAAATGGAACATCTTCGAAATGAATGTCTGTGGCTGACCAACCGTATGCAACGGGGTCTGTTAACGGGACGTGATTCGGATTGTCAAAACTCGTGAACGGACGTCTTGCTGTGCGTCCAGCTTTCGAGGACGACCGGAGGGAAACTGAGTCCGCGAATTGAGAGAGGTGAGTTTCGAGCCTGTACTCTGCATCATAGCAGATGGCTGGGGCGGCAGGATTCGAACCTGCGAATGCCGATACCAAAAACCGGTGCCTTACCACTTGGCGACGCCCCACCAATGAGGTGGCGTCTCCTATAGCGGCTTCGAATTGTTCCCGCAACCGTTTCGACTGCGGAATTCGGACCCTCGGTCATTTTTCTGCAGAAAAATCTCAAGACGGTAAAAACCCGCTGTCGGGTGACAGAATCCGTCTTGCGAGCCGGCTAAGACGTCGCTATAACCGCCTTCTGCAAATCAGCGGCCGGTCACCGGTTCGCATGGCGCGGAGTGTGGCGCAGTCTGGTAGCGCACCTCGTTCGGGACGAGGGGGTCGCAGGTTCGAATCCTGCCTCTCCGACCATTTCATCCGATGATCACAGCGATCTTTTGGAAACGTTTTGTACGTTTTCTTGAATAATCCGGTTATTTCGGCATCGCACCCATTGCCAGCGCCTCTTCCTCTTCCAGCATGCGGTTGACCACCGCGTAGATGTCGTCGGCATCATCGACCCGCTGCTGTTGCGGAACCTCCTGAGCTTTGAGCCAGGAAATCAGGACAATCTGATAGATGATTGCGGCCACTTTCCGCAAAACACTTTTCACAACCCTCAGCGGAGACCTCAAGGTCAAAAGCAGGTATTTGATGATAGTGAGGAGCGGAGCGATGTAGGGATAAACGGCCAATGCAGCATTTTTTACATCAGGTCGAATCGCATCCGCGCCGAGCGCCACAATGACGCGATCGTAGATCCGATATAAAATCCCCACCAAGCCGGTGTGGCCTACACCCTGATCGTCGCCCCCGTCGACAGGAAACAGGAGTCCCCTGATTTTTTTGAGAGGAAGGAAACGCGACAACACGGACTTCACAGCAATCCACTGCCGATACCCCCTTGTTTCCATGACCTGCAGGATGTTCCTGCCGACCATCGTGACGCCGATCAGGCCGGGCCGCTTCTTGACAACGAAAAATCCGCCGGAATAGGCATAGATATCGAATCGATTCAAAACGGTTGATCTGTAGTGCAGTTCTCCGGCGGGAATTTTCCCCTCCGGGACGGGAGCGAATACCGCACGCAGGTTTTTGTCAAAATTTTCTGCGGCCAGTTCGAGGTCGCCGTCTTGGAGGGCGCATTTGCCCTTTACCGACAGCGCTGTCTGGTTGCGCGGCGCAGCGGCCAAGGCGCGGTTGAAGGCGGGGCGCGCTAATTCCGGTTCGTCGGCAGAATAATATGCCTGGGCTGCCAGGGCATTGGCGCGGGCATGAATTGATTCGGACTGGGGTAATGTATCGATGACCGATTGTGTGTCTTCGCCGTTTGCCAGACGCAACTCGGCTTCCAGAAGCATTGCACCGGATGGCTCCCGCTTCGTTCCTCGCCAGGTTTTCAAATTGGTTGAGAACTCGGATGTCAACTGATCGACCAGTTCGTCATCATACAGCGACGAGTAATTTTCCAGAATCTCCTTTCCACGTTCCCATTTCAGCATATCAACGCCGTGCCTGAGCATTCTTCGGCTGATTATGAGGTAGTGGGCATATGTGTAGGCCTGGTCCATAAGGATTGCGGGGCCACCGCGATCGTATCCATTCGCAAGTATTGCCGCAGCCTGTGCGAAATCGCCTGTCTTGGTTGCCTGCCTGGCGATTTTATCCAGATCATCCAGGCGGATCGTATTAATGTTTTCCGGCAACAAATCGTTGAGCATTATTGACGTTCATCTTCAATCAGGATGGAAAGTGGATCTGCATTTGGCACAAATTGCCGGAAGGCGCCAGTGCCAGCGCAGCCCTTTGTTGAAATTGGGGACTGGCATTTCTGTCGGCTCGTGTTTAGAAGCCAATGCGGAGTGACGGAATTGCATCGCTAGTCTGCGCGGTATTCGCGTGCGACTGGCGGTTCGCTTCCCCGGTTTCGCTTCTCCGGCCTTGGCCTGTGCCCAGGTGCATCTGTCGGGGGTGTGAATCTTTGGGATGGCCACACATTATCTGGTTTGAGGTTGGGGAAATACGCCGATGGTGGACAAGACTATGGCGACGGGGGCCGGAATCGAACAACATAGCTCCGCGAATCTCCCACAAAGAAAAAAGGGCAAGCCGCGTCTGCTGATGTCGACAGCGGTCTGGGGTGATTGGCATATGATGGTTCACCTCACGGTGAATCTGCCGACGCTCCTGGCTCCTGGAAACTTGCCGACACTGGCGGCCGCATGTGACATGCGATACCTGATATTTACGCGCAGGTCGGATTTCACACGCATCGAAGCAGACCCGGCGATTGCGAAGATCCGGGCTCTTGGAATAGAAGTAATCATCGAATTTCTTCCCCCGGAAATACTGAAAGATCCGATTGCAGCGCACCATGCGGCCTGGGACATGGCGACGAAACGCGCAGCTGAGTCAGATTCGCTGCTTTTGCTGATGCCGCCGGATGTTGCCTGGGGCGGACGGTCGCTCGGTTCAGTTGTCGACCGCCTCGAGCGCGGTGAACGCGCAATTTTCATGACCTATCTGCGAGCCGAGAGCGTCAGTTTCGTTAAGGCACTCAACGACCGCAAGGCGGCCGATAGCGTCGCGCTTGATATTTCACAGAACGATATGGTTGATCTGTGTGTGCGCAGTTTTCATCCCCTAATGGCCGCATCGGTGCGCGACAGTGATTTTTTCCCGACGCATCCGGAAATGATTCTGTGGCCGGTCCCCGGGGAAGGATTTGCTGTCCGGGTTCTTGCGCGTGAAATGTTCCTGTTCGATCCATCCTATTTCAATCTCAATCACGCAGCCCTGCCGGATCTTCCGCTGCAGCGTGGCGAGGCATCTTTTATCTGCGATAGTGATGACCTGTTTGCGGTGTCCCTGGCCGAAATCGGCAAGGACGTGCAATGGCATATTCGCCCGCAGGAAGCGTCGCCGATGACGATTGCGCCCTGGTGGCTGCGATACGACAGCAAATCGAACGATTTTATGGCTGCTCAGAAGATCAGATGGCATTTCAAGCCGGTAACGGAAGCCAAATGGCGTGCCGTTGAGGCGGGATGCGACCTGTTTATCCGTCGACTTGCTGCAGTACGCGAAGGGATGCGCGTTTGGCAGATCGCCCAGACGCGCACGTGCACGCAATCCGGCCGTATCCTTGCTTACATGCTCAACACGGGAGCCCTGGTTCGCGCCGTAAAGGGAAGAGAAGGCGCAATCGTTTTTTTGCCTAAGAATGAAGCATTTGCGAAAACGGACGAAAAAGGCGGTTCGAATTACCCTGATCTTGCTGATGAAACCGCTCTCATCCAGCTGATCAAATCGCACTATGTGCCGCTTTCGTTCGAAGAGGTTGAGCCGGATGACCCGATTCGGAGCATTCTGAATGGCGCAAGGCACCGCCGGCTCGACGGTGCAAACGGACCCCTGTCCGTCGAGGCCGACAACGACGGCGCTATCACGATCGGTGGTGCGAAGGTTGTTTCGAAACCTATCAAGACCGGTTCGATAGCCATCTATCTCATTGACGGCCTGATTCAATAAGGTGCTGCGGCTGTAACTGTTCGCGGCTCCCAGGTCTAATAACTCCCTTCATCTTCTCCAGTTTTGGGATCGAGTGCATCCCGCTGCCGAAGCGGGGTCGCGAGGTAACGCGTGAATGTCGGCGACCGGAACCTTCTGCACTGCACCCTTGCGACCGCTCCACCCTAAAAAACGATTAAGGACGGATCGGCGCATACCCTGCTTCGTGACATATTCGTCACAGCGTGGACCAAAGGCCGCTCGCGTTTTCGTGAGGTGGCGGGTTGTTGTTGATCTCGGAATTTCTTTCGGTAGGTTCGCCTCACAATGATTGCGAATTTCGGTTCCGTCATTGAACATTCAGGACATTCGTCCGGCGGGAAGCTCAAGGCCCGCTTTTTTGAAACCGGAAACAAGTCGAACCTGTTTCGTTTGTTTCTGCTTTGGAGGTCAGACATGAAACTCAAAAGTTTGATTCTCGGCGCTGCAGGGATTTTTGCAGTGACCGGCGCACAAGCAGCGGATCTTCCGCCTGCTCCAGAACCCGTCGATTACGTCCGCGTATGCGACGCTTTCGGTTCTGGCTTCTTCTACATCCCCGGCAC